>Ga0126342_10001291_pt1 | contig 34445 bp, 32 predicted proteins | sample Cyp1metagenome_FD_92528 | JGI IMG/M metagenome (GOLD analysis project Ga0126342, IMG submission 92528) | Coral microbial communities from Lord Howe Island, Old Settlement Bay, Australia - Cyphastrea 1 metagenome | ecosystem: Host-associated > Invertebrates > Cnidaria > Coral ...
ATTAGATTAGATAGATTAGATTAGATAGATTAGATTAGATAGATTAGGATAGATAGATTAGGATAGATAGATAGGATAGGATAGGATAGGATAGGATAGGATAGGATAGGATAAGATAGATAGATAGATAGATAGATAGATAGATTAGATAGAGACAGAGAGATAGAGACAGAGAGATAGAGACAGAGAGATAGAGACAGAGAGATAGAGACAGAGGAGAGAGACAGAGAGATAGAGAGACAGATAGATAGGGACAAATAGATAGACACGGATAGATAGAGACAGATAGGTAGAGACAGATAGATAGAGACAGATAGAAAGAGACAGATAGAAAGAGACAGATAGATAGAGACAGATAGATAGAGACAGATAGATAGAGATAGAGATAGACAGATAGACAGATAGATAGAGACAGATAGGTAGAGGTAGAGAGATAGAGATAGAGATAGACAGATAGACAGTTAGACTGATAGATAGGGATAGAGATAGAGATAGAGATCGAGATGGAGATGGAGATAGAGATAGAGATAGATAGACAGATAGACAGATAGATAGATATAGAGATAGAGATAGAGATAGGGATAGGGATAGGGATAGGGATAGATAGAAAGATAGATAGATAGATAGAAATTTAGATAGATAGATAGATAGATAGACAGACAGACAGATAGATAGATAGATAGACAGATAGATAGGCAGATCGACAGATACAAAGATAGATAGATACATAGATAGATAGATACATAGATAGATAGATAGATAGATAGACAGATAGACAGATGGAGACAGATAGAGACAGATAGATAGAGACAGATAGATAGAGACAGATAGATAGAGACAGATAGATAGAGACAGATGGATAGAGACAGATAGATAGAGACAGAGATAGAGAGATAGAGAGATAGAGAGATAGATAGATAGATAGGTAGGTTAATTGGTTTGATAGATAGATAGATAGGTAGATAGATAGATAGATCGATAGATAGATAGATAGAGATAGATAGATTAATGGGATAGATAGATTAATGGGATAGATAGATTAATGGGATAGATAGATTAATGGGATAGATAGATTAATGGGATAGATAGATTAATGGGAGGATAGTTAGCTTAATGGGATAGATAGATAGATAGATAGATAGATTAATGGGATAGATAGATAGATGAATTAGATAGATAGATAGATAGACAGATAGATAGATAGATGGATAGATTGATTGATTGATTGATTGATTGTTTATAGACATAATATGAATATATATATATATAAATATATCGTATACATACCTGTTACATCTGTTACCCTGTGACCTATAGGCCATACGTACATAATGAACATACTAACCATATATCATGTATCTATTATCATACCCATCTGATCCATAACCTCGGCTAAAGCAATGGATACACCAACCTCCACTCGGAACCCCACTTCCAGGAGCCAGGAGCCAGGTGTCCATAGAAAGAACGAGCTCAATCACATACCCATCTAGCCACTTGTCTGCAACGTCTGGGCCAGATGAAACGTACATCCAAGCCATATATAGCATGGCTGCCTCAGTGAAAACTCAGCAGCATTCTAAGCTCCTATGGCTACGCTAAGGCAACTCTAACTGTGGCCCATGCCATTGCCCATAGTCCAAACGCAGCTGCCTTAGCTGACAACATAGCAACGGCTGCGGTACTCGCAGACTCGTGGGCCTTGTGGGCATTTTGCTTCAAAATCCCGGGAACAGGATAGAACCGGCACGTGTTTGCTGACAAGCCACCCGCGAGACCCAGGAAACTAGCTGAAGCTGATGCAGAAACCAGCCTCAAGCAGACTAACTGTTGACTAACTCTGAGGAATGGTGCTGGCAGTGCTGGCACATCCAGCGCGCCATGGTGACACTTTCAAAAGTCAATGTGACCTCCACAGACACCCCAGCAATCCCAGCACATGCAGGATGTTTGCACAGACAACCTGAGCCGAGACGCTTAAACGCATCAGCAAGACCCAAAGGCTCGCAAACAGAATCCATTGCCCCGCGACATTCGATGCAAAGAATTCCTGTCAAAGTCAATGGCATGTGGAAGCAGCGTTCTGAAACAAAATCAACGGATCCTCGACCACTCCTCTTCAGAGCTTGATACAGGTTATGTGTCGTTGCTTTTGTTTCCGCTTGTCTCCTGATATCTCTTCTGTCTTTTTTCCCACTGGTGTCTTGTGAAGATGTTTGCTTTGTCTACCTTGCTCTGCCTCTTCCCTTCCCTCCCAACTTAGTACTTGCTCTCTTTCCTCCTTCTTTCCTTCCTCCTCCTTCCTCATGATGATGCAGATTCTGAATCCCACTCCTCGGAAGAGGACAACTATTTCTACCAGCTGACCCACCAATACTTATAATAAAAGACTAATGGGATTCTTGGTTACTAATTGTGCCATTTTTTGCACATGGGGCCAGCGGCATTGGAGGCAACAGCAACATACGGAGGCCACAGTGCCTCGATCTGCCAATGCGCCGCAGGTCTTTCTATCTTCCGACTCCGCTTTCGTCGCCCGCGGCCCACCACTTTCCACAAATAATGATCATCCCGCTTCCCCACAGGCTTGTGGATGGAAGAAGAGACATCCTCCACAACTTCTCCACTGATCGGTCCTTCTTCTAGTGGAGCAGCCTCAATCACCGCAACGTTTTTCCCATGTGATCCGACCATTGCACACCAACGTGAATAGGGTAATCGGGAAACATTATCACAAGATAGGGTATGACTGTGACCTTGACTCCATCTTCCTGATGCCTATTTGGCATCTAACTGTAGGTAGGGGAAACCAGTTCAAGCCAAGGTCAAGCCAGTCAAGCCCGCTGCAAAGCCCACCTCGGGCGAAAGCACCACAAGTCCTTTCGGAGAATGTGGCCTTTGCTGTCCCTGCTTCGGAACCTGAAAAGTAGCACGAATTGCTCGAACAACTGAACAGCAACGCCGGATAGGACTTCCACGGAGGGTACCGTGTTGGCAAAACCCACTGGCACCCAACTTCAGCCCAACTCCTGACAGGATGTAACGGGATGTGACGGGATGTCACGGGATGTCACAAGCCTGTGGTACCGTCGCCACCAGGGCTGGAAGAAGCAATGGAACGAGAAACTGCCTGGCCACAGATTCCATCAAGCCAAACCCATTCTCAAGCTTCACTTCACGAGTCATGACAAAAGAAGCTGTCCTGACTCCAGCCACTCAGACTCCGTGCCTGTTGAGCATTGTTTTCGGTCGAAATATCCTGAGCAGTGTGGAGTTGATCTTTTTGTGTTGCATGCTATTGAGAGTTTGATCAGCTTTATGAAGGGAGATCATGAGAGGCTACATATATGCTACATGTTGATACATATTGTACATGGAGGACTTGTGCGTGGCAGGTGCCAAACAGCCGTGCAGAGGGTGCTTTGGACTCACGGCTCTGCATTCTAGCCGAGCATCCAGCGACAGCGCCCAAAAAGCACGCTGCAGCCAGCTGCTACAAATCTAAACTAAAGAATGGTTCTAGTATCAGATAGTATTGTGGGTGTGAGACCTAGGCAGCTTTCGCCAATCGGCTGCGGAATGAATCGTTCAGGAATGTTCATGACCCATCTGGAGTTTGCGTGTGTCGTCTCGTCTCAAATTCAATCGAATGACATCAAATGGCGGGAGGTCTACAGGCTGCAAGTTACTGCAACAAGAGCAAATAAGCTCCGACAGGCCGAGCAGATCGACACCACCTTGCCCCGCCTCATCCGGCACCAAACGATCGTACAAGACCACATCACAAGAGCGCAGCACCTGAACAAACGTCAACTAAGCCCTATGTACCTAGAATGTGGGAGGCTTGCAGTCAATGCTGCAGCATGCGGTTAACATCATTGCAGAATAATTGGGACATCGCTGACATCTTACATTCTCAAGCTGAAAGGGGTTGTGAGGAGTGGTTTCATTCTCCGGACCTGTGACAATCTTGGTCTTGTTACTGTTAGAGCTATAAGACCCCTGGGAAAGCAACTCCTCGGCGCCCACAAATTCCATTCATACGAGCCCACATCCCTGGATACAAACAACCGCCGTACTGAACCCACAGGTGGGGGAAGTCACATCAGGGAAGAGAGAAACACCACCTGCATAATATGTTTCTGCTATATACAACGTTGCATACACCCTGAGTGGTTGAAGCGTTGCGCACTGATGATTTTGAAGAATACAAGTCAATGCAAATGGATGATTGGCAGCAAAGCCTATTAACATGGCTATGTTAATGCTATCTTATATATACATATATTCAAAATTGAACTTTTTCCACGCCCACGGCCTCCCCATACGTTTTTTCATGAGTCGATTCGACTTGAACCTAGCGTTTGAATCATTTGAGTCAATAATAATCATGCATGTAACATACATGTAACATGCATGTAACATGTGTATGCATATATACATACATACATTTATATATATATATATATACACATACATATATCCGTGTGTGTGTGTGTCTGTTTGTGTGTGTTGTTCAACAATGTAATACAATGTAATGTAATGTAATCTAATGTAATCCAATGGAATGGAATGAAATGAAATGGAATGCAATGGCATGGTATGAGATGCAAAGTGCTGACAAACAACGTAACGGGAGCACTGACAAGGAACACGGGTACAGACGAAAGATGCAGTTGCTGACAAGAGCCAAAGGGGAAAAAACGAGAAAATGTGCCGGGACTGACGAGTACCTTTCAGAGATGTGACCGCAGAAACTACCAGTGTCAAACGACAAAACCGGCAAAGCAACCAAATGTGAAAAGATAAGACAATATAAGCTATAGGTCTAAGAGTCGAAAATATGACGCAAAAACATACAAAAGCACCAATCCCTTTTTCTCCGCCAGTCGAACGTTCAGGGAGATTGGAACTCTGTTGAGGTGCCTCCAAAGCTCGGAGAGTCAGTAGCTCCACTGACCCAGGACCGGCTCCAACCAAATAGACCTCAGTCAGTGCTGAGAACTTCGTTCTTCGATGTTCTTCGCGGATGCTTCGTAATGCGGCAATGCGGCCCCTAACATTAGGGGCCGAGCACATCCTGGCTGCACAGAGCCGACGGAGCCTGGAGTCCGTCGGAGTCCGTCGGAGTCCGACATCGTCAACTGCAACCAATCGCAGAACGTGCCATGTGCCACTTGCCTGCAGGTCCTTGGCTGCCGTAGCCTGCATCAGTTTTCAGGGCCTGGACCTTCTATGTACAAACACATGTACAAAACAGGCAGTCAGAAAGTCTTGTCCAACTGGCAGCTTTCTTCCCACTTAACGGGGAGGCCTCCACTCTCCATGACACGGATTTGCTATGGCATCTGACTTCACAAGACTGAAATCGTGTCATGCTCGTCGTGTGCTCTCATCACACCATGGACAAACAATAGGGGGTGGTTCCAGGGAGTTTATGTTCATGGTCATTGTTCAGGTGTTAAGATTCTATGTTTGTGTGTAAATTTGTTTAACATGTCTTCTCTCCCTTTGATTCTCGCCCAACAAAGTGAAGAAACGGTCTTTGAAACACATGTTTGATTGCGATAATTTTGCACTGTTCAGTGATCAGTGCCGTAAAAATGCCCATAATCCCCAGAGGAAAAAACATCAGCACCAGTGATAACATAGTGGAGATCAACATAAATACATACAGCAGCACAAAATAATTGTTGAACAACTAAAAAAGGCAAAAAACAAAAACAAAAAATAACCCTAGCGTTTCTTCATGTTCTGCTGACACTGATGGGTGTCTGTTGTGACACCAGGTGGTCAACTTGGTGAATGAGACGAAGGCAGGAAGGAGCCCGCTTTGAACAACCAGAAATGGATTTGTCCTGATATGGGGTACCCATGGGTACCCATTTTCACTGGGTAACCACTAGATTTTGGGGTACCCAATTTTGAGCCACCCAAATGCAAAGCTAGCGGGTTCGCCCGTTCCGGCGCTGCCTGGTTCATCATGCACCTTTTTGTCTATGGCAGTCGGTTCGCACACGAGGATGCAGGGCAAGCTGCCCACCACATGCCACCCACAATTGCTGCCACAGGCCTTGCAGGAAGGCGTACCATCTTCCACCATAACCATGCAAGTTGCTGGGGTTGGTTTGCATGGTGCAAGTGCAGTCATTGTGATCATGGCAATGTCATGCAGGGGTGGAGGGACCTACTGAAATCATTAACTGGAAATTAATCAGCACTTAACATTCCCACATTGTTTGTACACACAAGTGTGCGCCCCACAAGGCCTTCACCAAAGCACCACCAAACATCACCCGGGACCCACCTCTCTGGCCACTGCTCGCCAAATGCTCCACAAGCTTCAAAGCCTCTGCGGCCTGGCCCAACATGAAAGCTGCCTTCCTCTGCTAGGTGTAGGCATTCAAAATTCAGCATATGATATGAGCACATGCATTGCGCATATATACATTTAGTTGTTTGATTTTTTTTGATTTTTTTTGTATATACCATCATCATTCTGAGTCATTCTGCATGATTCAGCATCGATGTCCTCCCCAATTTCCGCCAGATTGAGAGCTGCCGCGGTCACTGCAGCGTGTCCAGTAGCTGGGCGAAGCCGTAAAAGCACTTCAGACCTTAGTGTAAGAAATGCTGCAAACCTTGCAGTGAAAAGTCCTTCTGACGCATTTGTATATTATGTTTACATGTACATACACACGTGTGTGGTGTGTGTGTGTGTGTTATAGACTTATAGATTGCTATAGGGTGAGCTACACTTCCTCCATGCCATGCATGGGCTCTGCCAAGTGGCGGGGCAACTGAAACTGAAGCACCTGAAGCATCTGATTCACTTGGTGCATGCCGCTCCTTGTGCTCCTTGAGCTCCTTTCGCAGCAGGAAGTCGACATAAAGATCAACCAACGTGCTGCCAACACGAGAAAGTGACACAATGTGACCAGCGGTCCGCTTGCGCCAACAGAGGTCCAAGCCCCTTTGCCTTGGGCTGTCAGAAATGGTGCAAGCACCGGCACTCATATAGCACGTTCAAACACTCAGTCAGGGTTTGCCAAGAGTTAGAACATGTTACAACTGTGTCGTGATGGCTAGCGAAGAAGCCGAGTTTATGTTCTTCAAATGCATTCAGCAACAAGATCGTTGCACTGAGACAAAGACGCCGCAACCCAAATCCTGCTTCTGAACATGAAATCTGCGGATGTGAATAGAATCCACTCCATACCGTGCCTCCAACTGGCTGTAGCAAAGCAGTGCGAGCTTTGGGTCCTTGTCAACGAATGCTTCGCAAATTTAACATAATGATACATATGTATGTATGTATGTATGTATGTATGTATGTATGCAGGTATGTATGTATGTATGTATGGGTGGATGGATGGATGGATGGATGTATTAATGTAATGTAATGTAATGTAATCTAATGTAATGTAATGTAATGTAGTGTAATGTAATGTAATGTAATGTATTGTATGTATGTATGTATGTATGTATGTGTGTATGGGTGTATGTGTGTATGTGTGTATGTGTGTATGTGTGTATGTGTGTATGTATGTGTGTATGTGTGTATGTGTGTGTATGTATGTATGTATGTATGTATGTATATACATAAATACATACATATCTATTCATATTATATATATATATATATATACATATTATATCTATAGATATAAATATATACATATTATATATATTTATACAGGTATACAATCCACCTGACCCGCTGAGCTGGCGTGGATGAACGAGACAAACTGGCAGTCCAGTTGGTGCCACAGAACCAGCGGTCACCACCGTGCCATGCTATCAGGACAATCGCAAAACACATCGTTACAGTGACAGACACTATGGCAGGGCAGGGCGGCCTCGAGGCGTGCCAGCCTCAAGGGTCAAACAAAAAAGGCCAAGTCTTGCAGAAAGTGATGGAAAGTGGCCATAAGTGCCAAAGAAAAAACAGGCACCCAGACGCAGAGAGAGTCATAACAGCGAGGGAGCCATCAGCAGTTTTAAGACCTTACGCAAAATCAGTTGGGGAGACGGCAGCAGGAAACAAGGCTTTTCCGTTCAAGTGCCAGGCCCTTCTCCAACCTTGGCCCATTCAACGTGATTCAAGTGAAAAAAAGACTTCGACAAAAAAGTTAATGCGCTACTTGCTGGACAAAGTCTACAACGTCCTGTTTGCCAGTGGAAATAGAACACCACGCTGGCAATTCAGTGCCGTGTCTTTCGAAGGATTGATGAGACAGCTAGAGACAGCTTCGCGGAAGAGCTTTCGAACCGATTCAAAACAAATGTTACACTTTTCTGGCAGGTGCCAAGCGAATAATTGTCAATCAGCGACAACAATCTCTGCAAGCCATCCCTGCTTAAAGGCCGATGCTAGGAAGCATCAGCTCCCGTTTGTTCCAATGAGATCCCCTTGGGGGAGCATGAAAACTTCGAGGTGCCAATGTTTGCTCAAGCAACACGTGCGCCACATTCCGCAGTGAAGGTGTGCAACACCGCGACACCCACGAGCAGCAAATATTGCTGTTCCCGTTCGTTTGCGCAGCCGGCTTTGCCGGCTAAAGCTGACTGCCACTAGCAGCCGTCACTGTATGTCATTACCACTTTGCAGCAACTGCGTTTTAATGTTTCATGAGTGTGAGCTTGTCAGCCATCTTCTCCACTGTTGAACCTCACATTGATGGTACTTTTTACATTTCGTGTCAAAAAAACACATCAAGCTCAATTGCATGCTTTACTGTCTGAAGTTTTTTTGCTTGCAAATCCTAAGATTTAGCATAGCATACTTCGTGTTTGGACACCCCCAACCTGGGTTCAAGATTTCTTGGTCCAACCTCTGGTTGCGGCATTTTGTGGCGGCACGTCCCAGTCTTTTTGGACAAACATGGCTGCGACATGCCCTGGAACATGCAGAATTATCAGTTGCGGCTAGCAACCGGAGCAAGTGACGCAAATCCATGATTTTTGCGGTTGCATCCCCTTCAACACTTCCAACTCACTTGGGCGCAAGCGATGCGGAACAAACTGCAGCGAAAAGGGGAGGGTCCAACAGCTGCAGTTCGCCAAATGTCCAAATCGCACTTGCCTCAAAGTTTCTGAGTAAGCCTGTGTACTGTGAGTGAAATTTGTGAAAATGCTAAAGGATCCAAACCACCCTCTGAGCCAGCGGCTAACTCCCGTAATTGAAATTCAGAGACCCGAGAGCGAATCCCGTCCTGCCGAAACACTTTCCAACCCACAAGCTGCAAGGACAACTCAATCCGATACAAAAACAACAATGGGGAGAGCAGGGAGGGCATTAGGTGGCGCTTCACCAAAGTCCGTCCTAATTACTCTACATGTATGTATGTGTGTATGTGTATGTGACAGTGTATGTATATGTATAAATTTATATATATATGTATGTATATATATATATGTACCAGTAGTGCCGCACAAGGCGGTGGAGGAAGTTTCAAAAATAGGAAGCCTATAGGAGAGGTTAGTTGTTGTGACTCACGGATGGCAGAGCGAACCCACTGATGGACCGAAAGGTGGTTGGAGCTGTGTTTTTTTGGAGTGGTTGCAATGGTTGCAGTGGTCACCTCACCACAACTGCTGGATGTAGTGTGGTGTAGTGCAGTTGTAGTTGTAGTTGTAGTTTGTAGTGGAGTTGTAGTTGTAAGTTGTAGTTGTAAGTTGTCATGTAATTAGTGTAGTGCAATTAGTGTAATGTAATTAGTGTAGTGTAGTTGCAGTTGCAGTTGTCGAAGGAAGTTTAGAAGTCCAACTTCCGACACTATGGACAGATGAGAAGCAGAGATGGGAAGAGTCAGAGAAGAGAAGAGAAGAGAAAAGAAGAGAAGAGAAGGGAAGGGAAGGGAAGGGAAGGGAAGAGAAGAGAAGAGAAGAGAAGAAAGAAAGTGAAAAGCAGAGATGGGAAGAGCCAGAGAAGAGAAGAGAAGAGAAGAGAAGAGAAGAGAAGAGAAGAGATGAGATGAGATGAGATGAGAAGAGAAGAGAAGAGAAGAAGAAAGAGAAAGAGTCAGAAGAAAGAAGATCCAGGTGCGCGAAAAGGTAGCAAAGTCGCGAAACACCGTGTGTTTTTCCAATAGGATTTGAAGCTCTGGAGGGTCGAAAAGTAGGCTCGCTAAAGCGGCGGGTGCGGAGACCGCTGGCCAGATGAGAGATTAAAAATTGCACGCCGTTGTGGTGCGAAGCACATTTCCAAATCAAAATGTACAAAACACACCATGCTCGGACCACCTTTGGAAATTGCGACGTCGAAAAAGTGCACGCCGCTGTGGCGCGAAGCACATGTCGAAGTCAAAATGTACAAAACACACCATGCTCGGACCACTTTTGGAAGTTGAGATGTCGAAAAAGTGCATGCCGTTGTGGCGGGAAGCACATTTCGAAGTCAAAATGTACAAAACACACCATGCTCGGACCACTTTTGGAAATTGCGATGTCGAAAAGGTGCACGCCGTTGTGGCGCGAAGCACATTTCGAAGTCAAAATGTACAAAACACACCATGGTCGGACCACTTTTGGAAGTTGAGATGTCGAAAAAGTGCACGCCGTTGTGGCGCGAAGCAAATTTCGAAGTCAAAATGTACAAAACCCACCATGGTCGGACCACTTTTGGAAGTTGCGATGTCGAAAAAGTGCATGCCGCTGTGGCGCGAAGCACATTTCGAAGTCAAAATGTCAAAAACACCACGTGCTCGAGCCACTTTTGGACGTTCAGATGTCGTTTCGCGTGGCAGGCGCAAGGAATTGTGGACCTTGTCAACAGCGGGCAAAACGTGAGGGTTTTGTAGTATTTCCAAAAACGATGGCAGTTGTGGGGCATGTGAAGAGGATCTGCAAAGATTCCTTTTCCGTGGCAGGCGCAGTACCAAGAGACATGTTCATCAGAGCTGTTAGGAGGTCCGGGCGCTGATTCCCTGAGAGGTGTTGCATTTTGGAGCCTCAAATTTTCAGGTTTGCTTAGATGATTTTGCGTGACAGGTGCAGCACTTCGTATGACCTGGCATCACTTTTCCGTGGCAGGCGCAGTAGTTTAGACAGATGGACTGGAAAAATCGCAAAACACATTGGTACGAGGCCGTCAGCTCTGCACTCAACTTTCCATTTTTGAAGGACATCTCGCAGAATTGCTTTGTTTTTTGATGTTGTCAACTTTAAAAAATAGGAAGTCTCGCAGAGTTGCTTCGTTTTTGATGTTGTCAAGTGCAAAAAAGTTGAGGAAGTCTTGCTGAATTGCTGCGTTTTTGATGTTGTCAAATTTAAAACTAAAAACTGAGGAAGTCTCGCAGGATAGCTTCGTTTTCAAGCTTGCAGATAGATAGATAGATAGATACATACATACACAGACAGACAGACAGACAGACAGACAGACAGCCAGACAGCCAGCCAGGCAGGCAGGCAGGCAGACAGACAGAGAGAGAGAGAGAGATAGAGAGATAGAGAGATAGAGAGATAGAGAGATAGATAGATAGATAGATAGATACATAGAAACATAGAAACATAGATAGATAGAAACATAGATAGATAGAAACATAGATAGATAGACAGACAGACAGACAGATAGATAGATAGACAGATAGGTAGATAGATAGATAAACAAATAGATAGATAGATAGATAGATAGGTAGATAGCTAGCTAGCTAGATAGATAGATAGATAGGTAAAGAAATAAATAGATAGATAGATAAATAGATAGATAGAAACATAGATAGATAGATAGGCAGACAGACAGATAGACAGATAGATAGATAGATAGGTAGATAGCTAGCTAGCTAGCTAGATAGATAGATAGATAGGTAAACAAATAAATAGATAGATAGATAGATAGAAACATATAGATAGACAGACAGACAGACAGATAGACAGATAGATAGATAGATAGATAGGTAGATAGATAGATAAACAGATAAACAGATTAACAGATTAACAGATATACAACTACAATACAATTACCATTACACTACACTACCAAACTGCTACAAGTAGAAACAGAAATTTACTACGCTACATAACACTACACTAATTACACTACGCTAGATTAATTACATCTAATTACACTACACTAAATCAATTAGACAAACAACTACAACAACAACTACTACTACTACCACAACTACAACTACAATTACAATTGCACGATGTTTTTGCGCAGACGATGTTGTCAAGTTTAGATATTGAGCAGATCTAGCAGACATGGTTCCTTCGTTTTTGCTCGTATCAGCAGCTTCGCCTCCAGGTGGGTTCATTTTCCAGCAGCTTAGCCTCCAGGTGGTTTTTTGTGACCGCCAGAAGTTTTTGCCGCCAGACTACACTACAACTACAACTGCACTACACCACACTACATCCAGCAGTTGTGGTGAGGTGACCACTGCAAACATTGCAACCACTCCAAAAAACACAACTCCAACCACCTCTCGGTCCATCAGTGGGTTCGCTCTGCCATCCGTGGGTCACAACAACCAACCTCTCCTATAGGTTTACTATTTTTGAAACTTCCGCCACCGCCTTGTGGGGTACTACTGGTAGTTGTGGTGTGGTGTAATTAGTGTAGTGTATTGCAATGTATTGTAGTGTATTGTAGTGTACTGTAGTGTTGTGTCCTGTAGTGGGCTGTAGTGTTGTGTACTGTAGCGTGGTATAGTGTAGTGTAGTCTAGTGTATTGTATAGTGTAGTTGTAGTTTTAGTGTAGTGTAGCGTAGTGCAATGTAGTGGTAGTTGTCATTCTAGTTGAAGCTGCAGTTGCCGGTGTAGTGTAATGTAATTTTAGTGTAGCGTAGCGTTGTGTAATGTAGTGTAGTGTAGTGTGATTAGATGTAATTAGCATAGTGTAGTGTAATTAGTGTTGCGTAATGTAGCGTAGTATATTTGTAGTTGTAGTAGTCGTGTAATGTAGTGGTAGTTGTAGTTGTAGTTGTAGTCGTTGTCTATCGATCAATCTGTCTGCCTGTCTGTCTGTCTATCTTTCTATCTGCAAGCTTGAAAACGGAGCTATTTTGCGACACTTCCTCAATTTTTTAAACTTGACAACATCAAAAACACAGCAATTCAGCGAGACTCCTCAATTTTTGCACTTGACAACATCAAAAACGAAACCACTCTGCGAGACTTCCTATTTTTTTACAGCTGACATCAAAAACAAAGCAATTCTGCGAGATGTCCTTCAAAAATGGAAAGTTGAGTGCAGAGCTGACGGCCTCGTACCAATTTGTTTTGCAATTTTTCCAGTCCATCTGTCTAAACTACTGCGCCTGCCACGAAAAATTGATGCCAGGTCACACGAAGTGCTGCACTTGTCACGCAAAATCATTTCAGCAAACTTGAAAATTTGAGGCTCCAAAATGCAAAACTTCTCAGGAAATCAGCGCCCGGACCTCCTAACATCTCTGATGAACATGTCTCTTGGTACTGCGCCTGCCACGGAAAATGCATCTTTGCAGGTCCTCTTCAAATGTCCCACGCCTGCCATCGTTTTTGGAAATGTTACAAAACCCTCACGTTTTGCTCACTTTTGACAAGGTGCACAATCCCTTGCGCCTGCCATGCGAAACGACATCTGAACGTCCAAAAGTGGCTCGAGCATGTGGTGCTTTTAACATCTTGACTTCGAAATGTGCTTCCCGCCACAACGGCATACACTTTTTCGACATCTCAACTTCCAAAAGTGGACCGACCATGGTGTGTTTTGTACATTTTGACTTCGAAATGTGCTTCCCGCCACTACGGCGTGCACCTTTTCGACATCGCAATTTCCAAAAGTGGTCCGAGCATGGTGTGTTTTGTACCTTTTGACTTCGAAATGTGCTTCGCGCCACAACGGCGTGCACTTTTTCGACGTCTCAACTTCCAAAAGTGGTCCGGACCTGGTGTGTCCTGTACATTTTGACTTCCAAATGTGTTTCGCGCCCCAACGCCGTGCACTTTTTCGACATCTCAACTTCAAAAAGTGCTCCGAACGTGAGGTGTTTTTTATTTTCATCTGTTCCTATTGTCGGAAGTTTGACTTCTAAACTTCCTTCGATAAACAATCATATTATATACGTCCCATGCCTGGGCATACTTCAGTGTCACAGTTGGAATGGACAAGCCCACGGGTTCGAAACAGCGGGTATGACGCAGTGAGACCCAGAGTCTGAGCACGACAACATGGTGCCACAAGCAAAAGGCAGGATGGGAAACAAAGAGGTGCTGTTTCTGATGATTTCTGATGAATGTTCAGTCCATTTCAGTCCAATTTCCTGTCTATAGTCTGTAGGCATCTTTGTTTCCAGGTGCAGTCCCACTCCAGTAAATACCCGATCAAAGCATGAGCTTCACTTCCCACGTAATTCCGATTAGCAAACCGAATACATAGACTGTCCCCAATGGATGCCATCATAGAGTCGTTCACAACTTGCTGCTGTGCCAGTGCTCAGGCCTTGGAAATAAGCAACCGAGCATGGAGCAATCCCTCTGACCCTCGTAGCATCTCGTGGCTTTGCTAAACAGATCTAAACAGTGAAAAAGTTAAAAATTGAAACGAACACAGTGATTTTGCCCGTGCGCCCATGCATTTTTTGCCTCACAGTGGAAGCGGTGGCTGCGGATTCAGCCACCAATCGCGCATGCAAAGTACTGAAGTCATGGACATTTTGGAGCAAGTTTGTGTTCACACAAGCTGATCTCCTTTGCAACACAGCCGCAGTTAGTGGTGCTCCCAAGCGGCGAGACAAAAAGGGCCCGAATGCATCAGGTAAGCTCGCACCAGCCCAAGCATCAAACGGCATTGTGGTTCCATGCAGCTCAGTCGTGCTTGTTGGGTCTGGGCAATCTCTCAGCTGGCTGAGCAATTCTTTTTTGATGGACAGCAAGACACACTTGCTCTCTTCAAGTCGATGGTTTCTTTGCATGGCCACAGCCATCGAGGTCAAAGCTTCAGCATCCAGCGGCAAATTTGACAACCGAACCTGCTCCAATACAATTAGCGCCTTGTGCCAAAGACCCTGCTTTCTCCAAAGTTGCAAGAGGTTGGAGAAACTGACATGATTGAGTTGTATGCGACTGTCTGTTGCGTCCTGCAGCAATGCCAAGCCAACCCTCCAATTGCCTTCACATTTCATCCCTTTCAGTAACCAGTTGTAGGTTTGCAGCGTGCTGCAAACTCTGAGATCTTGGGAACGACGCAGGAGAATCAAACCTGTTTCCCATTGGCTGCCCTTGGAGCAAGCTGCGATGACTGATCCCCACCCTACCGCATCGAGTTTGATCTCAAATCCATTCGTAGCCAAGTTGTTGCACAAGTCTAAGGCCAAATCCCATCGATGAGAACTTTCAAATGCCCCAACCGTAGTATTGAATAAGATGTTCATGTTTGAGGGGTTTTGCATCGGCATCGTTTGCAGCAAAGCCAACACTTGAAACCACTTGTGGGCACAGCCCAAAGATGTAAAAAGTGCGCCATAGCTGACCACGCTGGGTTTCAAATGTCGTTCCAAGTATACGAAAAGTTGCAGGGAGTGTTCCCACTGCCGGTCACAAGCGTGGAGACAAATGTTGATGCACACGGTGTCAGGCTGAATTTGCCTAACTGGCAGCTTTAGGGAACTACTTTGAAAAAAAAATAAGACTAAGACTAAGACAATTTGAACGCAACCCAAAATCATGCCCTTACGATGCAATCTGGACACTTCTGGAGGATTTCATCCAGCAAGCCAAGCGTTTGTTGCCATTTTCTGTTTTTTGCCATACTTCGCAAGACCTCGCTGCAAGGCACAATGCCTGGACGAAACCCGGCCTTAGCACAGTGGGGAAGATCAGAGCTAAGCGGAGCAGTCGAATTTTAATCGGTCTCAAAATCAAATGGATTTTTTTTGCGTTTCGGTGTGGCACACATGAAACCAACCAAACCAAAACTCTCCGCATTAAAATGTCATGAGCTAAAGGAACTTCCCAAATGGCATCCAACGAATGGAGTGCATGCTGCCACGCAAAACCTTTGCATGCTGCGCGAATTGCTCTCAAGCATATTCCATCCAGCATCAAAGTGAATGGTCATAGTTGATTCTTGAGCAACCAGGAGGCCGGACAAGCATACGTTTGATTGGGTTTGCTGCAAAAGTCATACAAGCATGCGACCCCATGTCATTCACTGCAGTGTTTAGTCATTCAATAAGAACATTGAACAAGGACATACAACAGCTGGGAATCACACTGTGTTGGCCAACGCCTGCCAGGTAACATCATGACATCCGTTGTCCCAAATAGTGCTTACAACTTACAATGCTACAACTTTCGATTGCGCCTGCGGCTCCATGTCAATACAGATTCCTGCCAAACATGATTCCACTGTGACAGAGAGAACAATTTGACCTGTTTGAATGCCGTCCTCTCGCGACTTGAACGTTCATAGTTTCAAAGAAGGGTCCGCCTAAGAGGCTAGCGAAAGAACGTGTGAACACCTGCGAACTACCAGGCTGAGGAACATGTGAAGCCTGAGGATTGCGCAATTGAGCTGAACCTGCGCAAATGTTTGCACCACATTTGCGAGGCTTTGCGCCTCCAGTAGCAACTGGCATTTTGTCAACCAGACACATTGATTTCAATGTGTTGAAACTCCCCTGCGTTTGCCTGAAATTCTTGTATGGAAACTTTTGCCATAAGACCAATGCAGTGAAAAAGCGGCATCCTCCAGAGCCACCAGGCAACAATCCGACGACATTTAACCGTGGAAATCCATGGTTGCTGTTTGTTGTTGTACATTGTTTCGCACACGCATCTGCCGTGGACCAAACTAGGTTGTCTGACAATGCCACCGAATTTCAAGCTAATCCATTCGCCTTGTTGGGGTGTTGACAATCGCCCGTGAACTCCCGTGAGCAAACGCATTGGTTCCAAAGGATGTGCATCAATGCATCCAACGATGTCAACATCCAGCATGTTTCAAACAAGAAAAGGTAATCCCCCTTTTGCACCTACAGCGAGGGGTGTTTTGCCCATTGAGAGGTAGGAACTGCGAGTGACTAGTGGTCAGCAACGCCAAGGCTGGCTCACAAAACCATAGCAGAATGGTGCGACAAATAATTTGCAACAGCAATCCAAATGTATTTTTTTTAATTAATGCAGTTGTGGTTACAGTTGTTCTAATTCTATTTTTTGGTCGGGAAAATGCGCTGACCAATTGTTGTTGTACTTGCAACGAGGCTCGTATCTGTCCCAGTCTTGGCAACACGCCCGGCTGAAACAAAACGGGATATAATTTTTCCACATGTTTCCCACTGACGAATTTGATAACGCACGGGTATCAAAATAATCGCAGCGCCCAAACCAATGATCTTGAACCAAAAACGGTCGTTCATTTGAGTTTGCATCGCTTTAAATAATTACGAATGTAAAAAACCTGCCAAAGCCACGTACCCGAATGCATGTTCTAAAAAATCACGTCGAAGAAGGGTTCCTACAGAATAATACAACACAAACAGGAGATGCTCGATCGCATTAAAAGCCACTCTTGCAGAACACTCTTGTTTGACACTCTTCTTCGACAATCGTGTGCGTGACACTCTTGTGGCATACTCTGGTACAACACTCTCTCTCAATACTCTGAAAAACTCTTGCGAAACACTCTTGTTGGACACTTTTGGTTGACACGTCTGCAACACCTCACAGTACTACTTTGTATTGCAAAGTTTGCACAAAGAACCCCACAGTACTACTTTGTACTATAAGGTTTGCACAACGCACTTCCCAGTAACACTTTGTACCACAGAACTTGCACAAGGCACTTCCCAGTACTACTTCGCACACCGGATTCCACACTCCACAGTTAACAGTTAACTCTCCGCACATCACACTCCGCACTCCACATTTCCCACTCCACACTTCACACTCCACATTCCACACTTCACCCTCAACACTCCACACTTCACACTGCACATTGCACACTTCACACCCCACACTTCACAATCTCCACACTCCACGCTCCACACTCCACACGTTCCACGCTTCACGCTTCACACTTCACACTCTCCACTCTCCACTCTGCACTCCGCACTTCACACTCCACACTTCGCACTCCCCTTCACACTTCACACTTGACACTCTCCACTCAACACTTCACACTCTACACTTCAGGTTCCGTTTCACACTTTGCACCCTCCACTCCACACTTCACACTCCACATTCTACACTTCACACTCCACTTCACACCTCTCACTCTCCACTGCGCACTCCACACTCCGCACTTCACACTCAACACTCCACACTCCACACTTCACACTCTAGCTCCACACCCCACACACTCCGCACCTTTCAGAAATCACACTCTACACTTCGCACTCGACTTCACACTCAACATTTCGCACCTTACACTCCTCACTGCACACTTCACACTTCACATTCCACTCAACACTCCACACTTGCCACATCACACTCCGCACTCTCCACTCCACACTTCACACTCCACACTCCACACTCCACACTCTGCGCTTTGTAGTATGAATTAGTACTGGCAGTTCTTGTGCAAGCAACTCGGAAAAAATATAATCGGCAAGTACCTTGTGCAAGTTTTGCAGTACAAAGTAGTGCTGGGAAGTATTTTGTGCAAAGTTGTAGTACAAAGTAGTATTGGGAATGATTGACTCTGTGCACATTTCGTGGTGCAAAGTAGTTTTGCGCAAAATACTCCCCAGTACTACTTTGTACCACAAAGTTTGCACCAAAGCACTTCCCAGTACCACTTTGTTCCACAGAGTTTACACAAGAAATTTCCCAGTACTACTTTGCACTGCAAAGGTTGCACCAAGTACTCTTCAGTAGTACTTTGCACTATAAAGTTTGCGCAAGGCACTTCCCAGTGCGACTTTGTACTACAAAATTTGTACGAAGCATTTCCCGATACTACTTTGAACTACAAAGCTGGCACAAGGAATTTCCCTGTAAATACATTTTTGATCAATTTTGTACTAAAAAAATTGCACAAGGAATTACACAGTACTACTTTGTATTACAAAAAACTTGCACAAAGCACTTCCCAGTACTACTTTGTACTACTAAGTTTGCACAGGGCACTTCCCGGTACCACTTTGTACTGCAAAGTTTGCACCAGGAATTCCCCAATACTACTTTGTACTCCAAAGTTTGCGCAAAGAACTGCCTACTACCTCACTGCACTTCACACGTCCTACTTTGCACCCGGCAGTCCACACCCCACACTTCACAACTCACACTTCACGTCAAATTTCAAACCCTCACACTCCGCACATTGCACACTGCACACCTGACACCACACACCACGCACCACACACCAAACACCGCACACCGCACGCGGCACACCGCAGACCGCAGACCGCAGACCGCAGACAGCAGACCGCACACCCCACACCGCACACCGCACACTTCACACTGAACTTCACACTTCACACTTCACACTTCACACTTCACACTGCACACTCTCCACTCCCACACTCCACGCTTCAGTTGACACTCCACACTTCACACGTCACACTGCACACTTCACACTTCACACTTCACACTCCACTTCGCCTTTCGCTCCACACTTCACACTTCGCGCTCCACACTTCACACTCCACACGTCACACTTCACACTCCACACTTCACACTCCACACTTCACACTCCACAATCCACACTCTCCACTCCACACTTCGCACTTCACACTTCACTCTCTGCACTGCACACTCCACACTTCACACGCAACTTTTCTAACTCCACACTTCATACCTCGCACTCCACACTTCGCACTTCCCACTCCACACTTCAAACTCCACACTGCGCACTTCTCACTCCACACTCCACACTCCACACTTCACACTCCACATTTTTCTCTTCTCACTCCACGATCTCCACTCCACACTTCACACCCCACACTTCACTCCACACTCTCCAATCCACACCCCGCACACTTCCCACACTTCACACTTCACACTTCACACTCTCCACGTTTCACTTCAGTCACTTCATTTCACACCTCACAATTCACACTTCGCACCTCACACTTCGCACTCCACACTTCACACTTCACACTTCACACTCCACTTTCACACGACGCACTTCGCACTTCACACTCCACACTTCACACTCCACACTCCACGCCACTACATGCTCGCCACTCCACACTTCATGTTGCACACCTCACACTCCACACTTCACACTTCACACTTCACACTCTCCATTCCACACAGCACGCTTCAGACTTCACACTTGCCACAGCACACTCCACAGTTCACACTCCACAGTTCACACGTCACACTCCACACTTCACCTTGCACGCTCCACACGTCACACACCACACTTCAAACTCCACACTTCACACTCCACGTTTCTCACTTCACACTCTCCACTCCACACGTCACACTTCACTTCAAATTCAACACTTCGCACTCCACAATTCGAACAACCTATTCCACACCTCACACTCCACACTTCACATTCCACACCTCACGCACACTCCACACTTCACACTCCACACCTCACGCACACCTCACACTTCACACTTCACACTCTCCACTTCACACTCCGCACTTCACACTTCACACTCCACACTCAATACTTCACACTCTCCACTCCACACTTCACACCGCACTTCACACTCCACACTTCACACTCCAAATTCTCCACTTCACACTCCACACTTCACGTTGCACTCTCCACACTTCACACTCCACACTACAAATTCTACACTCCACACCTCGCACTCCACACTTCACACTCCACACGTCGCGTTTCAAACTCCCCAATTTTCATTGATCCCGTTTCCGTATCGTTAATTTTCCCTCAAGAATGGGGGACGCAATGTCCCTTAAAAAACATTTTATTTAAGGAACGGGGTTTCAAAGAGAAACAAAAATACGTTTTTTAAAGCTGCCAATGGGGTTTGGCACGTTTCCTATTTTTTAAGGAACCTGTTTCGGAACCTTTGTTTGGTATCGCACTTATTTGCCCTTCACATTGTCCTGCAGGCGCTATCGTTGGTAGCATGTTTTTCTGGCGCTGTGACATCACTGTACTGCTCAAAAACATCACTGTATTATGCCGTAGGTACCTGATGCGGTTTGAGTAATATCTATGGAGCTGGGGGTTTGTGTATGGTTATGTCATGGTCGTGCAAGCTAGCCGGTTGTTTTCCACCATGTTTTGGACAAATTCTTTAAAAATAGAACGCCGGCAGTTCCTCCTCCAAATTTTGGTGCCCCGAAAAAAGGGGAAAAACATGAAAATTTCGTGGCGATTTAGTCTGGGGATACTGGGGAATCCCTAGGGAAATGGAGGTGGCTGGCACGCAGGTCGTGTGGACACGGGCTCTGTTTTTCTACGGAAACAATGGCGTATCTGTTCATTTTCCACCAATTTTTGGGTGTTTGAACCATTTTAAACCACGCTAAATCTCTTAAAGGATAAGAGGCGGGCGGTTCCTTTTTTGAAATATTGGTAGGCCAAATTAAAAATAAAAACGAAAGCGGGATTTAGCTGGAATGGTTTTGGGAATTGGAGGTAGCTGGTGCGCAGGTCGTGTGGATACGTATTATTTTAAAAAAAAAATGCCTCGCTATGCCTAGCTGTTCATTTTCCTACCTGTTCATTTTCCAGTATTTTTTGTGTTCAACATGTTTGAACAATTTTACCTCTGGGTAATTTTTTTTGAAATAAAAAGGCCGGTGGCCCTTCTTCCAAACATTGGTGACCCAAACGTTGGTCCCCTGAACATTGGGCGCGCCATCCAGCATCATTCATGATTTGTTTCGCCTTCATGAATCCACATTACCCCCGAATCAAAATGTCAAAATTCCACCTCACACAGCGGTACCAAATTTTTAAGGGGACAAGCCGGACGAGCGCTTGCCTGTTCTTTAGGGGTTTGTTTGCCGGCCTGAATTTTTTAAGGCCTATTTTGGCCCGGTCCCCAATCGTTTAAGGTGACACCGCTTGGTCCCTTGAAGAATCAAGACCTAGGGAAAACAGCCGAAATACAAGAGGAACCCGTTAGCGATTGTTCTCTGAATTGTTCATCGCGCATCATTCTACAGCAGGGGTGCAAGTGCTGACACTGCCCAACGATAACACTGTCAGTTCGTGGTGGTATGGGACTTGATCAACTTCACGTACCCGCAATCCATTCCCGTTTCGTTTCTTCATGTGACCGGTTGGATTTCCAGCGCGCCAGGCCACGAACCGCCATGTCGACTTTGGACGTACAACCGCCGATAACTACATATGTTTTTGTTCCGTCACGTTTTTTTTGAGCTGTGTTGTTCCATTCTTACAATTCGATAAATCAATTTTGAGCAAGTGTGTCACGCATGCTCGGTTCGATATGATGTCCTGAAACCATCGCGGAAAACTTGTCCAGGCACTTAATTGGTCGTTTAGTCGTGTATCAACGCAAGGGTTGGCGACATCAGCTGTGTAAGGTTTGAATGACTACCGACGGCTTGATGCCCTTACCATGAAAATGCACTGGACGCTGGGTACCTCATTGGTCAACTGGTCCCTCTCGGGTCCTTTCATGCTTCCTCTAAGTAGGGTAGGCCCGGTGCGTGCTCAGATCGGCGTGAATTTCGCTGCGGTAGGTTGGTTCAGGCGCTTCCGCCCCCCCTCCTCTGGTCTTGTTCCGTGTTTGTCGGCCTTCGTTTTTTTTCGTCCCGTGCCCTTTCAGGGTTTGCCCGCTCTGGGCCAAGTGTGTTGTGTTGGTGTTTGCTCCTTCCGTTTTCTTTTGCGTTTTCGTCCTCGCGTCCCGGTTACGGATAAACATGTTTCATTCCCTTCTCATTTTATTCATTTTCAATTTTTTCCACTTCCTTTCCCTTTTGATTTGCGTGTGTGTGTGTGTAAGTACCATCTCAGTAGATGTGAAACTTCTACCTGTGGACTTTGTATGCCCCATGTTTGAAACTTTCAGTTTTCTCCACTGTTGGACTTTCGTTCCTGAATTGTCCATGGCTGATCATTTTATGGCGAGGGAGCGGTGCACGACTGACAGGCACTGCCCAACGAAAACGCTGTCAGTTCGTGGTAATTTGGAGTCTGATGAAATCCATATACCTGCAATCCATTCCCGTTTCATGTGACTCGTTTTGCATTCCGATATGGCATGCGGCTGTACCAGGAACCGCCATGTCGACTTTGAACGTACAGCGGTAGCAATCTGCATTATTTGACGCGTTCTTTTCCTACAAGGAAACGAACGGTCAGTTTCCAATATTGTGGAACTTCTCCGTGGTACAATCGACAGAATCTATATTGGGCCAGTGAACTTTTGTCCCAACTCGTATCTTGGATGCATTCCACCATCACGAATCGATAAGACAATTCTGAGCAACCATGCGTCTCTTTCCGCAATTCTTTGCCGACCGCTGCCCTGGCAGTTCCTATCATGTATATAAACGCGGTGGAATACTGATCCACCTCTTTGTTTTCCGTTTCTCGTGATTACGAAATGACTATATATTTGGTTGCTTTCCGCATCCGGAACAAGAGTTGCCGCGAACGCATCCCACGGTTTCAATATAATCATAGATAGATATATATATAGCTTAATTCCCCGGGACCACGGAAGAAAATCGAAAGGGGACGAAGGGGGGAGGGAAAGGCCCTGAAACTAAGACAAACACCTGAGGAGGAAAAATCAGGGATTGAAGGCAAACAAGCACTAAACATGCCTGCCACACGGATGAAACAGTGTCCGATGTCCCGCTCTGTCACGCAAAACGACGCTTTAGACTTCAAAATGTCCCGAAAGTGCCACGTGTGCCACAGAATGGACATAGTTCAAAATCGAGCACCAAGACTACGGTTCGTGCGAGACTTCTTTCAAAACAAAGGACATTCACAAGAACGCACACTGGTACAGAATCTGCGTACTGTCAGTGCAAAACACGCACGGGTGCTGGTTATGCCAGGACCCACCCACTCAAAAGACTTGCACGATCTCTATACGAACCCTCCGCGGAAGAGCCCCTGCGAAGGTCACACACTCTCTGTGCAAGATTCCTTGCAAGGAATTCACACCCTCTTTGTGCAATGACCTTGCACACAACGCCTCTACAACTACAACAGGGTTTGGTTTTTCCCAACTAGCAAAGCGAGCGCAGTGCTACCAAGAGAACGCTCCAGCACGCACCATGTGCAGAAAAATGCTGCAATCGAGGGCCCGCCCCGCACGATAGGGTTTTGCGAACAAGCGGTTTCACGACACGACTTACTATTGCGACCCGCCCCCCACAACATAGAAACAAACAATACTAGACGAAATATTACGCTTGCCACACGGGATTTTAAAAAGAATCTGAAGCCCTGCTAACGAAACACGAAACAAAGTTCAGACCCTCCACCAGTCCAGATGATTTTGTTGGGTCGCACGCAAATTCAACAACGGACACCTTCTCCTTCCCCTTCCCCTTCCCCTTCCCCTTCCCCTTCTCCTTCTCCTTCTCCTTCCCTATGCTTCTCTCTCCGGCTTCCACCTCGAGTGCACATCAAACTTCCTTGGGGTCACCTCTCTATGGACGGCAGGCTTGCCGCATGCACTTTCCTTGACTTTGTTGCTGCTCCAGCAGGCAACAACAATTTTCTTCGCATTTATCCTTCTCTTCCTTTTCCTTCTCAAGCGCGTTTTGTTCATCTCTATTTTCGTTTCTTCTTTCAATCTATGCAGTGGTACTGCGGGTGTGCTTTTCCTCCCACGTACAGATTGTGCTTTCACATGTCTGTCCTGGCCCTAACAATGCAACAGCATCTTAAAACAAATGCTGGACATGGCATTGAAAACCTGTGAAGTTCCTCGTTTCTTGCAAACCATGTTTTCTTGCTGTGCAATTTTGTGCAGTAGTGTGCAAACACCTTTCCCAGCAGGTGCCATGGCTGGTTTGTCCTCCGCATACTTCTTCAAATTTGTTTCACGCTGCGGACGGCGTAGAAGTGCTTTTGGAAACTGGTGTAACTCGTTGCGAACCCTGTTTGCGAATAAAAAGCGTCTGGTGTCTGCAGGGAAACCTCACCGCGGATTTGTTCCATTACGGAACCAAGCACGGAGGTACTTTCGCTGAACCCCAGCGGCGCCGGACTACACAAAAACATCAAAAACACCTCACGTCGGAATACGTCGGATATCTTGTGGCGAAACGCCTATAAGCGCACGATGACGCGACTGGAACTGTCAGTGAGCTGCGGTCAGCAGCACGAAGTTCAGGATGGCTTTGGTGACTAAAACCACGGCAATGGTTCATAAGTGGTTCATAAGTGGTTCGTGGGTGGTTCGTAACCCAACATCTTTAGCAAGGGCGCTAGTGTATGGACAACGAGGACACTTCAGCCTGAGCTGTGCCAACATATCACATTACGCCGAGTACGCCGAGTACGCCGAGCACGCCATCCGCACTGAGTCCACCGAGTCCACTTTCGCACTGGACCATTACGCCTGCGGAGAATTGCCATGTCGTTTTACAGCTTCACCAGCACAGGTCACGGGTTGGTACTCGGTATGGTTGAATGGTGCTGAATTGCGCAGCTTCAAGGGCTGCTCGCAATATCAGTGTTTCCCTCACAGCATGCTAGTCTTGTTACTTGTAGCCAGCCTCTTTCCCCTTTGTCTCGGTTGTTTTACCGTAAGTTTGGTGTGGCACGCTTGCTTAGGCTGCATCCCAAGGTAACACGTTTGGTGCTTCGCCGCTGCCCGCATCCACGAGGAAAGTTTCGGTCCGTCGCCGTGTACATGGACATCTGCAACCAGGATTCTGATTCTTTCTCTCTTAGCCTGGTCTGAGCATTCAAGATGGTCTGCCGTTAGGGATAAAACATTGCTTTGATATGGTCTTTGAAGGCTAAGGATTGTTCGCAAATTTGTCTTTACAGAAAACGCTATTCTGACACCTTGAAAATCTCTTCGAAGCATTGCGCTTTTAAATTCTCTGAGGCGCATAACATCAGATTAGTGAGCTAGGCTTTGTTTTTGTATGTTTCTGTCATACCGGCTGATGAGTTCTTATGAATCGAGGCGCGAGCACGCAAACTTCGCTGTAAGCTCCATGGTTCAGCAGCTCTCAGCAAGAAACGTCCTCCTGTTGGCCAGAGATGCAAGCGACCACGCAAAGGTGGCAAGTTCACGTGGAGGCAAACCGCAGTGGTTCCGCTACCTGAAAGGCAACAAACTATGCATCCACGGACTCCACAGAACATCTTTGAGTTGATGTGAGAACTGAAATTAAGTTGGAGAAGATGGAGAAGGTTTGCACCACAAGGACGGACTATCTTCTGGGACCTATAAGGCCTGTTTTGGACTTGAAAGCATTTGATCCTGACTGTGCTGAGGCCTAAGGATGGCACACCCGAAGGGCAGCTGTGTCCATGAAAGGAGCATTCACGGTCTGAGTCTTTGCAAACGCCCATAATATGTTTGCAGTCTCCTGCAAATTGGATGAGATCAACATGTCGTGATGCAAATACCCTAGCGAAGTCAAACATTGAAACCAAATGATCAAAGGAAAGCTTTGGCCACACGTTCAAACCTGCGGGGACCATTGAGGCACTCTTTGCCCTTGCAACGCGACGAAATTGAAGAAGCTCTTGTCAACCTAACCAGAGGCAACACAGATGGTAGAACTCGGAGTGGAAAAGGATAAAGCGGGACGAATTCCAAAACAGATCTTGGTCACAAGCCTACAGGAGCACTGCAAAGGTCTATGAGATGTTGTCCTCAGCTGCCGGTCTCCAAATCAATTCTGACTTGAGATGACTTGGGCTTCAGTTTGGTTGCTAACGTAGCATAAATGTCCAAACAAATCAGTTGGAAGGTGGCAGCATGTGGCAGCAAGTACTTCAACTTATCAGGTGCTGTTCCACATGTTTTGTTCGCGATTTAGCCGCTTGCAAGACACTGTTTCAAAAACCAAGTTCTGGCACCATGCGCAAGCACGCCATAGCAACCCCAATGCAAACCCTATGAATCACAAATATGATCTTTTTTTGGTAGTGATTCATTATTCGCAAACGTTGAGAGTTTACAACGCTTCAAACAGCTACACACCTTAACCTTACTGCACCTTGATTGACACTTGGATAAGCTCTGCAGTTTCTCCGCAAGATGCACTTGATCTGGGGTGCAAACAAAGACTTGAGGCTGGATTTCATGGCAGGGTCGTGCTTGCAAGGAAGCGGAAATAGCCTTTCCAAGTTTTCTGTGCTCCCATTCACAGGAGAAATGACTTCACTACGCGTAAGTTTAGAATCCGGGAAATGCGAGTTTGCGTGCATGCCTTGAGCAAAGAGGGTCTTCGAACTCGAATCACCTAGTCAGGCACAAGTCTGGATTTGCAGGTCTGAGCTTTCCAACCGGTTGGTGCACAAAGAAATTGAAAACGGAATCTATTTTCAGCCAGTCCTTTAGGCTTCAGCCAGAAAATACCGAAGGTAGAAACTCACCTTTGGAGCCAAGATCCACACTGTAGGCGTCTATCCACTGTTCGACAACTGCTGGGCACCTTACCATATTCAAAAAGAAAACTTTCGAGGGTCTGACCCAATCTGACTCAAAAACACCAAAATCTAAGTAATCAAAGTAGTTCAAAGTAATCTAAAAGTAATCTAAGTATGTGGCTGAATTCATGTGCTCTCGAAGTGCAAACCAAAGCTATTGCCTTCACCACACTCTCCAGTGCAACGAAACAGAGATAGCAGAGACAGCAAAGATAGAGTCCATCCTCCTCTGCAGGATGGTGTCGAAGCTGTGACTTTGCAGGGTCTCAAATTGAGTTCGCAAGGTCCTCACGTTGTGCCGAGTTTTTTGTCAGCGAGTTTGGAGTGTTTGCAGTGTTCGGTTCAAGTCGATGGCACACAGCGGTCAATTTGCTATCCTTGATGCCTGCGCGGTGCCAAGCCCCACCTGTGCAGAGGCGTCGTGCACAGCAGCTGCAGTTCGCCAGGCAATCTGGCGCCAAAAATAGAAACAAAACAGGCAATCAGAACAATCAGAGCAAGGAGCCTTCCTTTTTGTTCATGCTTACAACCCAACAACCGCTGTGTTCGAATGCAAAACGCCATTTTGATCCATTCCGAGTCAATGTGATCTCTGGAGGACTGCTTTGGACCTCTCAAAAGGTCAAGTTGTTGCTTCTGTACACGAAACTGTGTACATGTCTCAGAGCTCCTCTCATGCAACATGCAACAGGCTGTGAAAGCAGAAGTGCTGGACTTGCTGTGCCCAGTCCAAATCAGCATTGCTGCGGCAAATTGAGCGACAATTTGAATCATTCTGAATCTATTTGACTATTTACGTCGTGGTGCCAACTCCGGCCTCCTTCATTCCAAGTTCTACCATCATCTTCTGCATCTTTTCAATGCCTGTGGTGCCGGTTTATGTTCTGGTCCACCTATTTACATAATCTAAATCCAACTGTTTGCATTGGATACGGTTTGTGATGGGCTGGTTTATGTCAAGTCGAACCCCGAGCCGAAGGACCAGAATGGACAAGAGAAGTCCTGGAAGGGTCTGGCCTTGAAAAGACAAATCGCAAAGTTCCTGCTCGCTGCAGAATTCTTTCACATCTTCACCCAGGGAGACGGCCTTAGATCAGAAGATATCAGAAATGTCCTATTGATGCAATAGACTTTAATAGACTTTCATAGACCAGCTGTTCTATTCCTCGTATTCAAAACATGCTGCATATACCTCTCGGCGAGGAACATCCATCATGTCTCCAATGTTCTCTTTGACAACGCGCCGGCAGACCATCAAGGCATCCTCATGAAGGTAAGAAAAGAAAATGCAATGTTCGTTCCTCTTCTCTCATGTCATGAATATGTCATGATCATGATTTCAGAGGCAAAGAAAAACCGCACCTCCTCTATGACGTCCATATGCCTGAAAAGTATTCAAAGCAAATGGCCAATCTGCATTCATGTGTGGCAATCGAAAGCGCACCTTGAGACAGGAGACGCAAGATCGGAGCAAAAGTCGATGAGAACTTCCTGTGTCTGGTCCTGGTGTGACAACAAAAAATCATGATCTTTCCATATAGCTCTGTTCGTTGTAGATAAATACATCCAGATATTAATAAATATGCATTTAATCTATATATATATACAAACAGAAAGATAACAATAATATATAATTCAAAAAAATAAAACATAATACTGAATATTTTTTAATATATATATATACTGTATATATATATATAAAGAATTCAAAATACAAAATAATGAAATATGGTTTTACAAATACAAAAAAAACTAAATAGATTTTAAAATCATTTCACACAATATACATATAATATAGCACCATGCAATACAATATTCTCGTTAAAAACAAAAAATATAATTGTCGAAAAAAATACAATTTTAAAAAAATAGTAGGAAAAATGACATATATATATAATAAAATATGAAAAAAATAGAAATAGATAAGCAAATATTACATATAATGATACTTATATAGAAGAAATATGTTTAATAAATTTACAAAATAAATGTACTATATACGATCTACAGACAACCAATAATATGTACAATAAAAATTATATCCTGAATATTAAAAATATATAAGCAAGATTAAAAATATAAACAAATAATATATATATATATAATATAATGAAACCTTTTTAATATGTATGCAATGTATATATAAATATATATCGTATATCAAAAATTCTTGACATATACTGGGTAAAATATATATACTATATATATATAGTTTGTAAAATGTGAACAATCAATATTTATATGATATATGTATATATATGTATATATATACATAGTATTTATCATAAATATATATATACATGATATGAGTTGTATGTTGAATATAGAATATATATATATATATACTATGTAAGATATTGAAAAAATATATATGTATATAACAAATCTCCATTATAAAGAAAAAATGACAAAATGTATATAATAATACAAAATATCTAATATATTGAATATATATTGTATTTATAATGAAAAAATATGAAATCAAAATCTTTAAAATACATGACATATTGAATATATATATATTATTAACATAGATTTAATATATCTAAAATATTGAATATATCTAAAGCAATACAATGCAAAAAATGTGTGTTATATATAGTCCTATTTATATATATATACACATATGGTATATTATGAAGGCCGGGCTGATAGCAACCCCGTTGCAGTTTCCGAGTCCTGGTCGAAGCGCTCGTGCATTGGTTTCTTCTTGTTCAGTTTGTGCCTTGGCAAACTTATCCAAGCACGAAGCTACTCAGGACGTCTGAGGACGTCTCAAGACATTCAGTCTTGGGATGTCTCGGCTCTGGAGTCACTGGAGTCAACAAACTGAGTAAAACAATCAACAGCAAACCAGCCATTTCACTTCACAAATCTTCCACTGGGCCACTCTTCGTGAAGGAACCTTTTCAAGGCTGGCACGTATCAAGCACAGTCTTTGTGAGAAGATTGCAAAGCACACAGCCCAGCCTCACTCCAAGAGAGTCTAAGGGAGAAATACACAAAGGCAGTCAAACATTTGAAGGACAAAATTTTGCTCTCAAGTCCGAGCCAAAGTGCGCTTTGCCTCTTTCAATAGAGGCTTTGTCGTTAGCATCATAGACTTTGGATACCTTGGTGTTTGTGAGCGCTGAAGAATTGCCCAGTAGCATTACGGCACCAGGTAAGAGATAGTCAAGGCTAGTTATTGGATAGTTACTAGCAGCTACTAGCAACAATTGGCAACAACTAGACGACAGTGTGGCCCGAAAGACAAGTAGATCAAAAGAGGATGGATGAAAAGATAGGAAGAAGAATGATGGAGGATGATGATCTTTGAATGAGGTTGTGGATGCATAATGGTTAATGAGTGTATAATGAACGATGATGAAGAAGAAGTTATTATATCGCATGTATATCTCTGTGTGTCCCCATTGCCTCTATTCAGATCACTGCGATGGCGCAAGGGAATTACACCGAGGCTTTTGCACAGAGAAGTCTTTTACAAAGAGGAGTTTCTACACACAGAAGCTTTTACACACAGAAGCTTTTACACAGAGGAAGCGTTTGTTTACACACAGACAGTTTTGCGCACAGAAGCTTTTGCAGACAGAAGTATTTACACACAGAGGCTTTTACACGCAGAAGCTTTCACACAGAGGAGCTTTTGCACACAGAAGCTTTTACACACAGGAGCCTTTACGCACAGACGTTTTTACACAGAGATGCCTTTTACAAAGAGGCGCTTCTAACACAGAAGTTTTTACATAGAGAAGCTTTCACATAGAGAAGCTTTGACATGCAGGAGCTTTTACACGCAGACGCCTTTACACATAGAGAAGGCTTTACACACAGAAGCGTTTACACGAGGAAGCTTTTACGCAGAGAACCGAAAAGGTTGCATTCGAGATTTCAAACTTGCAACTTTACACCACTTTTTGACGGTTCGACCGTCATTTCGTGCAAGACGGTTGCAACTGAAGTTCCAAGTTGCAAGTTTACCCAAGTTTTTGACGTTCATTTCGTGCGAAGGGTTGCATCTCAAGTTCCAAAAATGCAATTTTACACAAGTTTTTGAAATTCGACCCTTGTTTCGTGCGAAAGGGCGACACTGTCACCTTCAAAATTCGCATGTCACCATATGTTCGCGCTTCCAACACGCACGTTCGCGCATCTGACACGCACGATCTCGACTTCAAGTTCGCATTTTACCACACGCTGCACGCTTGTGCGTCGGACACCCACGATCTCCGCAGGGGATCAAATTCGCATTTTCACATCATTTCACCACATGTTTGTGCGTTCGGCAAGCACGATCTTCGCAGAGAACGACTTCAAATTCGCATTTCACCGCACGTTTGTGCGTTCTACATTCGCGATCTCCGCAAAGTGTCACGTTTCGATGGACACGGCCGGGCTGCCCCTGCCGCCTTAAGAGAAAAGTTCGAATAACTTGAGAAGGAGGAGTTTTGCAGGAGTTCAGATACAAGTAGATCACCTAGAACTTAACTCCTGTGTAACAACTCCTGTAGAAGAACTCCTGCGTGACTGTGTAACAACTCCTGTGTTACAACTCCTGTGTAACAACTTCTGTGTAAAAACTCCTGTGTATCAACTATATACTGTGTATCAACTCCTGTGTAAGAACTCTTGTACAAATGACATTGTAGAAGTTTTGTGGGGGCTATGTAGACGGTGAGCACCTGTAGATGAAGTTCATGTAGGCGAAGTTGATGCAGGTGATGTAGGTGAAGTTGATGCAGATGATGTGGGTGATGTAATGGATATAGTTAGGGATGTAGAAGATGTAGGTGATGTATGTGATGTAGATGAAGTTGATGTAGATGATGTAGGTGATGTAAAAGATGTAGGAGATGTTATGAAGATGAAGTGCAAAGTTGAATTTGGCAGCAGTTCTTTGGGCAAAACCCTTCGCATGAGCTTTTAGCTTCGCGAATATAGAAAAATACTCAGGCTCTTGACATCGCCAGTTCCACAGACATGTGGGTTCCCGCACCCATTCTTGATACTCATCATCTGGCACTTCCTGGGCTGCACTTGAACTTGTCCCTTTACATACTTGCTGTATCTTGCTGTGGAAGCTGAGCCAACTACTGAATGAGCACATCGACATAGAACTAGAATCAGCGAGAGAAAAACTCTCATGCTGCAATGGCTCATTGCAAACCAAAAAGCTCCGATGGTGACGATCTCTTATATAGGGCTTGGAGACTACTGCAACTGCATAGCTAGACTTATCTCATGCGGATTGCTGAAGTAGTTGCTTTTAGTGCCCAACGGGAATGTTGCTCTCACGGCTTACTGCAAGGTCTGCATGGAATGAGAACTTGAGCCACAATAGTAATTGAAGGAAAGCAATTCACAAGCGTAGCTTTCCTAAGGCAACATCTCCGTTGCAGATTCAAAATTGCATTTGACTAAGTCGACTAGTGTAGATACAGTGTAGATAAACTTGCGACACAGAAGATCAACTCATTGGCCGCCTGACTCAGCAACACATCGCGAAGGGCCAAACGCGCAAAAGCCCAAGCACCATTTGCAAGCGCCTGCAACACATCACAGGAACAGACATGCTTCACGAAAGTCCGCAAAAACATGTTCATAATCCCGCAGCACTTCTGAATGGACAATGACCTCCAAAATTATATCAAAAAGTGAAAACAGCGCCATACCAAACCTCACCAGCAAAAAATGCATTCGAAGTGAACTCTCTCTCACTCTCTTTTTCATACCTTTCATTTTTGCTGTCAGCGGTTTCCCGCCTGTGAACTGAAAGAGGGAAGTAAGGTCTCAAGCCTCTCTCTCCAACAGCAGTTGCGGATCAACTCAGAACTGCTAGCAATGCCAATCTGTTGGAAAAGGGTGGTAGCAAGTAGGTTTCGGACCCACTGTTTGGACGCTGCTAAGACCTTTTCCCACTACTTCCTCAAACTACTACAAGGATTACAGCACACAAGCAACACAAACGATGTAACTGGCATCGTCGTTACTGCCAAAAAAAACAAAAACCTGATAGAAGCCACGAACCCAAATGCATGTTTAAAGGACGTGCAGATAGACAAACGTCTAAATATAACGAGAAGACAAAGAGCAGCGTCTATGTATCAAAGCACGTTCCACAACTTCCCACAGATAACATTCATCAACATTTCATAAGTACTTTGCCCGCACTCCAGATTCGGCCAGAAAGTTTTTTCCATCGCATCGTCGCAAAGGTCACACTTCACACTCTCCACTCAACACTTGGCCACTTCACAGGAATTGCTACAAAACGTGACGTTGTTGAAGTTGCGAAATTGCATTTCGTGTGGCAGGAGTGGGACGAAGTGGCACTCAGGCGTGGAGTGTCGCGCGGGTCTCTAATCGACTTGCTCGCCGTGTCTCTAGGATGTGCCACAAGAGTGTGGGGTGTGAAGTGTGGACTGTGGGGTGTGAAGTGCTGCGTGTGAAGTTTGAAGTGTGATGAGGGAAGTAGAGGGTATTAAGTGTGGCGTGTGGGGTGGATTGTGGAGTGCGATGTTGAAAGTATGAGGTGTGGAGTGTGGAGTGTGGAGTGGAAAGTGTAGAGTGTGGAGTGGAAAGTGTAGAGTGTGGAGTGTAGAGTGTAAAGTGTACAAGATAGTGCCCCGAAGTTATGTTAGTAATAACTTAAGTTGGGGCACTTATGTTACTTATTTTGAACTTCTTTTGAAGTTGTATAAGTCGAGTTAAGGAATTTGATAAGTAAGTTATAACTTCGATAACTTCAACGATGTTCAAAAAGTTCTTTTTTGAAAAAAGTGAAAAATAAAGTATTTTTTTGGTTTTCCTTGCGAAGTGCCATTTGGATGGCAAGTTCCATGTTTTTGGATGCATACCAGTAGTACCGCACAAGGCGGTGGCGGAAGTTTCAAAAATAGGAAACCTATAGGAGAGGTTGGTTGTTGTGAATCAGGGATGGCAAAGCGAATCCACTGATGGACCGAAAGGTGCTTG
>Ga0126342_10001292_pt1 | contig 34443 bp, 23 predicted proteins | sample Cyp1metagenome_FD_92528 | JGI IMG/M metagenome (GOLD analysis project Ga0126342, IMG submission 92528) | Coral microbial communities from Lord Howe Island, Old Settlement Bay, Australia - Cyphastrea 1 metagenome | ecosystem: Host-associated > Invertebrates > Cnidaria > Coral ...
AGTTGTCTGACCCCTTGTGTTTGTAGGGCTACTGGGGAGCCGCGTTGAGTTCACTCCGCTTGCTCCTGTCATTTTGGTTCAAGGTGAGCTGTGACTCCGGTTTCACTGCAGCCTTGCAAAGCAAGGTTGTGGCGCTAACTGAGCAGTAGCCGACTGAGCAACAAAGGTGATATCTGGGCTGGTGAGGACTAGCAGGACTCTTTGGTTCGCAATTAAATATATATATGTATTATATATAATATATATAATATATAATATATAATATATATAATATTTATATAATATATATAATACATATATATATATGTGTGTCCAAAGATCCCATGCCCGCATCATAGACCCTGCATGATGACTGGGGCTTTTCGGTTGATTCGCAGGGTCGAACTGTAAGTTGGGGGAATGGAAATCAAATATATTTATTTAATATATATATATATATTATTTATATATGATATATTTAATATTATATCATATATTTTATATATTATATATTTTATTATGTTTATGCAATATATATATATTATTTGTTTTTTATTTATATTATATATTTAGTGTTTATTATTATTATTATTATTATATATATATTCATATAATATAATATATATATAATATGATATATTATATATATAATATATTGTTTATATTATATATATTATTTATATTATATATTATTTATATTATATATATAATATAAATTATATATTATATATATATGTATTATATATTAAATATTTTTTATATTATTTACATATATATATTATATATATATATATATATATATTATATATGATGTTTATATCCCATTTTTCTCATTGAAGCTGGTGATTGCAATGTATACATGGGATGAAGCTAGTCGTGACATGAAAAGCGGCAGCTATGGTCAACATTTTGGATTGATGGGATTCACATGCAGCAAACCAATGGACTTCTACATGATATACCCTCTGGTAACGTTTACATAGCGAACTGGAAAATCACCATTTACAATAGGTAGATCAACGATTTCTATGGGCCAATTTCCATAGTTTTTTGTAAACGTTTACCAGAGGGTAGATGTGCCGGATCTTCATGTCACGGTTTGTCTCCAAAACATCGGATACCCCGCAGACGGAAAGCCACAAACATGGCAAACAATGACAAGCAACAACCAAAAAAATAGAAGTTGGCAAAATCCTACAAGAATAGTGATACCCTATGGTAAACTAACATAGCTATGGAAATTGGCCCATTTATAGATGGTTTACTTATTAAAAATGGTGATTTTCCAGTTCGCTATGTTAGTCATTACCAGAGGGTAAATTACTTTTCGGCATCGTTTTGGGGGTTACTATTGACGCCTTCATTCATACACTATACACATAAAAATCATCTACGCGTTGGTGATTTGGAGCATGAATTTTTTCCATATATTGGGAATAGTAACCCCAACTGACTAATATTTGTCAGAGGGGTAGGTATACCACCAGCCAGGATATATTATTGTTCCGATGAAAGAATCGGTTCTGGATCAGTTCCTATGGGTTTTAGTTCCGACATCTTCCCAGCTAATCCTGGCACCGGTAGATTTCTCAAATTCCAAGAATTCCACCGGTGTTGGGTTGACATTCCCGGCGTGATGTTGGTTGGTTTATAATCCCCTTTAAGTATAAATTACTATCACTACTATATATTAAAGTAATAGTTAGATTAAAGTATAATTAAATCATATTAAATCATTACTATTGTATAAAATGTGTAATCCCCTTTAACTATAGAGTCAAAACCTATTACTACTGTGGATGGTTGCGAAATCCTGCACCACCGAAAGCATGGTAGAAAGCCTCTAAATAATGGGATGTTGACCACCTATTAAGTGGTGCAGGATTTTGCACCCATCCACAGTATCATTACTATAAAATTTAGTGGGATGAACATCGAAAATTACCAGCTATGACTTGAGGTTCACTACATACCAGGCTTTTGACCCGTGGCCCGTAGCCATATATATATATATATGTATTGTATATATATATGTATTGTATATATATATATATATTTATATCCTCCATAAAGCCTAGTGAAATTGAAGTTACATATCCATACATATCCTATTTATATATATAAATAATATATATATACCCCCTTGGAATTGCGTCCCAGCGTCCCAAGTCGTCCCAAGTCGTGTTGTCTCGATTGCTGAGGATCAATCGAAACACCTGGCCGAGTGTTGTTCCGAGACGTTGTTTTCAGCGAGGGCCGTTTCGGAAAACTTGGTAAACCTTTGTAACATGTTTTTTATTCGAAAATAGGATGGGACTATTAGAATATCAATATTGGATATATTAATATTATCACTATGGTAAATATATTAACGGGATATTCGGACATTCTAATCAAAAATAGGATTTTCAACAGTGATAAGAATCACCATGTGTGTAATATGATACAACTATATAATGGGTGATCATAATAAATAATAACGCTGATTATTGGGTATGTGGCTAAATCGGCTGGTTTCTGGACGTTGAAGCTCCAGAAATGGCACTTTCTGAGCGCCCACTTCAATTCCCGGAAGTGGTTGGCTAAACCCCTCCCATTTGCTTTGCTGGCTAATACCCATGGTTCTGGTTCTGTTGTCGTCCTGGTTGTCATTGTCTTTGTGGTCTTCGTTGTGGTTTTCGTTGTCGTCCTCGTCCTCGCCGTCGTTGTTTTTGCTGTTGTATCATCTTTCAAAAAACCACCACCAGCACCAGGGTTCTTCGACCCCCTTTCTATTGGGTGAAGTGCCTGGAGCGTCACCTCAGGCTGGCGTTGACCCCGCATGAACAGCCGCTGCTGCTGACACGTGCCAATGGCTGCATCACTTGGGAAGATCACTCTCCATTGAAATGGTGAAATGGTGGAAAGTTGCTGGAAAGGTTCTGTTTGAGAAAGGTTGGCAAACCCAAAACCATACCTCATACCCTCCGGTAAATCAACATAGACCCTGAAAATCACCAATTTTTAGTGGAAACTAACCTTCCAACCCCTATTTGCCAATGTCTATCATATCACCTCATATTTTATGCGTTGGTGCTCTGACATGATCTAACGTGGTGGGGTCGTTACCATTTTAGATAGGCAGCCTGGATCTGCAAATGGTTGGTTTTCGACTACCACTCTTGATTTTTGGAGAGTATTGTTGTGGGGGCGTGTGGGTCCATGTGCTTTGTAAGCAAATCATGCAGATTCAAAAATCCAAAAGCAACTTGAAGGTACTCACATGTGGGGGTTTCCATAAGTGGGGATACCCAATAGCTGGATGGTTTATAAGGGAACATCCATCTATAAATGGATGAGAACTGGGGGTACCCCTATTTTAGTAAACCGCCGTGTAAGCAAACCTTCGGGATGGCTAAACTTCTCATGCCTGACGGCTTGGGGAACCTTTATATAGGGATTCCTTGAGATCTGAAGTGCCAAGACTGAGCGAGCCTCAGCTTGGATGAGATCCCTCTACCAGTCACAAGCAATAGGTAATTAGACCTCAAAATGGCAGTCATTTTTTGGGGCTTCACTTCTTCAGTGGGGATTGGCCAATTTTTTTATGCGGATCAGGATGCTCTTTGACATGCATCCAGGGAATGATAAGTGGTTACACAAGTTCCCTCTGTTCTCTATGTATGATATCTCGAGTTAGATATTGGGGGTTATTCACTACTGGGATGCACATCCACGTGACTTTTGAAGCTGTCTGGGGGTAAATAAGATCTTCTTTTGTACACAGCTGGGTATTCTCTGATGCAGAACTAAGGAGAATGAATACAGGATGGTGCCCCCTCAGTTATTTTGTTGGCTTTTAAACCATGATGGTATCCCCATCAGCTAGTTCGTTATATCTACCATAAACTATAGAATTCAGCTACTTAGAAGGCAACTGAACGCTATCAAACGGTGGCCCCATCCTGTAGTTCTGAGAGCTGGTTCATTGCGTTGGGAATGGTCGGCGAGGCTCCTGGTGTCTCTATGAGATCTACATCGCTTGGAAAGTGGGCGCTGAAGTGTCCTGTTCCTCGGATTTCCTTGGAAACATCCATTGCTACTGTGGATGGGCCAGCGAAATCCGATAAACCACCGAGAGAGGATGGTTTTTCAACCCAAAGAAAATCAGGGGATGTTGACCAGCGACCTATCAACTGCTGATTCGGATTTCGCTGGCCCTGGCCCACAGTATGGCAATCTATCTATTTATGGCAATTTCGATAGAACAAATGACTCAGGGTAAACTGCACAATTTCACAAAATCAGATGGGGGTTTTCCGGGGCCAGGTTTGTTTACTTGACTGGGCACCACGTTCCGTCCCAAAAACAAGATGATGATCTTGATTGAACGTCATGTTTGTTGATGTTTTTTGGGCCCGTTGGCTCAACCAACTAGTATGGTTGCAACATGTACACGGGAAAGCTTCGTGCCACATTGTTTATCTTTGACATCATGGGACATCTGTAGAATCCTCCATGAAAATTTTCCGGACCCATCCAACATTCACCAACCATTCACCAAGCATCGGTGAAAATCATGGAGTTCTGATTTTGTACGTCCTTCCGTTAATCCATGTGGAATTTCACCAGAATCGATCGTTCCATGCAGGAAATCCTTGTTTTCTTCACTGAAATCCTGCAGATTTCATCGTTTCAACATCAATTCTGATTTTTTAGCAACCATAAATTGGGGTGGATAATTATATCTCATTTTCAGAGAAAGTTTTGTATGTATATATATATATGACAATAGCATATGTTTTTCAAAAAAACTATGATCTTTCTATGATGTTGCCATAGAATTTTCTTGGCTTCGTAGCCACACCGCATGGGTAGAATTCGAAGCCTCTCCAGGCGGTTTCGTCCCCGAAGCTGAGCAATCTGCTTCTTGGCCGAGTCGGGAGTCAGGAGAAATGACAACTGAAAAAGAAAAAACACATGTTCATCCTTTCTCATCCATTTTCTAAGCGTTTCCTGGTGAGAAACCACCTATTGAAAAACGTGGAACCCAATCTACGACTCAAAAAAGGCTGATTGAAGCATCCAAAAGGAAAGATGTTTCTTTTTACTGAGGAAAAATCATATTCAACTGGCAGTGGGAGAATCATCACCAGATACAGGGATCTATAGCCGAAATTGTGGTGACAAATGGGATTGGAGAAAATTCTTAAATGTTTTCATGCGGGTAGTCACCTGCAACACAGGCTGTTCAAATCCCCAAAAATGTCGTACATGTAAAGGTCAGTATCATTCCAGCATCTCTTGATATATGTTTTTGTTTGTGATCTTCCAAGAAAAGGGTATCATAACATATCATGACCCGTACCATCCACGTGTGACATAAGTACTAACAAAACAGCTTGGTATATTTGGTTGTTTGCCGAAAAGGTCGACAAATGAATGACAAATGCAGACATGAAGGTTTCCTAAAATTATGGTATCCAGGTCCTCAAATCATCCATTTTCATAGGATTTTCCAGCAAATAAACCATCCAGCTATTGGCGTTTTCCCATTTATGGAAAACTCCAAATGAGTGTAAAGGTTTATAAATTGCTTTTTAAACCCATGAAAACAAGTTCGTTATATCTACCATAAACCATCGTTTTTCGACACTGAAATAAGGCAACGAAAAACGCTCTCCAACGGGGGCCCCATCCGACATCCAAGGTCAAGAACAGTCTGGTGGAAAGCGATGCCTTGATCAAAACGATGTTGAACGCCGTGGATGCGGAAAATAGTCGCGCCACGATGGAAACCGATCGCTGCGTGGCTGAATTTGACAGTTTCCGACCCGTTTTCCCAAGGGAAAAAGCCGTGATTTAAGCGACGAAATAGATATTGGGGGTAACGTTGGGATAAAATGGGTATTCGGGATATGGCATTATATATGCTGATTGGTGATTTGGAACATGTTTTATTTTTCCATTCAGTTGGGAATAATCATCCCAACTGACGAACTCATATTTTTCAGAGGGGTAGGTATACCACCGACCAATCAGCTGATGATGGGTTAGTCGGGTTAGTAATGGAGTATTAATACTATTAATCAACATTAATCATCACTAACCATCATCACTATTATACATGGGTTTGTTTGAAAATGCAGGATTTAACCCCCCCATTGATGGCCATATCAGGTCATATCATAGGGATAATGTTGAACTGTGGGATTTTGATAGATTTTGGGGGTGCCCTATCAGACAATCCCATTTGTTTGCCAAAAGTGGATAGAACAGGGGATATGTATACATGTATACAGCATGTATATATATATATACATATTTATATCTGTGTGTATAATTATATATGTATATACTGTACGTATGTATAATTATTTATTTATCTGCCAGCGAATACATATATTCTTTTTGCAGGGAAGCTACGAGTGGCTCCATATGGGGCAGGGATTTTGCAGTCTATCCTATAAATAAATGGTGGTTGGTAAGAGATTCATTTCTGATAATGGCCTTAAATTGGTGCAAGTGCAAATCCATTATGAACTATTATGATTCCACACATGAATTGGCCATTTCCGGAATGACGTTATTGGAAGTTATTATGAATCAGATTTCAGTGAATTCAGTGTCTAGATGATTCTCGGAGTTAAGCAAGAGATAAACCTGGCAAGGGAAATTCCACATCGATATACTCATTGTAGATGAGGCTCCCGTGAAAGTGGTGGTTTTCCAGCCATGCAACTTACTATCTTCGGGCCTTCCCACGCGTTTGCTTTATTTTGGAGGCAGCTGGCCATTTTGAGGCAAGATGATCTTATCCTTGATCGAGCAAGCGGGATTTAATCGATTCAATACCTTCGTGCGGGAGAAGTTGTCGGCATCATTAAGAATGGTTGCCTTGACGACTTTGGTCAGATCGAAGCTTGGAGCTTTTAGTTTTGTTTGTTTAGTAGTGGAAATGGTAAGAAAGTATGCAGCTATTCCCCCTCCAGTAGCAGTTCATAGTGAAGCTAATAATCAATGAGGTTTGATAAAGCATTCAAGATCCATGTTGCCCAACACGCACTGAGTAACAGTGCATTATTTTTTCCGGGGAAATTTGGGTCGATACTGCACGAATGTGATGTTCCCGCTCAAAATAGTAGGTCATTTTGGGTCGCCATAGACCAATGGTGTGAGAAAAGATGCTACACTGCAACGGAACACTGAAAAGTGATGGATGTCCTCAATACTGTTTACACACATACATACATATATATATATATATATTCGTATATATATATATGTATATATATATACACATATATACATACATACATATATGTATATAGAATGTATACAGATAGATAGGATAGGACAGGACAGGTTGGATAGGGTTGGATAAATACATGGATAGATAGATTGATAGATAGGATAAGAAGAGGTAAGATGAAACAAGATAAGATATATAGTTTTATAGATTAGTATAGTATCGTATCGTATAGTATAAGTATTGTATCGCATCGCATAGCATAGCATAACATAGAATAGTACAGTGTAGTCTTGTAGAGTTTAGTATAACAGCAAGGGCAATAGTAATAGCAACAGCAACAGCAATAGTGATAGTCATAGTATGGTTACAGCGTCCTATAGCACAGTTCAGTACGTACGGTACAGAATAGTTAGATAGAGACAGACAAACGGACGGATGGACAGACGGACAGCCAGGCAGGCAGACAGAAAGACAGACGAACACAGAGACAGACACAGAGGGACGAATGTACGGACGGACGGACGTGGCGAGCGAGAGAGAGAGAGAGAGAGTGAGTGAGTGAGTGAGTGAGAGCGAGAGCGAGAGCGAGAGCGAGAGGGAGAGGGAGAGGGAGAGGGAGAGAGGGAGGGAGAGAGAGAGAGAGGAGGGAGAGAGGGAGAGAGGGAGGGAGAGAGAGAGAGAGGGAGAGAGAGGGAGGGAGAGAGACAGAGAGACACAGACACGCAGCGACGCAGAGACGCAGAGACGCAGAGATTGAGAGATTGAGAGACGCACAGACAAAGAGACAAAGAGACAGAGAGACAGAGACGGAGCGACAGACACAGAGTAATCATACATACGTACGTACGTACATACAGACATCCATCCATCCATACATACATACCTACCTACATACAGACAGACAGACAGACAGACAGATAGATAGATACATACATACATAGATAGATAGATAGACAGACAGACAGATAGATAGACAGACAGGCAGATAAATAGACAGACAGACAGATAGATAGGTAGATAGATAGGTAGATAGGTAGATAGATGGATGGATGGATAGATAGATAGATAGATCGGCAGGTAGGCAGGTAGGATTAGGTAGGATTAGGTAGGATTAGGTAGGATTAGGTAGGATTAGGTAGGATTAGGTAGGATTAGGCAGGATTAGGTAGGATTAGGTAGGATTAGGTAGGATTAGGTAGGATTAGGTAGGATTAGGTAGGATTAGGTAGGATTAGGTAGGTAGGTAGATAGATAGACATTCACAAAAAAATACGTAGATGTGTGTCGGGTTGTCGTATCTAGAGTATTCGTATTCTAAGTGCGTATGCAGATATATGTGCAGCACACATGTGCATGCGCCCGCGTGAATCGTATGTCTACCTATGTCTACATGGTTTTGAGACAAGACCCCCCTCGCACTTCTGGAACTTAATCACAATTAATTAGCATTTTTATATATTTTTGTTGTGGCATACATTTTACACATGGCTATGGATCACCTATTTTATACCATTAAAAAAGGGAGGATGGATGAACACTCATAAATCCCAGCAATCCCAGACCTGCGGATTCCAGTGCCTGATCCAACATGGGCCAACTAGACACAAAGAAGAAAGCTGGGATTGTTAGTGGTCTATTTTTTTTGCAAAAATCACCCCTTTTTGGACATGTTTCCCCTATGATTCTGGCATGACATAGCTAGGTCACCGGGTCCAAGCCTCGGTCCAAGCCACAACTCAGGGGAATGAGTTATATCATGTAGAATCAAAGCTGAAACCTATCCATGTCTTTTGGGGAAAAATGTTAGGACAGGTGTTTTGATTCTGTCAATGTCAATTCGCTTGGTGTTGGTTGTCTTGTTTTTTTGCTAAAGTCTAAAGCCGCATTTAAGGATAAAATTGGGATATAATTGGGATATTTACAGCAAATGCCCTATGGATTCATTATTTTTGGTGATCCTGGTGTTCCTTCAAATCCCCATACTGCAGTCGATACTTTGGCAATGAGTTCTTACGTATGGCTAATCGGGCCCAATCAGAAAGCCAACAAATGTGACTATAATAGTTACTATAAGATAGATATGAATAGCTATTCACCAAACAATATATATATATATTTTTAATACGAATATGTATCATTTCATGTGTATATATATATATATACATACATTACATACCCTATAATGATGCACTTGTGAAATATTTTGATTTTCACCCTATCAATCGGAGAATGATCCCCACGGACAAAAAATGGAACGCTGGCTCAACCGCCTCGGAATATTCAAAACGTTACCAGCCATGGTCCTCCGTGGTTGGAAAATGCTTGATTTTTTTTGGACTTCGATGATTTTCAAATGGTCCTTAAACGTGAAAACATTTGGTCCTCAAAAACAAATCATCAAGGAGTTCGAAAAAAATCATCAGCCATGTTTTCGCCCATCAGGAATACCAAGAATCTCGATATAAAGTCGGAAACTTGCCTTTTTTGGCGTGGATTGGAGCGTGGGTGATGTTCTCCACGATGATCCCAAGTGATTCCCAGAAATTTTTGGGAAACGGCACCAGAGAAGTGGAAACCCATCTCCAAAATATGTGGAAATATGTTGAAACAGCTGGAAATTGTTTTTTTTTTTGAGGTGTACCTTGGACATGACACAGCATAGAACTGACTGATGAAACGCTTCCAACTTTCACACATCACCGTTTCATCGCCAGAGCATCAATTTCTTGGAGCCAATGCTACCTGTAATGCTACAAGCATTTTTTGCGATGTTTTCCTATAGGAATATGTTACATGTCGCTGTGTGCTGCCCTTTTCCTGGTAGTCGATCAAGGCGGAAAGATCAGTGGATCAACCAACAACAGTGCTCCAGTATTGGAAGGGGCAATGACTTTCTGCTGTACGTGGCCAGAAAACAGCCGAAAAAACACAACGGTGAAATTTTGACAGTGGATTTCAGTGAGCCATCCAATCAGTGGCCACATAAGCGACAGTGTAACCTGCCAGGGAAATCCTTAGTTTGATGAGAAAATAAAGGAACATCTGGAATCCACTGAGGTTTTGCACCATATTGGATTACTAGGGAGTAATCCTTTAGTCTGTTCAGCATTGACGCATAGCAGGTCTTTTCTGGGCATATCCTTGGCCATTAGTATCATTAGTACGATCGTGTCTGGGTAAACTGACTGGTTGGACAGTTACTTTTTTGGGCCATATTAAGCAACCTCCGGAAAGATGAAACTGTGAAATGTGTGCTAACAGCAAGGTGAATTTAGCATGTTCTTGATTTTCCGAGGTTACGACATATATAAATTAAATGAATACCTTCTGATAATCAAACGTGGCTGGAAAATCCCGCATTTAGTTCGATGAGTTTCCCATATGTTCCCATGAAATCCCATGAAATTCCCCCAAACAAATCCGCCATTTAGTTCGATTTTCCAGCCGAGGGTGGGGAAACCACGGGTGGATCCCTCTTAGGGAATAAGATGGGACTATGTGGAGGTTCCATCCAAGTCGATGTCCATGACTGAGGTCATTTTTTTGTAAATCCATGGTGATGACTGGGGATTCCCCATGACTTAAGAACCCCCATATATATTTATATAACCAGCAATAGCGGATGAATAGATACATAATATATAATTCATAGATAATGAAGAATGGTTTCCACAGTTTTTTCTCCTCCTGAAAATGGAATGACGATCCCCGTTTGAGATGTTCATGTCTTTTCCGGTCTAAAGCGTCAAGCAACAGATTAGTGAAGTGTTGACGACCAATCTCCTAGTTTTGGGCATCACATCCCCAGAATAGATGCTTTAATATGCTCATTTTTTTGCAATGCAATGGTCAAATTCGGCCTAACCAGCTTAGAACTTTTTTGCCAGGTATCTAAGATTCACCATGTATCCCTTAAGAAAGTCACATGACATTCATGACATCTCCAACAGTTTCAGCCCACAGTGGATGCCGCAGCTGCGGAGCTCCGAAAGAACGAACACAATATCTCTATCCATTTATTGTTTTGATACATCCATCTAGAATTATCTAATCATTGTTGATATATTTTTCTAGCTATGACTATGGCTATGTATTTATTATGTTTTTTTAATGTATCTTTCTATTTGTCCACCCAATATGTCATGTTTCCATGATGCGTGGTGACCTGTCCTCTGGAATCACCATGTGATATTATGTAATTCATGTAAGCTCATTCAGATCAGGTTGTTCAGGGGAAACTTCTGGCCCGAAAAAAACCCAGAACTGGTTGAAAAATATATGTGCAGGGTCTACCCCCATAGTTTGTGAGATGGGTTTCAACTTTTCCAGATTTTTCCAGATTTTTCCCAACGAAATCGATTGCTGGCCCCAAGTTCCGAAGGAAGCTGAAAGCGAAAGCATCAGTTCAAGGGCAAGGTCCGTTTCAGGGGCGACAAGAAGCGAGCCTTGTCACAGAAAGATCATCAAAAATCATGATGTAACCAACAAGACTGCAATATACTTGGGATACGATGGAACAATAGAGTATATAACCACCCATATGACATGGGTGTGTCTCAAAACGGGGATACCCGATAAATTGCCAGTTTATAATGGAACATATGGTGATGAAGCATGGAAATTTGGGGGTACACAATGCTGAGACAAACTTATGGCCACTTGTTGTTTGGAGATAGTGGGATACAGGAAGTGGCTGGGAGCTCACAGATGCAGATTAATGCAGCTTGTCATTATTCTCACCCCGAATTTTCAATCAACCAGAGTTTATCTGGTTGGTGGTTTAGAACATTTTTTATTTTTCCATAATATATGGGATAATCCTTCCCATTGACTAATATTTTTCAAGATGGTTAACCAGTTATTAATGCGAGATTGACATTAACCATTTTGCTTTGGATGGATCCCGATGGCCAGCGCCAGCTTGGTCAAGTTCAAGTATGTGCAACTATGTTGCATTAAACCCTGGCACTCTGGTGAATCTCAAAACAGCTGGGATTTTTAGATTTTCATCCCCCAAATACGGTATTTTTCGGTTTTGATCCAACTGCACTTGACAACCAGTAGTCACTATAGTCTTTCAGTGTTGGTCAATGTCACATCATTCTAACATGAAGTCAGCAACGATAACCATGGAGGATGTTGCACCAATGACGGCGCTCCAAGAGTAACAACGAGCTTCGAGCTTCAGAGTGTCCAAGGTGGATCCCCAAAGATGTTCAGTCAGCTGTTCAGAGTACTCCCAGCTAGTCAATCTCCTATGAAGGACATATGGATGTAATATGTTTTGGATTGTCTGTAGCTAGTGTAACCCAGTTTTGACGAAGATATCAAGAGATACAGCAGATCCAAAACGATCATTAATATTCTAGTTATACAACCTATCCTGTGCGTAGTAAAATTGTCTTACGCCTTTTCCTTTTCCCAGACTTCCCATGCTTGAAACGTCTCTCATGGTGGATCAAATCATGGTTAGTAAGGGTAGCTATCCCAAAATTACCGAACTTTTTAGGGTGATGAATCAGTAAAGTTTATCCAGATGAAGTGTTTCTTGTTTGAAACAATACTCCCAATCATCCTCCTTTTCGCTGCCGGTTTCTGGAACGGAGCCTACTAGCTCAGCCAAGCTCGAAACCCACGGGGTTAAGAGGCACTTTCCCAATTTTTATTGGCAAACTAAGGGTATTTTCATATATTTTCATGGTATCCCCATGTATCCCCCATGCAAAAACACTCTTGCAGGATTTCGTTCTGAGAGATCGTTTAGCCCATCTTTATGGTCTCGATTCAGAAGAGGAGGAGGACGAATTCTCCATTTGAGCCGTGCAAAAAATGCTGCAATTCTGCTGGATCCATGAGAAATCTGAGAAAGTGTTGGGGAATTATTTAAGATGAGTATGAATTGAAGATTTTGATAGATTGGATAGAATCCATTTCGAGAGATTCATATTAGCCAATTTTGATAGATTTTGATCCTGGTTCTGGGGTTGAACATGGATCCAGATTGGTCGCACGCGTAAAATAGAAGCGAAGCTGTAGTCGGCGGGCTATGCAGATGCCAACTTGGGGTGGCAAAATGACAGAATATGACACTGGTTGGTGGTTTGGAACATTTTTTATTTTTCCATATATTGGGAAGACTCATCCCAACTGACTTTCATATTTTTCAAGATGGTTGAAACCACCAACCAGATCAGGTCAAAACTGTGTGTATCATCAGGAGTCAACCAACGCCACCTGAATCACCGAAAGATGGATGGTGAATCCCAAAAAGCATCGTCATGTTTGGTCGAGATTCCCCAACTGGGGCCCTGGGGGTTGGGTGCATCGTCCAGGAAATTTGCATTGATCCACATCCAGAATACGCAGATGCATGTACACACACATCCACTGCATGTAATGTCAACCCTGGATTAATAAACCCAATTTACGGTTGTTTAATTGGGAGGCTACCATGTAAGTATTAGATGAAATGACTATTGGAGGAATACCCCCTAATTAATAAACCATGGTTGATTAATCCGGGGTTGACATTGCATGTGTGCATTTGGACACGTCAATATCCATCAATGTATCGTTTGCAAAGCATTTCTGATGTAAAATGTGTGCCACCCACTAGCGTTGATATGATCGATCAGCCCAGATAAACCCTAAAGCGTTTGGGTTAAGAATTTGTGGGCCATATGTACACGTTAATGGCTTCGGAGTGGGGCGTGGTCATGTACTGTAAACATGTGGATTGGTGTGTATACGTACTTGGAGACATAGTCGGAAATATGGTGATTTCCTAAAATGGGGGTACCCCCAAACCATCCATTTTATTTTCGGATTTTCCATGAAATAAATCATCCAGCTGTTGGGGTAACCCCATTTTAGGAAACGCACATATATCTGGTTGGTGGTTTGGAACATTTCTTGTTTTTCCATATATTGGGAATAAAAATCCCAACTGACAATATTTTTCAGATGGGTTGAAACCACCAACCAAATAACTATGCATGCTATTTGCTTACATGTGTATAGTTAGCAGCTACATAGTTAGCGCACAGTGGGAAGATCCAGCCACGAGGTAGGAAAATGTCCGAATTTTGGATGTAGAATCAAATATGACCAAATGGGGGTTTCCTAAAATGGGAAATCTCCCAAATCATAGGTTGCTAAATAATAGCCTAATGACTTGGATGATAAATAGGGGTATCCCCATGACTTAGGTTTCCCTCCAAATGAGTTTCTAGGGGTCCATTTTAACATCCTATGAATGTGATTATGGCTCAAACGTCTTTTTTCCCCGCTAGGCTATACTCCCAAACTGGATGCTAAAAATCATGCGCTTTAAACCTCCCTGGTTTATTGTGCAATATTGGGGATACGGGATACATATCTAAGCAATATTTCATGGGATGGCGCAAATAAGTCCACTGGCTTATCATAATTGTCACCCAAATCGTGGGTTTTATGACAAAACTCTCGTTATACCCAAAGTGTACCGCTATATCACCCCAACTACCCGCTGCTTGTTCAGTAAAGCTAGTTTTTTTTGCATTGAATATATACTTTCTGGTTGGTGGCTTGGAACATTTCTTGTTTTTCCATATATTGGGAATCATCATCCCAACTGACTTTCATATTCTTCAGAGGGGTGGCTCAACCACCAACCAGTATATATTTTTCATTGAACATATACTAGGTCAATCTTACACGGATACTTTAATCCTTTAGTCTTTGGGTATTAATGGGAATATCTACTAACCAGCCAAAAAAAAAGCAGGGTATCTAAGATTGGCAATACATACTTTCAGTAACCATGGTAAATCAGGGACTATTTCAGCGACTTTCGTATGACCGGCATGGATTTTGGCAGTCGGAACCTGGCCCACCGCATGTTACGTTGGAAGTTGGAGCCCCAAGTTACGGCCATTTGAAAAAAGGGAAAGAAGTGATGAAGCATGGGATTTATGGGTACCCTAGTTTCAGATATGTTCAGACACATATTTCTGGGGTCAGTAAGGAGAGACAGAGTTGACGCTTATTTTCGACCGGCCAGATGTTCGTAAAACACTCATAGATGGTGAATAGATGGCTAATAATGGCTATTCACCACCCCCTTTTGGTGAAGCCACCATTAGTATCCATTAGTAAGTACATGGTTGATGGTTTTTTCAGGCTCTATTGATTCTGGTTGGTGGTTTGGAACATGAATTCTATTTTTCCATCTATTGGGAATGTCATCATCCCAACTGGCGAACTCATATTTTTCAGAGGGGTAGGTTGAAACCACCAACCAGGAATAGTGGCTGTTGGATTTTCGTCAGATATAGGCTGTTTGTTGGGTGAAGTTTTTCGAGAGCTGAGGGACCCACCGTATTTTTTTTTGCCATGCGCATGGCAATTTTGGTTTTACATAGTTGAATCATTTGTTGATGATATTGACTCGCTTACACGCACATGCGGTAAAATTATAGAAATCAGGTTTATAGCTTTAGGTATACCATATGTCTATGTAACACAGCTATGGAAAATCCATTATAAATGGAGGTTTCTAGCTGGGAAAATCATAATGGGTCATGGCTTCCATAGCAAACTGTTAAATAACCAGAGGGTACTTCTTCTCTTCTGACTTTGGGATGATCCAAATTCACAAACTCCAAGAGTTTCTGGGACCACAGTGCCAGCTGGGCGAAGCTGGGTGAAGGGTAACTTCGTGATTCATGAACTATTCTTTTCCCGCTTTCAAAAGAACGGATGAAGAGATAAATATACTGTGTAAATATATATATATATATAATGGAATATGTATACCAATATGTCGATTTTTCAGCTAAAAACATGTCACATCATGTCACTTTCAAATACGTTCAAGGGGTATGTATGTCGGTTATCCAGCCATGTGAACTGCTCCAAACTTCTCCCACCAGGAAGCTAGGGTATGGCTTTCTCCAGCATAGCAGAATGGCACCGCCATGTTCGACAAGTGCACCGCTGTGGTTCATACATTTGTGATGTGTATTCGGCCATAGTCCTGTGTGTATCTTGCATGTATATAACATATATATATATATACAGATACATATGTATGACATATTATGAAATTATCTCTTACATACAGAAAGTATATATATATATATATATATATACGTAATAATTACATAAAACCGATACTTCAGCAAGGTATATTCACTTAACGTGTAAGCCATTGATATCCATGGTACAGTAGCAAGGTCCCACCTGCATGCTGATGCTGTCTACATACCAGTAGTGCCGCACAAGGCGGTGGCGGAAGTTTCAAAAATAGGAAACCTATAGAAGAGACTGGCTGTTGTGAATCACAGATGGCAGAGCGAAGCCACTGATGGATCGAAAGGTGATTGATGTCTCCTCTTTCTCCTCTCTTTCTCCTTCTTTCTCTCTCTTTCTCTTTCTTTCTCTCTCTTTCTGTCTCTTTCTCTGGCTATCTACCTACCTACCTACCTACCTAGCTGCCTAGCTACCTAGCTACCTAGCTACCTAGCTACCTAGCTACCTAGCTACCTAGCTACCTACCTAATCTATCCATCTATCTATCTATCTATCTATCCATCTATCTATCTATCTATCCATCTATCTATCTATCTATCTATCTAACTATCTATCTATCTATCTATCTATCTACCTATCTATCTATCTATCTATCCAACTATCTATCTATCTATCTATCTACCTATCTATCTATCTATCTATCCAACTATCCAACTATCTATCTATCTATCTATCTTTCTTTCTTTCTTATTATCTTATACTTATTATATTATTATCTTATTATCTTATTATCTTATCTCTCTATCTATCTCTCTATCTCTCTGTCTGTCTATCTATCTACCTGTCTATCTGCAAGCTTGAAAACGATGCTATTCTGCGAGACCTCCTCAGGTTTTGAACTTGACAACATCAAAAACGCAGCAATTCTGCGAGACTTCCTCAATGTTTGAACTTGGCAACGTCAAAAACGAAGCAATCCTGCGAGACTTCTTCTTCAATTTTTCAAAGTTGACAATTGACAACATCAAAAACGCAGCAATTCTGCGAGACTTCCTCAATGTTTGAACTTGACAACGTCAAAAACGAAGCAATTCTGCGAGACTTCTTCATTTTTCAAAGTTGACAATTGACAACATCAAAAACGCAGCAATTCTGCGAGACTTCCTCAGTGTTTGAACTTGACAACGTCAAAAACGAAGCAATTCTGCGAGACTTCTTCATTTTTCGAAGTTGACAGCATCAAAAACGAAAGAATTTTGCGAGACTTCTTTCAAAAATGGAAAGTTGAGTGCAGAGCTGACAACCTCGTACCAATGCGTTTTGCTATTTTTCCAGTCCATCTGTCTAAGGTATTGCGCCTGCCACGAAAAAGTGATGCCAGGTTACGAAGTGCTGCACCTGTCACGCAAAATCATCTCAGCAAACCTGAAGATCTGATACTCCAAAATGCAACCCCTCTAAGGAAATCAGCGCCCGGACCTCCTAACAGCTCTGATGGCGCAGTGCATCTTTGCAGATCCTCTTCAAATGTCCCACGCCTGCCATCGTTTGTGGAAATGTTACAAAACCCTCACGTTTTGCTATGTTTTGCTCACTTTTGACAAGGTCCACAATCCCTTGCGCCTGTCACGCGGCACGACATCTGAACGTCCAAAAGTGGTGTTTTCAACATTTTGACTTCGAAATGTGCTTCGGGCCACAAAGGCGTGCACTTTTTCGACATCTCAACTTCCAAAAGTGGTCCGAAGCTGGTGTGTTTTTTACATTGTGACTTCGAAATGTGTTTCGGGCCACAACGGCGTGCACTTTTTCGACATCTCAACTTCCAAAAGTGGTCCGGAGCTGAGGTGCTTTGCACATTTTGACTTGGAAATTTGCTTCGCACCACAACAGCGTGCACTTTTTCGACATCTCAACTTCCAAAAGTGTTCCGAACGTGAGGTGTCTTGAACTTTTTCGCTGGCAGATGTGCTTCGCGCCACAACGGCGTGCAATTTTTCATCTCTCATCTGGCCAGATGGCTCCGAATCCGCCGCTTTAGCAAGCCTACTTTTCGACCCTCCGGAGCCACAAATCATATTGGAAAAACACAGTGTTTCGCGGCTTCGCGACTTTCCTACCTTTTCGCGCACCTGCATCTTCTTTCTTCTTACTCTTTCTCTCTGATCTTCTCTCTTCTACTCTTCTCTTTTCTCTGAGTCTTCCCATCTCTGCTTTTCATCTGTCCATATTGTCGGAAGTTTGACTTCTAAACTTCCTTGGGTTACCTATATACATATGATCATATTTCTTTTCCACTTACGACCAATAGCGTATCTAGAAACACTATTCATATGAAATCCTACTTTATATTTATACGTTACCCATTGCATCCCTGTATGCAACCTATCATAGCGTACCTGTACACTGCCACATACTATCTCTGTCCTACTCATCTACGACTGATAAGCTGCATCCCCCCCACACCACAGGGTAGGGGGCAAACCACATACACTGCCTAGATACCTCATACAAATGATAAATATGTACATGTATGTATGTATATGTATATGTATGTACAGTACCTACATATTCTGTTTACCTGCCTTCTATAAACGTGCCACCTATACTTTTATATATTCTTCTAATTTACTACCTATACACTGCCTATATACTACCTATACAACATGGCCAAAAATAGATAAGACACTACCTTTGTACTACATACAATACCATATAGCACCTATGTACCACTTGTTTAGATGCACCAACTATTATATATTCCCCATACAGCATATGCAACCCCCTTCACACCCTTCTCACCCCAACCCACACCCACAGGGGGGTTGGGGGATACCATGACGGTGGGTGGGGGGGAGGCGGGGGACCCAGAACCTGGAACATATACACATACACATAGAACGTGGATGCATACAACATGTACAAATATGTACAAATATGTATAATTGTATAATTGTATAATTGTATTATGTATATGTACATATACAAGTACTATGTGGATGTGCATTTACAAACGAATTCAGTGATGTGGCTGCCGAGTCATTTAGCGGAACATGCGACATTCTGTTTCGCATTGTTTACGGCATGTTTCAAGACATCAAAAAGGCGATGGACGCTACGGATCTAGGATTTACTCTTTTTTTTGGGTTGCTGGGCAATTTCATCGTGCACAGCACGTTTCCAGTTTTGCGCCTTCGATTGCACAACTGCAACGCTGGTCGCAACGGTGGTTGGTACGTCCGAGGCGAAAACCTGCCAAGCAGGACGCTGTGGATCGAAGACTGTCCATGAAAGTACTATGATGAATATATTCAAATATATATATATACACTGCATATATATATATAATATAATATGTATTACAATTATACATATTCAGTTATGGGTCAAATTGATGAAATTATGTAGTTCAAAACTACTATAGGTGCATCTATCGATTCATGTATCTATCGATTCATCTATCTACAGCTATACAATATCAAACAAATCTTGTTTCACGTGTTTTTCACTGGTTGTTGAACTGTTGTTTAATCGCAGGTCATGGATTGAACAGTGTCAAAGAACTGCAAAATTCCTTCCTGATGGTTATGAAGGGGATTCACAGCTCATGGATGATCATCCCCAATCTATTGGGTATAGAATTGGATGATGGGAAAATTGACAGGAAAACCCTATATTTGATGGTAAAAACCATGGTTTCCTGTAGATTTTCCCTTAAACCAATCCATTGAACTGGGAATAACGCTGCAGAATCATCAGCCATGTTTTTGTCATCGATCTAGGAAGGACGCGTCAGATCCAGCCAGAATTTTTTGAAGCCGGGAACGTCGCCGCAGTGACCAGGACAGAAATGGGGTACTGACCAACCTTGGGTAAACACATTTGTGGTTGGTGATTTCAAACATGTTTTATTTTCCATAATATGTGGGATAATCCTTCCCATTGACTTTCATATTTTTCAAGATGGTTAAAACCACCAACCAGTTGTGGTTGGTGATTTCACTCGCTGGTGGGATCAAATGTTTGGTGATAGAACTGGGATGATGATTCCCGATGACACATTGACTTTTCACGGGGCTGAAACCTCCAGCCAGATAAGGATAACTTCTCCAGGGGGCTTCATTATTTGGCTATGGAGATACTGATGGATAGAATGGCTTGCAGCGTGCTACACAGAACATGCTAGAACACCCATGAATTCCAGTGAATCAGCTTTTAACTTGTAAACATTGTAAACCCAAAGAAGAACTGAGCAATTCCCAGGTGATAATTGCACCCCCTATGATCATATTTGACTAGCATATCATTCTGGTTTGTGGCCAGTGATACTTTGCTCGAAGTTAAATTTGAACGCCCCATCTGCCAAACATCCAACTTCAGGGCTAGAAACAAAGAAACTCGGAGGTTTCCTGAAGCGGTTAGCTTGGGGTACCCCAAGCTCATCCGAAAAAAAAAACATGGATGAGAAATAGGACTACCCCCGTACCCCCATGACTTAGGAACCCTAATGACCAGCCATTTGGTGGCTTGACCCATTGCGGCTGCGGCCGGTGCGCCACGACGGTCGATGACTGGTGTTGGTTTCCCATTGCCCTTGGCACTGGTGGGTGGTCTCATTAGAAAAATGACCTGGTTGATTGGTTGGTTAACAAAGAGGGAATCATAGATTGGTTAACTACCTGGGTTATTGGGTCTTACTATGACCCAAGGAAACCGGGTTTTCAACCTATTGTTTCATGAGATAGGATGGGGTATTTTTAATCCCTCATGTGGTTTCATATGTTTGGTGTTTCCATCCTAACGAGGGGGATGAAATTTTGAAGCCTGAAACATCCGAAAGGCTGAACCCACTCATCGCATTACCCTTGGGTGATGATTTTCGCGCGAGAAAAGACGCTGCTGAAACAGCCAAGCACTGCTCTCTGACAAATCAGTGCATTGCCAGCCAATCAGAAAGTGCCAATCAGAACTCAGTTTCAAGGCCGGTCCGGATATGATTGGCCAGGTCCCTCCAGGTATCTTTTTTTGGTCATGTGTTTTTTTTTGGATGTTACCAATCAATTGGATTCAATTGGGATTTTTTTCGGGATCAATTGCTTAGTTTGATGAAGGGAAAAGCTACACCACACAATGTTTTTTTCCCCAATCATGCGTTCCTGTAAATGTTCCCTTCAACCACTCCTCAAAGCAACTGATGGCTGGCCCGGAGCGCTCAGAAGCTCCATTTGATTGGGGGTCATTCACCGAACTCTCCGCAGTGCCACAGAAGCAGGAGGGCGTTTGGATGCTGAAGAAAACCTTGGTAAAGCGACTTGTTGAAGGTAGGTGAAGAAATTGATATGGGGTTCAAACCATACAAGAATAAAGATATAAATCCCATCCCCCTAATAACATCCCTTAAATGGGCCCAATTATGTGGAAATACCCTACTAAACCATGGTTCGTCTGGGTGTGTTTAATATGTTTAATATGTTTTTTTTTCGATTGATCTCACTTTATGATATGTTTGCATTACCGACTGACTAATGAATTCAGCCTGTAGAAAGACTCATATGGGCATAGACAATGGATTCTCAAAAATGTATTTGTGGTCTCCAGGCAAGCCAAAGTTGGGTGTGCACAGACTCAAGATTCATTGAAAGAACCAAGGGACCTCTCAAGATATTTTGTCAAAGCTCAAGAGCTGGACAATCCATCATAAACACACACATATATATATATATACATATATCACACATGGAATTATGTCGATAAGCTCCGGATTTCCCCAAAAAGATGTAATATCCCAGCCAACCAGCTTGGATTCACTTAAGGATAAACAAAGATATCAGCGAAAGAAGTTGCAAATCCTGCAGGATCTCCTGCAGAAGGGGCGTTGCATCCATTTCACCCCCTTCACATACGCGGGGTCTTTCGAGCGCCTGACAACTCGACCACGGACCAAAGAAGCGTGAACGGGTTGGAGTTTTAGCAACGATGGAATGTGGCTAATGATGGACAGGAATGTTTGAATATAATGTCAACCCCGGATTAATAAACCATGGTTTATTAATTAGGGGGGTGCTCCTCCAATAGTCACAATATGATACATAAATGGTATCCCCCCCAATTAAACAGCCTAGGGCTTTATTAATCCAGGGTTGACATTATAGATATCATTACGGACACTTTTGTGGTTTTTTGGTTAAGTAATAGTTAATGTCAAACACACACATATATTCCTAAGATAAACAGTTCCATCAGAGGGGTATTAATTCTTTTTCCAGGTGGGTCTATCCCTAAAATCTGGTGGCTGGTGTACCCTCTGGTAATTTAACATAGCTATAGAAAATGGACCATACAAATAGATGTTTTACCTATTAAACTGGTGGTTTTCAATAGCTATGTTAATTTACCAGAGGGTATAGTTTAATCTACTGGTTTTGGGGGCAGGGACCATCATTGAAGATGGCCATGCTGTAGAGGGAAGATATTTCTGCTATGTACATCCTGATGGCATGATGGCACCGACTGTCTAGCTATATAATTGGAGTTGGGCACTGACAACCATTGTTCAAGAGTGGTACCCTCCGGTCAATGGTTTGCTGGAAAATCCGGCCATTTATACTTGTTTGTCCTGTTAAAACCTCCATCACTAATAGATTTTCCAGCTTGCAGTATTGGAAGTACTTGACCTTGCTGTTGGTTTTCAAAGGTTTTTTCCAATTTTTCAAGGATGCGCTTTTTTTCCAGTGGCAGTTGGGGTGATTGTCCCAGTTGACTGCTTAGGGGATGGTTGAAATTGAGAACCAGTACTGTTCTGACTAGAGTCCGAGTGTATATATGTTACTTGTATTCTGATTAGAGTGATTTCGTGTGTAAGTTCCGGAAAAAATGGGCTGTGTCAACTGGGAAGTGGCATGTTTCCAAGGCTGGGTCGGCCTCTTTTGGGTAGATAAAGTGGTTAATTTCGTTCTAGTATCATACATGTATATCGGTGTGTCTATGTGGGATATACCCCAATCTATGGCCATTCAGGGAAAACGATGATGAACTACAGCATTTTGGTGTACCCTAGTTTTAGACAAGCCCATGTATGTATATGCTTATGCATACAATCATATTATCCCGCTAAGTTTGCGCGCATTTGTTTGCGGAGGTTCTAAGATCACGCATCTACTGGGGATGACTACAGTCCAACGGTATCCCTACCAATCCTTAATCAGCGAGGCTTTATCAATAACGGGTTGACATTATTGTTCATTCCCATGTTTGTTATGCTTCTTTACCGAGGGTAGAACCCTTGACAGCAGACGGTGGACAATCAAAGCTGGCTATAAATATCGGAAAATATGGTGAAATTGCGATGATTGTGAGACAAGTCATTTCATACTGTGAGCCATGAAAGAATATTGTCCGGGTAAACCTTGGTTTGGTGGGCCATTTGATGGACGAGTGTTTTAAAGTATTTTGTATCGCGCAGAAAAGGTTCAGAACTTCTTTGGCAGAGTTCCAAATATTGTAATATTGGCCATGATTGTTTTGATTAATATTCTCCATATCCAATAAGATAAAGAATCCTATGAAGATATAAAATTATATCTATGTTTTTTCTCAATTAAAAATCCTTTATATGTTGATTTGATGTTAGTTAATATCATGATACCTCTCCCATTTTGCAGGGGCTTTTTTTCTCAGATTCCATGATCACATCGGTGCACCCAAAGGACTGGTGGTTGATGAACTGGGCACTTCGACATCCGGGACGATCTATCAATCAATATGGGCCTTTTTTAATGGGGGATAGCTTCTAAATGGCCATTGAATAGGGAAAATAATCATGAACCAAGGTAGAAAATGAGGTACAATATTTTCAGACAAACCCATATCATATTCCTGATAGCAGTTGCGAGTGAATCGGATTTCTCGCAGTCATTTCTGCGGTCATGAGGTATCCAGAATTAGTTCTCACAATGCAGTAGCTCCGGCATTTTTTGTCGTGTTTAACTACCCTACACAAGTGCACAAAAAATCTGAAAGATGCATGAATGGTGTAACCACCACTGCACTTGATATTTTGGAAATCTTTGTAAAACGACGTTTGAAACGACCCTTCAGGAGAGCTATTTTATATATACAACCTGGATCCTATAGAGGTCCTATAGACAACAATGAAAAAAAGGCACACACATATTCCAGAGAATGTCTTGGATGTTGTTTAGGCATAATTACTTTGATCCATACTTCCCAAGAATTGTAGCAGATCCAACCTCTCAACAGCTTGCGTGCAACCTACCTGGCCATGGCTTCCATTCAGCGTTTTCTACAAAGACAAGGCAGCGGATCGGTGGATGATTGGAGATAGACGACATCACTTCAATGGTATATACCCTCTGCTAAGCGTTTACATAACTATGGAAAATCACCATTTTTTATTGGTACATCAATTATTTCTATGGCCATTTTGAATAGCAAACTGTTAATTAGTTTACCAGAGGGTATTCAGAAAGATTTGTTGGAGATGTCCTGGCTTATGGGTAAATTGAGGATACCCTCAGGTAAACACAATAGCTAAGGAACATCAGCATGAACGGTAAATTACCCGAGCGTCATTGGTTATTTGCTGGGTAACGCATAAGAACCTGGGATATTCACCAAGAATGGGAGAAAAAGATATGGTGCCGGGTAAACTTATTGGATTGGTGAAACTAGGTTGATGTTTAACAATTTGTATAGATGAGCATTTGATATCCCACATTTAGCTACACTCGCTACGTTGGGTATCTACCGTGTTCCATAGTCACCAGGGTTTGCTTCAGTTTTACTTTCCTTCTGGGAAAACAACCATGTTGTGAGCATAAAAACCACCATGTTCGACTGATTTGGCCAGAATGGGTTTCATGATAGCATTGCTTTACATTGTTTCAATGTACTTCATACTACATCATCATCATCATCATCATCATCATCATCAATTGCATTCAGTTGCATTCAATCGCATTCAATTGCAATTTCGATGTGGATTTTGTTTCCAACATGAAAGAAGGACTGTGTTGGTAAACTTGATGGGTTTGATTTTCCCTGAAAACAAAACAAACAATGGCAACGTGTCCGAAACACCCCATTCAATTGACTTGACCCTGATGCCAATATATTCCATGTATCTCTGGATGATCTCCCAATTCTGTTCTATGAGTCTCCAATTTTTGCTGCATCCATGTGCATCCTTTTTGTAACTGTTCGTTGGTTTCACCACTTGGTTGGTCCTCCAAATTCTAGGTGCTGAACTCCGAGTGTTTCCTTAGTTAGAGAACTTGTTAAATCAACGGCTCACATTTCGGTGCTTTCTTTGAATTTCCAATCGCACATGATAAATACGCGGATAAATAAGGGCCCTTTTCGCGTTTTTTTTTATCATCTCCAACATCACCAATGCCTCTTCTGTCATTCAATTTACCAATTCTTTCCAGACCAGGTCTTTCGAGGTCAGTTTTGGAAAGGCAAGGGAGACTGCGGGCACATTTGGGGTAAACTTCAACCCTGAAGAGTTTCAATGGGAAATGTTCCAACCGATGGTTTAAGGCATGTCTCCAAAAAGTGGGTCTATGTCGGTCTATGTAGTCGGTTTTCTAGCTGAACCGGTGAAATTGAGGAAGTTCAATGCAGCTTCTTTGTTTGCTACAAATGTGGCTATATGATCTACGGTGTTCGATCGGCCACAGACTTCGGAAGGTCCAATCCGCCGGAAAAACTGCTGCATGACACCATATGCTTGGTTATGTTATATTGATGGCTATATGGGTTTGTCTGAAAATAGATCACTTTTCCCCAGTAGAATTTAGCCATTCAGAGGTTGCTTCCCATTTTCAGACACACCAATATTTTGTTAGGGATACTTAATTGAGGGAAGAAACCTTAAGCTGATAAGCTGTTTCTGGATCTCGAGGTGATGATTGCCAAGGTGGTACTGGAGACAGTTTCAAGTTTTTCCCTGCTCTCTTTTGAGAAAAGAACATGCCAATTTGGTCAATTTTTTATCCAACTTACATGTTGCACAATATAAAAAAGGGAACATCAACTGCATGCAACCGCGCGGAATTCTACAGTTCATTTGCAGAGATCAAGATCTAAGGCTGAAATGCATTGTCCACCTAACGCATTGGCAGCACAGCAGAGCACCCGTCAACCAAAGAGGCGGCGGACATCCAGTGTGATTGGGTTTCGATTCGAGCATATTCCATGCTATTCCAATATGTTCGTTTCTGGAACATGCCCTTCATGGGTTGTGCAATAGTGTTCTGCTGGCTAAATCTTCACCCCTGTTCTGAAGAGAGTATTGTCAGCTTCCAAACCAGTTCTAAACTGTACCACACCTCAGTTGAGAGAAACATTCCAATCATTGGTCAATCGTCGGTTAGATCCCCCATTAATATCCCATCAAACTCATTCAATATTGAGATGTGTATCCCATTTTGTCCGTGGATATCGCAGAAATCGCAGCCATGGTGCGCTAAACCTTCGCCATGGGCGGCATTTGGGAGGTGCTTCATTCGGCACGGTGCGCGAAACCCTGGTTGAATGTATTGGATTTATTCTATTCATGTTCAGGGCGTTTCAGGGTTATCTATTTTAGAGGGATGAGATTGATTCACAACCTAAGAGATCGCCATGTTCATCACTATGTACTCGTATGTGTAATATAGTTACCAAAACAGACAGCAATATGTCATCCTCATAGAGAGGCATTGCCATATTGCCATGGTCACAACAGCTCCATTCTTGCCATGGTCACGACTGCATTTCGTTGTCTACATAGATTGGATTTAGCACGGGTACTGGGAAAACCTGTTTTGGCTTTGGGCTGTTTCCTGTGAAACATATCAGGAGCAGTATCACACCCAACTTGAATTAGTATTAGCATGTATTAGCTGTAGTTGTAGATTTCCTCATCGTCTTCATTTTTGCAGGGTATCCATCATTAGCCATAATTTAAAACTCAAGCATCAAATGTCTCATCACAAGAGGGTATTAGCACCAATATCCTGCTAGTCCTTATCAACCATTGTTCACAATGCTAGTCCTTCTCAGAATATTATCATTAACGTTGTTGATAATGGGTAGGCCAACCGCTATCAAGATCATGATGATTATGAACCATTACTAACAATGACAATGGTACAACTATTACCACTAAGCATTCTTGGTTGATTTTATTCACCATTATGAACAAGTTCGACCATTCTTCACCAGTGGATTTGGAGATACCCTATTCCCAGGCAAAGCCATGGTTGATCATCCTAATATACATGATGAACAATGATGATCATTATCAATGATCAAAAACAATAATAACAAGCTATCGTATTATTGACGATTATTATAGTCAGATTTTAATGGCAGTAATAATTACCCAATAAGATATGATTAATTATTTGTTAACCATGATCAATCATCATTATGAACCGCTGATATATCATCATTGTCAAGCATGTTATCCGCATTATTATCAATCAATGGTCAATATGATATTGTATCAATAATGGTCAATATAACCCTATTATCAATGTTAAAACCACTAGTATTATCAATCAACCGTAAATCAATATTATAGCCATCAATCATTATTAATAATACCAATGTAGCCATATTATTGATTATATATATAATATTGACCATTGATAACCATATTATTGATTATAACCAGCATTATCAATTATCAACATTATAACCATATCATATTATGATGAAGATGATCAAATTTATCAATATTTCATCCATTATTATTATCAATCAACGGTCAATTAATGATGAATGAATATTGATATATGGTTACAGTCCGACCTGCGTCTTTCACGTTCCCAGGTGGTGGGAGGCGAAGAGAAAGGTGGCGTCATCGTGCGCACGGTGCGACCGGCGGGTTTTCGGAACGGAGATGGTGAAATTGCATGGGTTTAGTTATGTTGAGTTGCTTGGATAAGTACAAGTTGGTTTGTAGATCTTTAGAACTACACTTAATTCTTGGGTTTTATAGCAATATCTCTACAGCTGGGATGCAGAAACCAACTTTTTTGTATTGGGGTCGGGCCACCTGCTAGTTTGAAAGCAGCCAAAATACGGATGAGATTCAACTGATCAGCAATTGTCATAGATTAGAATCGTCCATTTGGCCATTGAACTTACTCACTGATGGCTATCATCGAGACCCACTTTTGTTGACCGTGAATTTTCCCAGTCAAAAAAGTTGGCTGATTATCAGCTGTTCCTAAGTGGTAATGAAACATGGATGGAACAATTCCAGAAAAATCTATGATGTTTTTTCCAGTTCAATGATTTATGATGATTTTTCCTCATTAAGTGGGATTTTCCCATCAAAACCTCCATGTTTTATGACCAGCTGTCGGTCCTTCAGGACGGCCTAGCTGACTCCACCGTGGGAAGGCTCAGCACAGGTACCTCTGGTGGGGCGCTGACTAGTTGGGACAGCATTTGGGAACTCCATATTGGGTTGGCTTATAGGACAGTCCCAAAAAGACAGAACAACTAGAGTGTGCCAGAATTTTACATACCCTCTGGTTATTTAACATAGCCATGGTATAGATGGCCCATAGAAATAGATGGTTTACCTATTAATAGCGTGGTGATTTTCCGTGGCGAACTGTTAGTCATAACCAGATGGTAGTAGGAGTCTACTTTTCGGAATCTTTTTTGAATGATACATGGATAGAAGTGGGGCTGAAAAAAAATTGCAAAATTGAAGTTTCCAGAATGACTTTGACTTGGGCTTGTCTCAAGCATTGCTTGCCATTCGTATCAATTGGTCATTGGCCATTGTGAACTATTAGTAACAACAGTTTATTATTATTTACCATTATTTAACAAGTATTCACAAGTATTAATCTTCTATTTCCTTCTATGAACTATGGTAAACCGTTATTCACCACTATCAACATTTCTTTACCAGTGCATTAACAATTATTTAAATTAAACGCCCTTACTCTAAATTAAACGCTCTTACTCATCAATTAACCAGCAATTAACCATTATTCACAATTATTTGCATGTTTTTTCCATGATTTACAATTATTTGACACTATGAACCTTACTATTCACTATATTAAGCACAACTATTAACAACTAGTTAACCACTATTAACAACTATTTATTTATGTTTAACACTGGTTTTCCTCATGCTTCAGGCGCATATGTCGAAGAGTTGGGTCGCGAAGCACAGCGCGGCGTGCGCTTCCGGCGGCTCTGCGGCTTGGGGCCGCAGGAAGGGTGGCTCAAGGCGCCTGGGGAGCAAGGTACTTAGATGGGCCCTGGTATTACTTAAGTGGTTAGTAATTGATATTCATCAAACTGGTTAGTAATGGGTTAGTAATGGTTATTACTTAGTGGTTATCTAGATTTTGACTGGTTAGATCATGGCTGGTTATTTACTTACCCGGTGGTTATTTAACATAGCTACGGAAAATCACCATCTTCAAGTCCGGTAAATCATCTATAAATGGGCCATTTAGTGATATTCCATAGTTAGTTTAACTGGTTGGTGGTTTCAAACCTGAATTTTATTTTCCATAATATATGGGATGTTATCCTTCCCACTGACTAATATTTTTCAAGATGGTTAAAACCACCAACCAGTATTACTCAAGTGGTTAGATAGTGGATGTTAATGGATTATCATCCAGTTACTAACTAGTTAAATAGTCCCATGGCCCATAATTAAAAGTAGTGCCCCAGATCGCAATGGCTAAGTTGGGGATATAACATGATATGGGGGTTTCCATAAATGGGGGTACCCCAATAGCTGGATGGTTTGTTTCATGGAAAATCCGAAAATAAAATGGATGATTGATGGGTACCCCCACTTTAGGAAACTTCCATGTAACTTTAGTTCTACCTGCCATATCATGTTATTAAATCACGCCAATTACATGGCTAATATCCCAGTGAAATATATTAGCCATGTTAGGCATAACAGATCTAACATGGTATATCGGCTAATATACGTAGTTATACCATATACCAGAAAGCCTAGTGAAACTAACATAGTAGTATAACCATGGGCAACATAGGAACTATATATTACTATAGTGACGACTACTATATACTTACTATATAGTTAATTACTATGGTAGATATATTGAACTATATAAACCAACTATTACTACTATATGTTACTATATGTTACTATGGGTTATCAACCAACAAACATAACTCGGGGGTCACCTCGTTGAGGGGACGCTGTGGGATGCAAAATTGGGGCCTGGCGAATGATGGTCATGATGTAATAGTGGATTTTGGGTCAGAGATGGTGATAAGGATGGTTAATCCTCTCCCCCCCATACTAAACCCCGGCCCCCCCCCAATAATAAACACCTCAGGTAGTTTTGATTATTAGGGGGTATTTATTGTTAGGCTTCCCCCTAATATTGAATTTAAAACGCTAATATAACAAACTATGCTGTTCTATTTCAAAATCGATTAGATTTCCTTTTAGAATCTAGTTGGAATACTGCCAAAAATTGGATTTCGAAGCTTTCCCCTAATATTAAAATAAATACCTTAATGTAAAATACTTTTTTTGCGACCTTAAAATACAGACCCTAATAGAAAAAACACCCTGGGGTTGACTACTTTTATAATTAAGGGGTGAAACCCTGAAATGGTAGCTTCATGTTTAAATTGTGTTCTAAAGGGGATCAATTAAAGATCAAATTGGCCAACCTCAAACTTTCCAAAATTGGAGACGGACCCTAGTTTTTGTTATTTGGGGGAGGGTTTAGTAATAGGGGGAAGGGATTAAGCATGTTACTATTGGTTTTCATATAATGGGATATCAACGATATTGGGTATGAAACCAACCATTTGATGGGAATATCATGGGATATATCATAGTTGGATATAAGATGGGATTCAAGCCGCAAGCATTAAAAAACATCCAGGGAAAAAGGGATCGGTACGTCGGTCCCCTGAAGAGGTCCCAGATTTTTCCAGATCCGTCAGAATTGATCCAGATCCAGGTGTGTTGGCGTCGAACATGATCCAAATTTGATGTCGAAAATGACCCCCTTGCCCCTATTTTTTGTACTGATTGTTGTCAATAGGATTAATCAAGTCAACTTTTAATGTGTTTTCAGCAACTAAATATGAGGGTATAAACCCAACTAGAATTGGATATAATGGGATAGATTACCATTGCCAGCAATACAATACAAGTTCGGTATCCCAAAATGGGGCATTCCTTGTCCAAGAAAGATATGGGTGTATCAAATCAACTATTTTAGGGTACCATTTGGTGCCATTTGTTTACTTGTAGGATCAATAACCAACCATATGAGCTATGTTTGTCCCAAAGGGCAGTATTTACACCAAAATTATGGCATATAGCAATGTTTGTTGATGGCAAAAATTGATGATAATCCATTGAAATTGGGTCGGTTTTCCATATTTGAATATTCGTCAAAGAGAGAATTCAAGAAAAACGTATGGAAAACGGCGTCAGCAAAAGAGATTATCACATGGGACCCCGTAACCTATAGGATGTTTTTGTCCCACTTGGATTACAAGATGCCGTAGCCAATCCGTAAGCAACAAACGCTGCGAATGGTCATCCCAGTCATCCCAGCAGGAATCTGTGCTGGAGCGTCCAAGCAATATCTGGCAAGTGACGGGGGGAAGAAACAAAGGTGGCATTTTGGTCCGTGAAAAATGTGAGAACCTCGGCTCAATGGGAGATCTCCAGGATCCTAAAATGGAGGTACTGTACCATATAAGGCCATATTTTTGGGGTATATCCCCTTACATAGCCCTTACATAGGCCTTATATATGCTAGGCCCCTCGAATCTAGGATCCTGAAATGGCCATTGATCGGCTGTTCAGTGCCCTGATGTGACCCTGCTAGTCATACAGATTGGAGGAACTGTTTTGAAGTCAAGGATAGTCACCACATATCACTACTGTATATATGTGTATTCCAGGGCTATGTTCACACTATTTCACAATATCTTTGGGTTCCCCAAGGCATTTCATGTCAAAAAACCACTTAGGCTCTTTGGTTTCTAGTCCCAAGGATAGTTGGGTTCCCAAATTGATATTTTGGGAATAGCTACGGGATGCTATGGGGAACTACAGCTGGAACCCAGCTGAGCCCAGCTTTTCCCAAGCGGATCGGTCTTGAAGGGATGCAACTAACACTTGGCCCAGTTGCTTCCTGTGTTTCTTGATTACACACCGTTGGTTTTGTTGGATATGAATGGATATGATGATATATCCCCATGTTTGATGGTTATCAAGTTATCAATTCTCATGATTGCTGGTAAAGCTAAAAGCTCTTTCGCTTCAATCGCCATCTTCCTCAGTTCTAGCCACACATTCCTCGTTTATATCGCGACGTTTTTGCGCATCTTTTTATGGCGATTGCTTAAGGACATCTTCTCCGCCTCTTGCGGTGTCTCGGAGTTCCCAGGTGGAGTTGGCTGGCAGGAAATAAGGAAAACTCATGGTTTCTCCCTGATGATGATCAATGATCTATATAGACGGTGGATGTTGCTGTATGGTAATCAAGATGGGTTGAAATCACCAGAAATACGTAGATGTGCATCCTAGGAATATGGTGGGATAATTTTTTTGTGTAGAGCCTACAAGAAACCAGGCTTAACCAACCAAGATGGACATATTTATTTTAAGAATGATGCGGGTAATTAACCGTTAATAGTAGGCCACCGATAAACAGGGTACTGTATTCACCCAATTGTGTATGGATGCCAACTGAGACGCTCATTTGTTATCTCCAAATGATTTTCCCAGACTTGGATAAAGGGGAAAGCTGCAGAACGACCTCATATTTACTCGTAAGACCATTGGTGTCCTTTATTTGTTTCCAACAAAACCAAGCCATTCAGCCTTGAAATCTCTATTTTTAACGGTGAAACTATCATTTTTCTTGGTTGGATCCCCTTTATTGCTTAAATCTGGATAAGTCATGTCAAATCATCAGGTTCCTTGGTTTTTTTCGCACCCATTTTTACCACCCCACCCCAACCCCAAGCGGCCAAGGAGCGACTCAGCACTGGAGCCTTGGTGCGAGAGCTGGAACGCCAGGTGCTGCGGATGTCTTTTGGAGCTTTGAAGCATCGATTTCGATGAAAATGTCGGTGATTTTCACCTGCAAAAAATGCTGGTTTTTGATATGTTGATATATATATATATAATGATGATATTATAGCAATTTAGTAAGGATTTTTTAACACTGATAAATCATGGAGATATCATTTTGATTTAATGTGGATACCCGATATACATGGTTAAACTTATTATATGACACCAAAAATGCTGATTCTGAATGGTGCACCATGATATCATGGTGATTTAACCATCAAACAATGATGGTTTAGTGGGGATATTCTGGGATATTTCTGTAATGGGAATCTAGCTTACAATGGGAATCTAGTTGGTCACCTACAAAAACAGCCAAAACAATGTGTTTTGTATGGCCAGTGAAAAAATTGGTTTAACTAAGATAATATCAAATGATGGTATCATTGGAAAAGAACTATTAGTGATCATTTGGAATTTAGGGGACACGTGTGTTAAAGATAAGATATGAGACATGGTCAACAGATAGATTATAGCCAGTCCTTGGGATGGTCATCAGTCCATGTTTATAGGGATTTTAAAACCCATTATATTTGGATTTCCATGGCACGGGATGACCATACTTGACATACCATGCTTTGAGAATGGGATGTATTCTCAATATCTATCAAGCATTCTTTCAAATGATGACCCAACGCAGAAAGACAGGGGTTTAACACTGACACAGATTCTTTTACTGTACAGTAAATGTAAAACCAATCAACGTTGACTTTTAACCAATGAGAATTGCGATTTAACCAAGAACGGGAATATCATGGGAATACAATGGGCTGATTGATGATCATCCGTTCTTTTGCAGTGAACATGCCATCTCTGGGATATATATATATACATATTATATTACATTACATTATATTATATTACATTACATTATATTACATTATATTACATTATATTGTATTACATTACATCATATGATTTTATATCATTTTATATTATATTACATTATATTACATTATAATATATTACATTATAATATATTACATTATATTATATTATATTATATTACATTGCATTATATTATATTATATTATATTACATTATATTGTATTACATTATATTACATTATATTACATTATAT
>Ga0126342_10001293_pt1 | contig 34441 bp, 29 predicted proteins | sample Cyp1metagenome_FD_92528 | JGI IMG/M metagenome (GOLD analysis project Ga0126342, IMG submission 92528) | Coral microbial communities from Lord Howe Island, Old Settlement Bay, Australia - Cyphastrea 1 metagenome | ecosystem: Host-associated > Invertebrates > Cnidaria > Coral ...
AGCTGCAAGTGGCAGTTCCAGCATTTTTGGAACTACACCAAGTGCAAGCAGTGGCAGTTCCAACATCTTCGGAAGTGCACCAGCTGCAAGCGACAGTACCAGCATTTTTGGAACTACACCAAGTGCAAGCAGCGGCAGTTCCAACATCTTCGGAAGTGCACCCGCTGCAAGCGACAGTACCAGCATTTTTGGAACTACACCAAGTGCAAGCAGCGGCAGTTCCAACATCTTCGGAAGTGCACCAGCTGCAAGCGACAGTACCAGCATTTTTGGAACTACACCAAGTGCAAGCAGTGGCAGTTCCAACATCTTTGGAGCTGCACCAGCAAGTGGCAGTTCCAACATCTTTGGAGCTGCACCAGCAAGTGGCAGTTCCAACATCTTTGGAACTACACCAAGTGCAAGCAGTGGCAGTTCCAGCATCTTTGGAACTACACCAAGTGCAAGCAGCGGCAGTTCCAACATCTTTGGAGCTGCACCAGCAAGTGGCAGTTCCAACATCTTTGGAGCTGCACCAGCAAGTGGCAGTTCCAACATCTTTGGAGCTGCACCAGCAAGTGGCAGTTCCAGCATCTTTGGAACTACACCAAGTGCAAGCAGCGGCAGTTCCAACATCTTCGGAAGTGCACCAGCTGCAAGTGGCAGTTCCAGCATCTTTGGAACTACACCAAGTGCAAGCAGCGGCAGTTCGAACCTCTTTGGGGGTGCACCAGCTTCAAGTGGCGGATCGAACATCTTCGGAGGCGCACCCACTGGCAGTTCCAGTATATTTGGAAGCAACCAGAGTAACCAGAGTCAAAGTAACTCGTTTGGTGGAGCACAAGGCGGATTTGGAGGAGCCCAGGGCATGTTTGGATCATCCTCTGGAAGTACCTTTGGCGCTGGAACTTTTGGGCAGAGTTCTGGAGGCGACGCATCAGTACCGTTTTGCTTCCAATCCCAGAGAAGAGCTCGCTCTAGTCCAAGAAAAGTTGATAGGGATCTTTTATGGATTTTGATCGTTGAACTCATTGAAAATAGTTGAACATGGGATCTTTAGTCAGCAAAGACAGGGAGATTCATTCGTGGCTGGCAGGTGCCTTTGGGCAAGGAAGCTCTGGTGGTAGTGGCCTTGGTAAATCTTGAAGTTAACATAGACTCATGCTCCGTTGAAATTAAGTCTAATTAAGTCTTCCAGCAAATGAGCTTGAATCTGATGATCATTTTGATTCCGAGGTGGCAGCATGTTTATGTTTGGACAACCTCCACCGCAACAGCCTCAAGGCTCCAAAGCAACGAGAGGAAGCGGCCTCTCTCCCGTCAGGATTTCTAGGAATGCAGAGAAGGAATGAAACAGGATGAACTATGATGAACGGACATTTCAAACATTGTCAAACAGTGTATGACTGATGTGTATGGCATATGGCGGGTTGAAGCCATCGTTTTGGATCCTGGGAATCTCTGTAGACATGGCAGGCGGTATGTTTGGTGCAGCTCCTGCACCTGGTTTCGGGGGAAACTTTGGGTCAGGCCTGGAGATGGTCGGTATATTGGAAGCCACAGGGGAGAGGATTCCAGGATTCAAATCAGAAATGCCAACACGATCCAACAAGTGACATCAAACACCCAAAATGTGGACTCCGTAGAACTCCCATGGAATCGGACATGCGGGGCTGTGGACCACTGTGGATGAGGTGGTGCTCCTGGTGCTCCTCCTGGTGCTCCTGGTGGAGGATTTGGCCCAATCTAATTCACACGTATTCACAAATATTCACAAGTCTTGTCACTCCTTTACCTTTTCAGGGCTTGTTTCATTCGGTACCATGCAGTGATGCTATCCAGGAGGCTTCGGGCAAGTGCAGGCCTCGGATCGTCTGCCTTCATGGATGCTTCCAGTCCTGTGGTCCCCAGGTTATGGGAAATGGATGGACATGTTATGGGAATGGTTTCTGCATGTTTCTGCTGATTCTGCTACCCATCTATCCAGATCGATCCATTTGGAGGATTGCAAAGATGCCTCAATGACCCGTGAGGCTGGAGGCTTTGGCTTCGGACCCGTACCAGGAGAGCTTTGAACTTTTAATGGTGGAATCGCTAAGCCGCTAAGCGAAGAGCTGCCTGCTAGGACAAGGAGGTGGCGCCTTCGGTGCCCAGGAGTGGATGACTTGATCGGTGGGAAAATGGGAACATGGAAAACCATATTGTCATTGGTATAATATAGTGACATACTACAGTACGACATAGTACGACATATTCATATTGTATGTATTATGCATTATGTATTTGAAATAGTCATAATATCATATGATTGTGATTATTTTTTTAATGTTGATTGAAATTGGTGTTATTGGGTGGTACCTTTTTGGTACCTTTCTTCATTGAAACAGACTGTTGTCACCGAGTTGCTTGTTGAAGGCTGCTGGGGGCTGCGGTGGTGGCAACCTCTTTGCAGGGTCCTTGAGTTCTGGTGCAGTTCTTCAACTGGGTTCTTTCTCTCAGTTGACTGATTCCCAATGACTTTCATGACTTTCACTTTCTGGTATGCATAGTGTACATGTTATATGGGGATAGATCTCAAGAGTGTGTACCATGGGACCCACAAATAGCTTGTGATCACGAACCCTAGCTGGAGTTGCTTTTTGCTTCAGCAAATCGATTGAGAGGTCTGGAGGCAGCAGTTTTGCCCAATGCGTATTTTTTAAAGCAACTCCAACCCACATCACTATAGATACATACAGTATGGGAACATATTTGAATACAACTTGAACCTCAACCATTCGATCATCCATGTTTGTCCTGCCATGTCCATTTTCTCCATGTCGCTCCAAGCTCTGCATGCAAGAGCAGCTTTCACCTTTCTTTCGGGGTTCCCTTTGCTTAGCCTTTGTTCACCTTGGGGCTCAAAAAGTATTGGCCACGCGCTGGGGCGAAGCTGAGGCTCAGCCAAATCCTGGAGGGCCTCCTGCCGGGAGGAGGTGCAAATCATCGCTTGGGTGAAGTCACGACAACAGCATTGAACAGCTCACAAGATGATCAAGATGTGCTTTCCAACAATACTCTTGAAGATCTTGAAGCCCCCAAAATGAACCACTGCTTCACTGCTGCAGTTTTTGGGTCGGGGCTTGGATTTTGAATCTGCCTGTATCTGGCCATGCGACAACACGAGCCATTTGGCCTTAACAACGAGAAACCGAGCCTGCGCAGTTCTAGCAGTTCGTCAAAGTTCAAGCAAAGGAGGAACCTTCTCAGCCCTACAGAGACCCACCAGAGAGTTGAATGGTCATTTTGCTTGCGTTAAATTTGAATACTAAAACATATCCAGACTTATCCACCAGTGCCCACAGCTTCACATCGCTGCATCGCAATGTCGAAGAGGAAGATTGTAAATGACCCTCTGACAGATTCGCGTGGAACAGACAGTGTCCTTATTTTGGACGGTGACTTGGCTGCAAACAAGGTGCTCCGTGCTCCAACAGACGAGTCTCGTGAGAAAGTCCTTGTCCTGTGAGTCGTATGAGTGAATTCTTAGAAAAATCTGCCAAAACTCAATTTTGGTACCAGAGTGAGAAGTGCCCTGAAAATAGATACTCAGACAATCTCAGACACAAACGACAAGTTTTGTGTCGACTGGCAATTATACGGCGTCACAGTTCCCCGTTATTCACTTTCATTTATGTACTCCAACCACGAGACGAGACAAACTTGAGTCACTTGAAGGCAAGCCATATTAACTTTCACCATGTCTGCCACTTGAAGTTCTCCAAAATCCATCGCTTTTGCTGTGATAAGGTGGTTTGGCCACACACATGGAATCGTTCCTTGGCACTTGCGTTTTCCTATGCTTCTATATGTGCAAAACACAAACTTGGGGACAACTTGGAGTAGAACTTCTTTTCCAAACTCTTTCAATCACCTGCAATCACCTGGTAGATGTGGAATTCAGCAACCTGCCTTTTGAGGCTGGGTGAGAATATTGATCACTCCCTTTGGTCTGCTCTATGCTTGATCAAGAACCCCAAGGCCCGCTGAAGTTGGGCCAGCTTTTGATGAATAGCTTGGGTTCTGTTCCGTTTTTTACATGTTTCCACAGCTTGGCTACAAGAGGAAGTGCGAGATTTATCATCCCACAGAGGTCCGGTGGCCATATCGAGGTTGAAGCTGAACCTTGTCCTTTCATACAAAAACAGGAGCATTTGATGATGGAGGGGCAAAAAGCTGAGACTAGGCATTCTGAGCATTTCGCTCGCAGCAGATTGCTTCCAGAATGCAGTTTTTGGACCTTTATCCAGAATCATCTGAATATGATGGAGGAATCTGCAACATTGCAAATCTAATGCTGAAGGTGAACCAACTTCGATGGATTTTGGGGTTTATATTTTGAGATGCTAGGGAGCTTCGTACATGGTCCCAATACGCCCGTCGCGATTGAAATTCTGCCCACTGGATTGCCCTATTTCACATGGTGATTAGGAAAGATCCAAGGATGGACCTGACCATTGGCCCACAGGTTATCAAACGGGCTCATGCTGACTTTTACGCAGCTGGTAGAAATCCCAGCTTGGAAAAGGCATGGTGCGTGATGAGCCGTCAAACATAAGAAGCTCAAAGAGAAGAACTATCATTGAAATATCAAATATCGACGAAATTTGAAGGTTTCCCCACCTGCACAAGCCGGAGCCAAACAGAGCTACCAAAAGCGGCAGAATGTTTGCTGAGGTGCCAGAGTTGCCATCACGGCCTCATACCAGGCGGGAACCTTGGATGAGGGCTGGTAGATTTGCCTTTGGAAGCTACGGAAGCCATGGAAGCTGGAGAAAGAACTGAGGAAAACATGGGAAAACTAGAAATTGAAGTCAAACTCGAGCTGTGCTCAAGCCCGGAAACCGTCCCGGAAACCTGATGCTAGTGTCATGGAAGTCATCCTGACTTTCAGGAAGTTTGTGTATCAAATAGATTGGCAGTGGAACAATATCCTTCGTTGCCAGAAAGCTGACATCTCGAATTTCCAACGAGAGAACTCTTCGGGCCAGGCTCATTTGGATGGCTTCCATGAGCTGGGAGTCGGGGAGATAGAGGCACAGCTTCCTGAGATTATTCTTAAAATTTCTTAAATCACAATTTCAGATCCACTCACAGATTGAATGGCATATGTATCTCCTGCAGTATTTTGGGCACAGATTTTGGGGGCTTGGACCCATGCCCCCATGCCCAGCTTGTTGGGTCCGCTGGTAGAGGCAGTTGCGGCGATGAAGCGCTCCGTGGAATTGGCTAGGTTCGCCAGCAGGACAATAGGATTTGAGGCTTTGACACCCAAGTTATGTTGTATTCCAAGAAATTTTATATGAAATTTTCATGAACCCAATGAACCCCCCCTGTAGGCCTTACGTCTATTTGGCTGGTAAATTACAGCAGCCCTGAAAACCGGAACGGAATCCTTGGAACCCTGCTGGGTTGCAAAGCTGGGTTAATTTATGGTTTGCTGTAGATGTTCCCTCAAATCAACCTGCGTGATGACAGTAGGGAAAGTCAGGCCTGTGTACTGACAGTTCAATCCTTAGAGACTCAAGTTTGTGTCTCAGAATTTAAGATGTTGGTCGTGGAATGCTTTTCGACATTGTGCCACAATTCCAGCATCATCTGACATCCCTCAAGACAGCGAGATGGTTCGGTCGGGTCACGACCCTTTAGGGGATCTATAATACATGAAATGATGAAGCAGTCCACTACAATGATGGCCTCCTGACCGTATGTACAAGCCAGAAACATCTATGCAAACGGGATTCCGGTATACTATGCCTTGTTATAGGTGTTTTGCAACACCATTTATTCATGACTACAGTTAGTTAAAACTCATCACATCCAGTATGAACCACATTGAACCACCATGACTAGGCCATTGATTTGCTGTGATTCTGCCAGGGAAGCTGCACCCAGTGGCTGCCTGGTGGCTGGAAGTGTTGGTTCCTATGGTGCATCGCAGCCTGGCGTTCAACGATGATTTCACCAAAGTGGCACGACATGGAGTTGGTACTGATGAGAGTGTTTCTGACCAGCAGATTGAGGATTTGTTTGTACCAAGGCTGCACAATGGTGCTGAATATACTGGAGATTATCCAGGCGCTCCTTCCCCATACCCCAAGTATTGGATTTTGCCCGATATTTTTAGCGGGTCAGTTTTGCACCCTGGATCCCGTATTGGTTGGCTTAGTATCTCCCTGGATTGATTGACTGCAGGCATGGACGAGGAGAAGTTGTTGGCTTGGCATCGGCCGCGGGCCAAAGCATTGCTCGAGGCGGGCTGTGATCTCTTTGCTTGTGAGACTGTGCAGGAGCCTCAGTCCCAAATTTGGAACCGACTGGCTGCCACTGGCAGCTAGTGGGTTTCTGCTGACGCGCTGAGCAACTGAAGGTTTGTTGATGGAAGAAATTTAAGACTGGAAGGAAGAAATCGGAGACTGTCTTGAGATCCAGTCTAGCAGGATTTTTAAATCTTGATTTCGGCCTTCATGCCCCTGATCAGACCAAATAGCCTGGATCTTCATTGCAGGGAACACTTATGAGTTTTGCTTCATCCATTGTTAGCACGCATGAACTTCGCCTTCTTCCAACGCCATCCGTTGTACAAAGGCCCTCTTTAATGGAAGCCAAAGCTCTTTCGCAGCTGGTGAACGACTCTCGGTGGCGTGTGTCTTGTGCAGGAAGCATCCTAATCTTTTGATCCAGCAGTCCAGTGGCTGCATTTTTGACAGAGCCACAGAGAGCCACAGAGCTAAGGAGCTGGAACACCCTGCATGGATTACATTCTCGTGTAAATCTGGGACTGAAGTTAGCTCTGGAGATCTCTTGGCAGATTGCATCAAAGCAGTTGGCTCTGAATGGGTGATCGGAGCCTTGGCTGAAAAGCGTCAGGATGTGTCAAATCGGGGGCCTCGGGGGCCACCAAATTCAGAACTGAGAAGGAAGGCACCTTTGAGTTCTAATTTCTCAGTTCTTTGAGATCATCCCCGAGTTTGCATTTTTGGCTGCTGGCATGAGGAGCTGGCGTGAACTGCACACATCCCAAGTTCGTCGCAAGCTTGGTGGAGATTTGTCGGAAGGCTTTGCCACCGTGGAAAAGTGCCTTGGCTGAGCTTCATCAAAATTGCAGATCTGTTTTGTGCACCATGAACCCACCATGGACCCACGAGCAAGTTGCTTCAGGCGTTGTCGTGTATCCCAACAGCGGAGAGGTTTGGAATGGCATAACCCACACCTGGGAGACGGGAACTGCCACTGCAGACAATCAGAGACTTGTTTGAAGCCAGTCAATGACAGTGTGGTGGAAAAAGCCTTGGTTTTTCTTGCAGCACACTTTGCTGAACTCGTTAGCGCCATGACATGTACAGACATTTACAGTAGCAACCAGTGGTAGGAGCTTTGAGGTTTGTGGAAATGGCCAAGCAATGGGCTGAGCTGGGGGCCAATTGCATCGGTGGATGTTGCCGAACCACCCCTTCCACCATCGCTGCGCTGAAAGCTGCGTTTGAGATCCTGGCCAGCACGGTTACGGGACACAAAGTGCTGTGCGATGCAGCGTGCATTCCCAATTGAGTTAAAACATTTAAAAACTTGTCCGGGAACCGGAAACTGATTCCCCACAGATTTCTCTTACAACGAACATTGTGTGTGAGTCAAACCTTTGCACTTGCAAATTGAAATGTGTCAGGTATTCCATCGGTCCCCACACCTCCTTGTCTCAATGTAGTCACTCTCAACCACCCGCAACCCCTACTGGCTCACAATCCATGAGCGGCTGAATGGAAGCCCCTACTGTCTGAGGTAAAGTGTGTGCAAAGCCAGACTGCCCATTGCGTGAATGGGAAAAAACATTTGCTGATTGAAAGAATGTGAAAGGCGGTTAGGAACGTCATAGGCGCTGGCGGTTCCAAAAGTCACTACTTTCACATCTACTTTCCATCAACTTCCCATCCCTATTTGGGATGATCCCTTGCCGGATTTTTTCGGGATGGGTTTAAATGAACGGTTTCAACATGTTGTTTTCTCCGGCTTGGAGATGGTACCCATGGCACCACTGCCAGGATTGTCAGGGCCAAAAGAAGAGCTGGATGAGGCGCCGCAGGAAACGATACAGGACGGGTGTGTTGGAGGAATTTCGCGGCGAAGTTGGGAGCTCCTCATTCATTTCAAATGCATCCTGAATTTGTATGATCTCCCAACATTCTCCATTGAGAGATATGACTGGAAATGACTGATAATATGAATTGAATTGAATTGATATGATCGAATGATACATTTGCATTACATTTGCTTCCAAAGCAGCCAAGCCATGATCTGAAGCTCCAGCTGCAATTTGAGCCAGGACACTGCGGTTTGAAGCTTCAGCGATTGCGAAGAAGAAAAAGGTGACTGCAGCGGTTGAATCTTCGACGCTCGCAGTTGAAGGTTGCGCACTGCATGAGTGAAGCTTTGTCTCCCATTTCTGGCTTGAAGAGCCAAGGATTCGTGTGTGGTCAGATATTTACACATATTGAATTGTATTGAAGTTGAATGGAATGTTGCACCTTCAGTTCCGCCCGTGGCCATTTGGCCCATTGTGGTGGCTCTTTGCAGACACTGCCCAATAGTGGGCCACATGCTCAGATGGCAGTGGCAGTAGATAGTTGGATGGCTACGCTAGTCGGTTCATGGCTGTCTAGTTCAGTTAAGTATAGTTGGACTTCAAGATGTTGTTGCGAATGCTCTTCCATTGAATTTGTCCTCAAAATCATGGATGCAAAGTGATCCAAGATGGGCTTGTTGAATCATTTTGGAAAGGAAGGCAGATGAAACGAATCACACATCACACGTGACGCTTGTGGTCTTGTGACCCAAGGGTTTGGAATTGTTGTAACCAAGGCAACAACAGCTACTTGCAGTCAAGGCCTGAAAGGGAATTTAGCCACTGCCAGCTGCTTGGATTGTACAGGGCAGTGGAGCCATAGAATTTTGGTGCAGCTGAACAAGAAAGTCACCGGAAGTACGCACAGAACCTGCCATAAATTCTGATCTTTTCACCATTTTGGCTTTAAAATGCTGCAGAGCCAAGCATTGAAATAACGCGAGTGCACTCGATGGCAGGACCAAAGTGCCTTGAGATGGGCAGCTGGAGTACGGCTCTCAATGTTTGAACAAATCAGGGCCCAGCCGGGCCCACTGCATCGGGAGCTTTGCTGACTGCATCTGATTGCTGAGCCGCTGAAAACACACTTCGTCACTTCTTCTGTTTATCCTGTTTCGTGATCAGCTGCATCCGAGAAAATCCTTACGCAACGCCATCTTCAGCCTATGGAGTCGGAAGCTCAAGGCTTTCGTTGGGTCCTGGTTTTGATTGAGACGTGGCACCGGATGAGGCTTTGCCATATTCGTTCGAAGCTCAGTCAATGCGAACTTGGAAGGGGTGGCTATTTCTTTTAAAAATCATAGATTATTAAACTCATTGGCCACAAAAAAGACCAACTCTGCGGTCCATTAGACCACCAATATTCAGCTCATCCCGACTCATCCCATACCTATCTTAGTTCTTGGTATGGGAACTGCAGGGACCCTGGGGACCTGAGCATCAAAGAAGCTTGCGAGGCTGCAGGCATGCCGATGATGGGGTGGATAAACATTTTAGGGAAACCGCAGGAAACCGCAGGAAACCGCAGGAAACCGCAGGAAACCGCAGGAAACCGCAGGAAACCACAGTTTTCAAGAGATTTGGATAGATTTGGGTCTTGTTCACTTTTTGTTTTTCACTTATCCCATTTTTGGGTGCCCAGTTTTAAAGCAATTTTAAGCCATACCCAGAGTATGATTGAGATGGTCCAAAGTGTCGGAATTCCACTCAAGATGGCACAGGTTGAAGGTTGTACTGTAACTTACTAGTTGTAACCCTTCCCCGTAGATCTAGATAGTTCCTGATACGGATCGAGGCTGTCATAGGGGAAATTGCATAGGAATTGATCTTGAGGGGCGGGGCTTGGGTGGGGATGTGACCATGCTGACCATGCTTGTATAGGAATTGATCCATGCAAAGCTTGGGCAGGTCGAGGAGACAGCAGCGGCCACTGCGTGGCAGACAGTGAGATCAGTGTGATTGGCCCTGTGGGGCACTGAGCTTGCCATGGGGCCATGCCAGTCCAAGAATTCTGGCCCATTGGAATATGGATAGAATCTGCAACTGGACCACAAAGAATCCACAAAGAATCCACAAAGACTAAGAATGACACCTAGGGAACATGCTTTAGTACACTGCGATGGTACTGCTATAGCTATCTATAGTACTGCTATTCAGATCCTTCAAGGAGCTCAGTGCGTTGACACAAGGATGAGCGACCAGTGCAGCCTGTGAAGATCAACTCCTTCAGTGAAATTCGTGAGCACCCACCTCGGATTCGGATCACAAGGGCAGAAGTTTAGTTCTCGGAGTTCTCGGAGTTCTCGGAGTTCTCGGGGTTTGGCTTTTTCATGCGGTCCTTTGAGGTTTCCTTATGAGATCCAAGAGCAGTTCAGGCACTCGGGGTATTTGACGCAGTCAATCATTTTGAACAGTTTCAGACATGCAAAGCCAGAGTGTGCAGGTTCATGAACTCTTTGTCTTATAAATACGTACTACAAATGGAACATGGAATAAACCAGTGCCCGGTTTGGAATCACGCACATACAAGAGTATATGCACAACGGATGCATTCTGACCACTTACACGAACATGTTCGAACAAGTATGAGTTATGTTCTGGAATATGGAGTGTGTATTATGAAGGGATCATGGGTATATTAGAGATGTCAGCACCCTTTGCCAGGCGAGCTGGCTTTCCTGGCCCATCACAGATCCAGGCAGGCTTTATGTTAGGTTTGGCCGTTTGGCCTGAGATCTTGTTTGGCAATGCAGCATTGTTTCGCAGTCTTGGTCAGAATGGTTTAAGTTTGTGCCAAAGATGGATTTGCAACCCACGTGCTCAAAGTTCAGAATACTTGCAACCAGATATTATCAGATTGTCTATTCCCCGATTCTCAGAGCACCATTTGCACCCTGCATGCCTTCAGAAACCTTGAGGCATTCACCTGGCCATTAGCTCTACAGGGTAAGGCACGGTATCTGAGAGAGCAAGGGAAAGCGACGAGGGAATTTGATGGCGGTTGGGGCCTGAAAATTCGAATAGATAGATACACACCAATTCATTGCATGCTATGTATTTGAACTGTATTTGAATTGTACCTAAATGAGAAGATCTTGGCCTGAAGTTCATGCAAATAAGTACACGATGCCTTGAAGGTTCAAGTCAACTTTTGAACCGTTGATATTGCGAGAGATATCAAGAAAGACGTCAACAAAGACATCCAAACCGTCCAACCCTGCCCAGTCAATCATCCTGAAATTCCAAGCCTTCCACGGGGTTCTGTACCTTTTGGTCGCCATGAACCTTCCAAGCGCCGAGAAGATGCAATGGGATCCCTTGTCTGATGAGGAGCTGAAGTTCTGCTGGCAGTGTTTGGTGGATCAGGGGCAGCTAACGACCTCGAAACTGCAGAAGTTCATGTTGGAGGTCACTGGAGATGAACTCACAGCCATTCAGGCCACAGATTTGTTGGGATACTTGGATGCTACTGGAGATGGTCGGGTTGGCATGGAAGAGTTTCGGCATTTCATGTCCACCAGTGAGCTGGACATGACGGACGTGCAGACCTTTCTCTGGTCGCCCACCAAGAGCTTTCGCGAGCGCCTGGGCTTGGTGCGTGTAGCACTGAGTGAGAAGGCACCAGATCCAGGCCAGGGACTTCCGACTTCCGGGTTTTTGTGAAACTTGGGTGCCCAGTGCCCTGCCCTCAAAATATCTCAAAATCCTGGTTTTGTGATCTATATATATATATACATGGTTTTTGTGGGCAAGTATGTTAAGCCAAAGGTCCAATGGTTGGGGGTATCACACTTTGGAACTGTCCATGTTCCTCAGATGGGAAACATAGGCAAGAATGATTGTCATCATCTGACTGTGGCTGGGAGTGGAGGGTTAGGCTGCCTGGCCCCGAATCTCTGAGTCCTATTCTTTCACTGCTTCAGATTGAATCATTCCCACACCGAGTTCTGCTCTTTGTATTGGGTGAGGCCCCCCCATGGTTTCATCATGTTTTCGCATGGTCTCATGCTACCTGTAATTTCACTTTATTGGGATCAACCGATCAACCTCAGAAATCACATCCCATCTCATCTCATCTTGACCTTCCCAGGCAAAGTTGAGGAGCAGCCGCACCCCTGGGACGGCCTCTTTCTTGAGGCTGAGGATCCTCCAACGGAATTCTCCAAGATCATGGATTCAAATCGTGAGAGAAGGAACAGCGGTGGAAAGAAAGGTAACTGGCTTGCACTTTTTTTCATTTTTGCACTTTCCGCACAGTTCAAATGAACATAATGACAGATGTGTATCATATGTGACATATCAACATCGCATTCTTTTATCATTTTTCCATTCTCGTTGAGTGATGTTGAGTGGATGAAATTGCCAGGCAAGCCCGTCCGTCCACCAGCGGTGGAGGAGGCTCCTCCAGAGGAAGCTGAAACTGTCAACGAATCCCGGCCGTCACGAGCGTCTCCCCCCAAGCAGTTGGATGAGAAGACCTTGGCCAGAATCGCGTTGAGTGTGCAGAAATATGAACAGCAGACTTGGGAGCGTTTGCATATGGAGCAAGAGGCTATGAGAAAGAAACTCTTCTCTCAGTGGACGCACAACCCCAATGAGATGACCAGCAAAGAGTACCACAAGATGTTGAGCAGAATGCACAAGCTCGCAAGATCCTCCATGCCAGGAGATTTGAAGCCAGGAGACACATTGGCCACCATGCAGTACATGCTTGAGGCCATCCAAGGCACCCAAGGCACCCAAGGCACCCAAGGTAAGGAGGGTGAAAGCAAGAAGCCAGAAAAGTTGGAGAAGAGGCCCGGCAGCTGAGTAAAGGGCTAGTATTTCAAGATTTTTAAGCAGCCTAGGGAACCATTGATCCAGATGTAACATATTGACAATCCCCAAACCCTGCTGATTCCTTGAACCAACATGAAGCAGCCAGGAATTGATACCCAAGGGATCTCAAGGGCTGTTTCGCTCAGGCCTTCCTCAAAAATTGATAAGGAGGATGAGCTGCTCCTGCCCTTCGCAACATGGCATCAATGTATGAGCGGAAAGCTGCGACCTGAAGTGGAAGAACAAACCAAGAAGGAAGCCAAGGAAGCAAAGGAAGCCAAGGAAGCGAAGGCCAAAACCAAGGCTGAATAAGGCCATGGCAGAAGGTCTGGAAACGCAGATATTCGGAACTGTGAAAAGGAAATGCTTTGAGACAGCACACAAAGCTCCAGGATGACATCAATAAGAGGAGCTGTCCCGAGTGCTGCTGCTTGATTCCTTGTGCCTCGATGTTTGCGAAAGATGCGAACTGAAGGCACTTTGTTCATAAGGCAGCCACAGTTGCAAGATGCAACTGCACTGATTGCACTGCGGTCGCAGAAAAGGCCAAGCGCATGCCCAGATGATCCCAGATGATATTGAAGCCAGCAAAATTTGGTGAAGCATCATGTGAACAGTTTGGCTTGCTGCGGGGCCAGGATGTGATCGGCATCGCGGCAACAGGCATTGAAACAAAGATGTTTCACATTGGGCCCTCGAGCAATCTTGGGCTTCATAGGGAGGATATGCAAATAGCAAGGTCGACTCAAAGGTCTGAAAAGTTACTTTAAAGTTACTTTAAAGCTATCCAAACAATGCCATAGCTGTAGCTGTGGCTTCAACATATCTTCCATGGCAAGCGCTGCCTTTTTCCGTCCCCAGCCTGAGCTAGCCCTCGCAAGGCAGTGGCAAGACGCTTGCCTTTTTGTTACCCGCTTTTTGTGAGATGTGACTCACCCAGGGATTGTTGTTTTGTTACAGTTGTGACTCACTTCGGGCATTTTTAAATCCGGAACTTTGATTTACAGTTCTTCACAGCCAAGGCGAAGACAAGGCTGGGCAGAGTTCGTTTAGACAAGATGCTCCTTTGACCTGGCAAGTTGACCCAGTGCCATGACCAAACCAAGTCGCTGTGAGGATTTTTTCCCGTGGATAGATGGCCACCTTTTGGAAGGCCATAATCCTGACAGACATGGTCCTGGGCTCCTGGTAATGTCGGTCCCTTGAACGTGTCAGCATCATGGTGCGATAGGGCGTGCGATAGGGCGTTGGCTCTAGCTCAGGTCTCCGACCAGAGAACTTGCGCAGCAAACGGAAGCAGAGGCCATGAATGGACAAAGGGCCTGAGAATTTACGGATCCCCAAACAGAATGGTTTTGGGATGGTTAAATCATAGTTCCATCCCCAAAATCACCAAGAATGGTACGAGCCCAACTTTACAACACGGCTGCTAGGCCGAGCGCTTCGGTGCCTGCATAGGCTTTAATGTGGTTTCAACCTCAGGATGATGGATCCGACAGATCCACAAAGATGAAGAAACTCATTACGGTGGATAAATGTGGATGATTTCGTGGATCATTTTGCTGCAGGTGGCAATGTATGGAGGTGCTCCCAAGAATGATCAGTACAGGAAGTCTGGCACTTGGAGCTTCAATGTTGAGATTTGATGGACATAAGCAGAACTCTATGTAGCTGTTCTCTTCGTCATGGAGGGCCCTCTATGGCGAGGTATCGGTATGGCGTGCACACCATTGTGGCGTGCCCTGGACGCTTGAACGACTTCCTGGAGGGTGGGCAAGTGCGACTCGATGGTGTCTGGAGCCCGGTAGCAAGAAAGAGGACGTCCGCAAAGCTTGTACCGGTCCATGCTTTGAAGCTGATTTATCATGATATCAATGATACATTTGCATTCGCTTGACATCGTTTGATGGGGCACTTAAGCGGGCTTCTGCCATCTGATGGTCAAATGATTTCTGGGACCTCAATTCTTGGATTAGATCTCAAGTTTCATGCACGGCATGAAAGGATGGTTCCAACAAGCAGACGTCTCACAAGGGCATGCCATGAACGAACCGATCCCAGGTGTCTTGCCTAGTTTTGGACGAGGCTGATCGCATGCTTGACATGGGCTGATGCCTTAACCGGGCTGGTGGGTTCGTCGTCTCCCTCTTGTGCGTGGTGGTCAGTCCACCCCAAAGTGAGGGCTTTGAGATTGTTTGAATATCGTTTCTGTGTAAGTACGACATGATGAATGAGTCCATCCATTTGAGGTGGAATGACCAAAGTTCGCAAACGCAAATCAGTTTGAACGACCATGGACCATGGCAATCCATGGCACAGATCTTGTGCATTCTTGACATTTCTTGTTATTTCTTGTCCCTCAGGTTTTGAGCCCCAGATTCGCAAGATCCTTGCGAGGACTGTCACCATCCTGCCCCAGCTGCGCCCGAAAAATCGCTCGCCACCACCAGGATCCCACGCAATCGACATACCATGTTCTTCACTGCGACATGGCCACGAGAGGCGAAGCCAAAGCGAAAAGTTGATGATGGCACCAAAGTGGTAAACTATGGTAAACTGATTGAAAGATGTCACGAAAGCACGAAAGGGTTTCTATGGTTTTGATTTTGATTTTGTTTTCGAATATATATTTGGATGATCACGACAATTGAATACAATTGAGAGTTTTGACACTTGGGATGGGTGGATTGGGCCAGTAGTCTATCGTGATGTGTTTCCCGATGCGAGGTACGAAACTTGGCTTCTGACATTCTCTACCATCCCTACAAGGCCAGGCGGCCAGGTTTTGTTTTTGTGAACCTATGACTCGCCTTTGACTTCCTCAGACGCAAGCGGCTGCTCCAGGTGATGATTGGAAACCGGGATGAGCTGAAGGGGAATCAGGACCAGCAAGTGCAGTGAGCAGAGGCAAAAGGCCCAAAAGTCACAAAAGTCATAATATCAACCAGCAGAATCCAGCAGAATCAGAAGCTGAATCTCTGAGCAAGGACATCATCCAGCAGGTGAGGTTCGTTGATGGATACAGCAAGGAGCTGGTTTGTTGGGACTCATGCCTCCATCACCAACCATAGTTGGTCGCAGCAATTCATGATGACCCCATTCACTTTATCTTGCAAGATGACTCCATGACTTGTGGTTGGCTCAGGAGAAGGCCATCGTCGACATCTTGCAAGAGGCCTGGCGGAGGATAAATAGATCTGTCATAGCGAATAGCACAATTATATAGGTATTTGCAGATACATACCCAGCATACCCCATGAAGTTTAGCGGCATAGACCAACACATACACATATGTCACATATGTATGTATATATACATATTGTTTACATACTCATACTTGCACATATCATAAACATACGTATATATATACTATTATATATACATGATATAATACATTATTTGTATATGATATATATGATACATTCTATATATATAATATACACTATATTATGTATGTAATACACATTTATATTAGATACATATTACACAGTATAGTATATGTCAAGATGACAAATGTATATAGCAATGAACTGTTGTTTTGAGGCATTGCAATTTGCCAGGCAGGCCTGATGGACCGCTGGAGCAACGGCAAAGATGGGACCTGAGTGTACCCTTGATGCCACCCCAAAAACATCTCATGTATGCGGAGGACAAAGGTCCTCCAAGGGAACCGCAGTGAAGTACAAGATAGAAGAAAGCCCGGACATTTGACAAGACATCCCTTTGTTGATGAAGGGCACATTGACAGAGGCTTTGATTTTCCGCAGTCTATCGTCCTATGTTGCAGATTACTTGCAACTTGCAATTTGATGCGACTGATACAATTGTCATGCACCTGTAGCCAATTTCCAAGGCCCTGGTCTTTGCTGGAACCAAGAGAGAATGCGAAAGGCCTTGCCCTGAGAAAAATTGTGCTGTTGAGTGGCTGGTCTTGGTGTGGCGATGAGGCTCTCACAAAATCTCTACAGGGCTGGTGTGCCATGCTCTTCTATCCATGGTGACAAGGACACCGACTGCAAGATATAAACATTTAAACAGGAGATCCCCATCCTTACTCTCCCATTGAGGCATAGGGTCATGGCCCTCATGGCCCTCATTGCTAGGGGCACCTGTTCCCCACTCTCTTTGATGTTGAGCTCTGTCGCGAAGGACCAGCGGGCGCGTGACGAAGCCTTGGGAGGGCTGAAGTCTGGCAAGTTGAAGGCCCCGTAGATTCAGCTTTGCCAAGTTCAGTGCGTGATTACTGTGGGGTTTTCGACAGGATGCAATCGCAAGTTAACCTGCGTTTCACATCGTGGTGGAAGAGCGACTGCAATCAAGTAGGCAGCAGAACAGCTTATCCGCAGGTTCTGGTTGCAACCGACGTGGCAGCACGTGGGCTTGACATCAAGGGTGTCCCCGACCCAGCCACATCTATACTGCAGCAGTGATGTCCATTGTGGTGAGACCTGACGCAGGTTGGGCTGGTGGTCAACTATGATGCAGCCAACAACACCGAGGCTCCCCGCGCAAAGGAAATTGAGCCTGGCAGCTTTGCGAGACACACCGAGTGTTTTGAGCCGACTTTGGAATATGCATGATATTCTCCAGTAACTGGCAACTGGGTACCTTTTAACGGAATGATGATTGAACACTATGAGCGGGCGAAAATTGCAGGGTTAACGGTTAGAGGCTTTGTCAACCTGAAGTTGAATCTATGCGAAGATCGCTTGTTGACACTTCATTTGGCGGGAAGTAATCGGCTGAGCAGGACTATGTCCACCGTATTGGACGAACTGGCCGTGCTGGGCAGAAAGGCTTTGCCGCAGGGACCTTGAACATGTGGTGATGCCACTGATGCCAACATACAACAGCTACTACTGACATGCAGGATTGATAAAGCACTGTTTTACATCATTTTGGGAGTCCCATTTTGGAATGTTATATATATATATAATATTATATATATATAATATTATATATATAATATTATATATATATGTATATGTCATAATATATCATAATTCAATATTTCAATGCCATCACTCTTGCGGAAAACACTAGCCCTAAATCATCCACCGCATCAAGGTCACCTTCTTGGACAGAAGAGCAGATGGAGGAAAAGCCAGGGGCATCATGGAGGCTGGCTATTTTTCTTCCCCAAGAAACATTCAGAAACTCCAATGAAACCAGGAATTTCAAGCATTTAGAAGAACTCTTGGATTGATTTCGAAGGGCTCCATAGTTTCTTTATGTTTTCTTATAAATTGTCGCTCACATTAATCCTTCGAATTGAACGTTGACCGTTTTAAACAGGTCATGCAAAGGACCAACCAAGAGATTCCTGGCGAGCTACAAGATATGGTTGCTTGGCAGTGCTTTATCCAGTGTTGCCACCATGGTTGCTGCTTAAAGTCACAACATCTCACAACCCAATGCTATCAAAGACTCAAACCCAGACAGAAAGTGGGATCATGGATTTGGCACAGCTTTACATTGCTATTACTATGATTATCAGTGCTATTCTTACTCCTATTGTTATCATTGCTTTGGTATATATTCGTAAAAATGATAATTGTTGCTAATTGTTATTCTTATTCTACATATACAATATACATCTACATGTAGGTATATCAATCCATACATGCATACTTCCATACACAAATAAACATACTGTATGTCCGTATTCCTAATATCCAACCTTCTTTCGCGAGGCCAGATCTGGTGGCAAGGATGACCGAGGACGCTGGGGTGGAGGTGGAGGTGGACGCGGCGGTCGCCCTGGAGGTGCAAGTTGAATGCTTGCAGTGACACATCAACTGTAACAACAACTGTAATGCAAGCTGCAAGTTGAACAACAACTGTAACAACTGTAAGATTACAGGATTCCAGGTGAACGTCGCATTCTTCGTAGGATGGTGACTTGTTTCTTCAGATCCTATGGTCCCAAGAAGCTTCTCTGTAGGTGGTGGCGGTGGCAGCTGGGGCTTTGCTAGAGCCTTACAGCACTTACAGCGGTCATGTTGGTTTGCAGAGTTTCTTCCCTGACTTTGACAGTGACTTGTTTTCACTGGGGTCGCAGGGCAACAGAGGACGCAGCCGTAATCCTGGCACCGATTTGGGACGGACTTGCCAGGGAATTAAGCAAATGCTGAAGATCCAAGCATTTATGGCAATCTTTTGTAGGCAACCATCGTGATGCTCAGAATTTCTGATCTAGGTTCCATCCCTGTCTCGGTCAGGGCCATGGCAGAAAACAAGCTCCCTATGAAACAATCTAGACTTTGCCATACCTTGTCGATTTGGAAATGTGGGCTGACATGGCAGGCAGCCCTCGTCGATGGTGAGCAGCTTTGCAATCACTTTGCTCCTCTTCAGAAGAACGAAGATCCCCATTTTCATATGGCAATCCGGGGACAAAAACTTGAACTGGATGACATAAGCCAGAAGTATCCACTAAAAGGCAAGCTTACCTATCTTCTCACAATTTGAGAACTGGTGGCTGTGTTGCTTCCAGCATTCAGTCGTCCCGAGCGGAATGGAACTCTCTTGAGTTCATGCGGGTCTGTCTGAAGTTTTGCTCACGTCAGTCTCATCAGGCTGCAGATTTCCCTTTTTTCCACACGTCTCGAAGTCACAAACAAATTAGACTGACTGACGCATATGAAAACTGCAGCCGCCAAGGGCACTGCACCGTTCGGTGCCTATGAAAAAGGTCAGCTGCCGGAGTGTTTGATGGCAGTCTTAAGCTCTCTGGTGAGCAGTGTTCAGAGTCGAGTCGCGGTATCACCGGAAATCACCAGGAGATGGGTGTCTAGCTGAGTTATGCCAAATCTTTGCACATTTGCTGCTTGGCGAGTCAAAAAGGTGCCGCTGGGTGGATGGGGTGGATGTGCCTTTGTGGTATTCTTCTCCTCTTTCGAACTCTTTTTCAAATCACAGTCCTGGAAGTTGCTTAGTAGAGACAAGAAAGTTGTTGATTTATCTGTGGCTGTGAGTTCAAGTTTAGTCTCACTTCAGACCGGACATCCAGCTGCGCTCTCAGAGACACATAGGGCTGTGTAGGGGTTTTCCTTGACTTGGTGATGTCATGTGATATCCATGTGATATCCATGTCCCCCATGTTACTTGAGGCCGAGATCCCACTATGCAACTTGGCTGGGATTCGTCACAGTCCACACAGTTTAAGATGGGTATGTTCACAAGTGCAGGTCAAGACCCCTGCGCGGTGACTTGGCGAGCACAACTTGTCGCTTTCATCAGCAAACACTTGGCTTTGGCACAGCTGTTAGAGCTTGAAGATTGTGAGAACCATAGCATGATAGTGCAACTAGCCACAGAAACGTACCTAAACACTCATTCATTGAAGGGAAAAGATGGGAAAAGATGATCATCCCCATGAAATTTCGATGAAATTCCCAGGATTCCGATGGCCCAGGCGTTTTTGTCTTGGTGTCTGTGCTGACATCTTTGCTCAGTGATTGGAGCTTTGCAGCACCCTTGAGCCGTACACGGATCACCACCGAGGCGGACCGGGACGGGGTTGGTTGGAAAGATTATATAATGGATGGTAAAAAATGGAAATCACCCCTCCCCCCAAAAATGGATGATTTGGGGATACCCCCAATTTTAGGGAACCAACACCGATTCAGAAACTATCTGCGATTCAGAAACTATCACGATTCAGAAACTTGCGCGATCCAGAAACTATCACGATTCAGAAACTTGCGCGATCCAGAAACTATCACGATTCAGAAACTTTCACGATTCAGAAACTATCACGGTTCAGAAACTATCGAGCTTCAGAAACTACGATTAAGAAAACAGAATTCAAAAACTATTTCCTCCGATTTACAAAATTAACGCGACTCAGAACCTCGCGCTTCAGGAGTTGAAAATGACATCAAAATTCCCACCCCCATGGAGCTTCAAACTGACTTGGGCTGCCCACAGGGATAAGATGATATCAAAATTTTCCCCCCATGGAACTTGAAATTCATAATGAATGTCCAGACAGGAAAGACGTTATCAAAATTCCCACCTTCATGGAACTTCAAATTGACTTGGACCGTTCACAAAAGCAATAGGATATCAAACTTATCGCTCCCGTGGACCTTCAAATTGGCCTAATGATGTTATAAAAAATCCGACCCCACGGAACTACAAATTGGCATGGAGTGCCCACACAGGGCAAATATATTTCCGACTATTAGTTTCCGAATCCGCGCGGTTTTGTTTTGAGTCTTTGTTTCCGAATCCGCGTGTCCTTCTTTCCGAATCTTAGTTTCCGAATCCGCCTTTCTCAGTTTCCGAATCTTAGTTTCCGAATCCTACTTTTTAGTTTCCGAATCACAGTTTCCGAATCCCCGTCCTCCTCAGTTTCCGAATCCTCTGTTTTTTAGTTTCCGAATCCGCGTCTATTAGTTTCCGAAGCTTAGTTTCCGAATCTGCGGTTTTAGTTTCTGAATCTTAGTTTCCGAATCCGCGTATGTGTTAGTTTCTGAATCCGCGGTTTTAGTTTCCGAATCCGCGCTTGACCAATTTTAGGAAACCCTAAATTTTGGTCATCAAGAGTCATCAACTAGTGAACTAATGATGGTGATTCCCAGATTTTTTTTGTGAGACCTGGAGTCTTGTGAGCACTGCGCAGATTTGCAAATTTAGTTTGGAACTTTCAGAATTTCAAGCTGGGAGTTTCACTTTTTTTCCTGCATTGGTGGGCAGGCTGGTGCCAGTCCGGAATTGGTGTCAGTTGCTTCGCTGCTCTGCTGCCAGTGGTTGAAACACATTTCGGTTTCAGTGAGTTCCTGCCAGGGCAACGCCCTCACCAATTTTATGGAATAGCCTTTAGCCATACTCACGTGACTCACGTGTTCGTATGGCTCCCAATCTCTTCAAAAGTTGTCAAAAGAAGCAATGGACGATATCCAGTAGCCGGATCCATCAGTTGGCTTTATCGGCGCATGCTGTTTTGTTGATGGGAGTTTGCCTCCTAGGGAGGTCGTCCTGAGGCCTAGCAGTTTTGCAGGAAGAAGTTTTCAGCATGGAGCAAAGGCTCAGGCCGTGGGGAGGGACCCGATCCACATTCTCTTTATATCTCTCTATATTACATCCCGATCATCCCGGTCCTCATGAATTATTGTTTCTTTATGTTTCTTTATTGTTGGCTCATTGAAGATCGGACAGGCCACGAGTGTGATTGAAACAACATCATATTGAACCCAGTTTCACTGATGCCCGTCAGGACAAAGTTCCAGAGGAGACCTCTCGCTCCGATGCCGCCGTTTGGCTGCATAGATTGGTTGTAAGTAAGACCGGTTCTGCCACTGGGAATGGTGCGCAATGATTGAACCATTGGTCCACACAAATGGACCCACCAATACCAAGCAGATCAAGCAGAGCTAAGCATACTTGTCATATTTGTATATATTTGTCATATTTGTCTTGGTGGTTTCCTTGTGGTTTCCGAATGATTCGTCAGGATTCATTCCCATGAGCTGCACCACACATTCAGATGCCCAGGTATCTTTGGCCCTGGCAGCCGCAGGTTGTGCAGCAGGGGCCCGCAGGTGAAGGAAGCGTCAGTCGAGATTTGGGACCGGGCGGACAGACAGACTTAGGCCAACTTGAGTCATTAAATTACATTTAATTACCATCTACATCCGTCTACAGGTTTTCTTTTGGACCTCCAAGTTTGACCCATTCCCTTTCCAAGAAGTCGTTGTGTGTCACTTGAGGTCGCCATGCGTGCAGCTTCAGCCGCAGCTGAGACCTCTGAGACCTCTAAGGCCTTGGAATATGGTTTCAAGCCAGATGGGTTTGTCTGGACATGGTATACCGGTATACGGTATACCGTATACCCCCAAATGGCAATTTGAATGGGGAACTTCTGATAAACCATGACTAACCAATGAATTTAGGGCTACCCTATTTTCAGACAAAGCACCAACAGCGTGATTCTGTGTTGCAGCTAGTACATTGTCAACCTCCGATTTTCACGGACTTGCCCCATTGCAGATGACCTGCTGCCTTCAGTCTAGCGGCATTTCGGAGGGTGATTTGATAGAAATCTGTGAGAGCCAACCCAAATCTGGAGGAGCCCGAGAAGAGCTTTATGGTGGCTTGCCTGACGGACTGGACAGATATTGAAACTGACAGCAGCACTTTCAAATGTATGCCGCGACTAGATGTTGTGTTGGAAGTTGTCAGCTATGAAGTACTTTGACTTCAGTGTTTGCGAGCTCAATCCAAGTTGCAGATGATTTGATGTCTTCAGTTTTTTGGCAGCGGAATCCGAGGACAAATTTGGTGTTGTTGTCTACATCGCCATGTGGTACATTTTTAACATTGGCCAGAGACTCAAAACTCGCCCATGGCCATGACAAGGCACCTAGAACCTCACCTGACGATTTGTTTGTCCAGTGTCCCTCCCGTACTAAGGATACAATATCTACAACAAGAAGGCTTTGTCATCTGACTGCATCTAACTTGCACAGTTGATCATCAGCTCAGCCGCCAGTGCCATGACGACGGCTTCTAAGGATCTCCTACCCATTCCCCTGGGCTTGCGCAATGTGGCAAATGTGCTTCGGATGGCTGATCTTTGTTCCTCTCTGGCTCTTGCGCATCCGCAAGGCCACGGGCTAATAGCTTTTGAGATTTAGTGCTTGGGTGAATCAGTGATTCGCAAGAGCAACAGCTATAAGATATTTTTGAGCTTCTCAAGTTCTGCAAATCTGTGTATATCTGGGCAGACTCCAAAGCTTTCTGTCTCTCAAGCAGTCACCTTGGCACCTGCAGCGCACGGTGCTGAGTATACGAAGTGAGACTCGGAACTTTTCACTTGGTCGCTTGCCTGGCCCCGTGCCCCTCACAGAAACAGGGCAGGCTTATCTTCCCCAATTGACCAAGCGCTATCTCTGACTGCATTTTATGCTTGGAGAAACAACCCCTGACAACACTCAAGGTCAACAAGCAGCCACTTTTGTTTGGTTCTTGTCTATGTTGTGGTGTTGCCTGGTATTTCCTCCCGAGGTTGGGCCACCTGGCCACTCACGTTGGTGCTGCCGGGCCCTCATGCTGTGTTCTTGATGTTGTGCAGGAAGTTCCTCAGAACCAAAGCAAAACATCACCAGCTGTTGAACAGGTGCAGTTTGTTGGGACCTGCAAACCTGTGCATTTCCTCATAATTTTCGTTTTCAGGTGATCGCCTTCTTTGCTGGCGCAGTGTCTTTCGGACATATTGTGAAAGCCTCTGAGCCGGTGGTGTCCTCCTTCCTGAATTTCGCCTTCCTGGGTGAGGCTGGTGTCACGCAAGGCAAAGCAATAAAACGGGCCTTCTTATGTGTCAGGGTTGATCACGCTTTGCAAAATAGATATCGCAGTGTTTTTATTCCGTGCAAACGTCCTCATTCGCCTGCCGACAAGAAAGAACAGAGTTTTATCCAGTGAATCCCAAGCTCCAAAGCTCTATATATATATATATTTATACACACACCTCCTTTGTCGCCTTGGATTGTTCTTTTCAAGTGCGTGATCCTGCCTTGTCGCATCTTCCTAGCTTGATTTTGCTGTCCGGATTCTCTTTCGGTGGTTTACATGTTTCTCTTGGCCACAGATGCAGGTGATGCCATGGCAAGTCTATGCATCTCTCTTGCCCATCATTGGCGGTGTTGGTTTGGCAAGCGCATCTGAGCTCTCTTTTAACTGGTGTCTCGACAACTTTGACAAACTGCACTGATTTTGATGTTTCTCATGTGGTCCTGGTGCATAGCACGCGATCGCATGAAGAAACATTCCTGAATCAACTGACAGTATGATATCGGTATACCATTTGTGAGCACCTTGCACAGATCCGTTAAGTTCGGCCAAAATCTGGATAAACAAAGATGTAATGCTTGCAATCTGGACACACCATGCAATCCATTCACGGCTGCTCCATGATGATCGACGGTTGAACTTTCTCTTCTCATCGTCCAGGCTGTGCTTTGGAGCTGCTATGGGCTCCAACTTGGGCTCGGCATCCAGAGCCGTGTACAGCAAAAAGGTGATGAAAGGAGACATCGGTGCCGACCTGAGCCGAAGCAAACCAGCACAAAATCCACAAACAATCCATGCAATGTATCTGGCCTTAATTTAGGTCAGTGAAATATTATAATCTACCCAGAATGTATCATTCCACCCTTCCAAAGACGAACTATGAGGGTTGAGCATGGTTGAGCCACAAGCCATAGCTGTGCCGTAGCTCAGGTGAGAACATGGACTCCAGCAACACTTTCTCTGTCAGACCCTTAGTTTTACTTTGTGTTGCGGTTGAAACTGTACCCTGCAGTGAGGTTTTGACCATCATGGCCACTTTCATGCTGGTCCCCATCAGCCTCGCCATCGAGGGACCCACAGCCACTGGAAATGACCTTGCTCTGGGATACAGAATGGGCGGCTTGTTGTTGGTCTGTACAAAGTCGCAAACTAGTTGCAATGCTCTTTCTACAAAATGGTGCTTGGTTTCTGATGTTTCTGACCGAGCCTGGAGATAGCAGATGACAGCAATTGTTAGTCGTAGGTTCTATATATCAGTATTTAATGGAGCACCTAAGAAGTTCCCATCATCTTTCCCTTCAAAGACACCAGACTTCTAGATTTTATTGGCAAACTGGGGTATAATGATAATTCAGTGGTTGGTAGCTTTTGGATGTTTTGGGTCGCCTGTGTTGCGTTTTTTCTACTCACCACTGCTCAGGCCATGATCAAGGGCTTCAAGGTGGCCTTTTCGGCGGGCGGCATGAACTTCATGTGGCAGATACTTAGACGCACACAGGGTCACCCAGAGGTAGGACCCGATGGCTGTTGAGCCCAAGTGGATTTGCGGTTGCTCGAAGCACCCAGGATGATCCTCAGATCCTTGGATGCATTGCGCAAGTAAACCAGGAAGCAGCTGAGAGAATGTTACTTAAAAATGATACAAATGGAGTCTGGAGTGTCCTTTGTGATCTTTGGGGCCCCTGGTGAATCCTCACTTTGACAAGATCGCAGATGTGTTGAACTGTTGCAGTGTGGAATTAAGGCGGATTCTACTACTACATGTACAACGAGGTTGCCTTCCTTGCGCTGGGCAAGCTGGACCCAGTGCAACTTGACGGCAATGCTGCAATGCTTCAATGGAATGGCTGATGGTTAATTAATGATGATTATCACGAAAGCTCGCTTGCTGGAGCTGACCCCCCCCACCTCCCCCGCCCCGAAGGGTTCTCCCGCTGCATCCATCTTGCAGCCAAAGCTACGTGGAACATATCACCACAGACACACACACACACATATATAATATTATATTATATGGTCAGCGGGGGCGGTGAGCATAATATGTATATATATATACACACACACACTCCACCTCCCTTTAATTTCTCATCCCCTTAAATTCTAGTCGCATAATTTCTGTTCATTAAAAACCCCATCATATGGAAACTTTGCCAGCGTCCTTCTCCTCTCATATTTGGACACTTCGGTGGGTCCTCTCCCCTCCTTACACATCCCTCCTTGCCCCACTAGCTTTCGTCCCCTTCCTTCTTTTGGCCTCAAGTGTGTGAATATTAGTTAAGAATGGTCAATCGTATTTATGACTAGCATCTGATTTCTCCTTCCAAGAGCTTCCAAAGGATTGTTTACAATTGATTTGGTTTGAGGTCGCATGCAGTGTGCAACACCATGAAGCGGGTCGTGATCATCATTACGGCCATCTTTGTGTTCCGCAACCCAGTCACTCCACTTGGAATCCTTGGCAGCTCCATTGCCATTGCAGGCTCTCCAAATGGGGTGGGAACTCCCGGAACTCCTGGGACTCCATTCGAAGGCTTTAGGTAGCCATGTAACCATGGGCCTTTCACGGGTTCCTTTCACATGACAGGCACACTGGTTTACTCCTTGGCGAAGAACAAGTATGCAAAGAAGCCAGGAGCTGAAAAGAGACATTCAAACACTGGAATCCTTTGGATTTGTCGACTCTCATTGTCATCATGTTTCGAGTGTTGACCACGTGTTGACCACGTGTTGACCCAGGTGAGTTTTGGTTTGAGTTTCTCCGGATTGCATGCATATTTTTTCAGCTCGCCGCTGCATGCGAAGCGTGCCGTGGCATTTCTTGGCGAATTGCTTAGCTTGCTTTCGGGCAGAAGATTGGCAGATATTGGCAGCGTGTTGCTGATAGCGATAGTTCTACTGCAGATTCAAATCAAGAACTCAAATCTATTGAAATCTACGCTCACCAATGTCATTCGGATTATGCAGAGGACCTCACAGAGCATGCACATTGGATGGTGGTCAGATTTAGGATCGCTTTCTTTGAGGATCCTTTGCCATGACAGGACCTTTGTCATAGCTGATATTTACTTCTGTGTTGGCTCTGGAGACATGTGCAGGAGTTGAATTCCAAACTTTTTGTCAGTTACTGATGATCGTTCTTTGAGTTCACATCGTTCTTTGATGATCTTTGAGATTCAAGAGACTTCAGAGATTCCAGATCACACAGTTTCTTCATACAGCACGTTGATACCCTCCTGCACTAGGGTGAGCATTGGCAGAATCATGCCGTGAAACACTGGGTGTGGAGGGGCGCTTCTGATCTTCTGGCCTTTGGGTTCAAAAATGCTTGTAGAGATTGTGTTTATGTCAGCACCACAGGACATATGGCCAAAGGTCAGGGCTTTGCAATGGCAGCGTTTAATGCGACTGGATCCACAACCTCGCTGTGGTTCTGTTTCCAACACGATCACCCTTGCAGAGAGGCAGTCTCATCATCTGACCCCAAAACTCTTGACATGTCAATAAGATTCAGATTTGAGCAGAAGTTGCAGTGAAACAAGTGACAAGCTGCATCCTGCCTGCGTTCCGTGGCTCATGGGGTCAGAGCGAAATCCCTGGGTATGGAGCGTCAACCTGGAGGACTCCATGGACACTGGGAGGGTGCTGTTTTTTCCACGACATAGTTCGACTCAACTCGACACTGTGGATCCAGTGCGCTCCCACTGCAACTTGGAGGAGAACCCGAACCGAACTCATGCTTAAACTGAATTCCGTGATTTCATGATTCCCATCACATTTGAACAGGTAGGAAACTCTATCAGCAAAGGAAGTTTAAAAGGCAAACTTTGTACTCGATACATGCATGCATGCATGCATACATACATCCATGCATCCGTACATCCAAACATCCACACATCCATCCATCCATCCATCCATCCGTCAGTCCGTCCGTCCATCCATCCATCCATCCATCCATCCATCCATCCATGCGGCAGACAGGCAGACAGACAGACAGACAGACATACATACATGCATACATACATACCATACATTACATTACATAACATTACAAAACATTACATAACATTACAAAACATTACAAAACATTGCATAACATTACAAAACATTACATAACATTACATAACATGACATTACATAGCATTACATAACATTACATAGCATTACATTACATCACATAACATTACGTAGCATTACATAACAGTACATTACAGTGCATTACATTACATTACATTACATTACATTACCATGCATGCATGCATGCATACATCCATACATCCATACATCCATACATCCATACATCCATACATCCATACATCCATACATCAATACATCCATCCATCCATCCATCCATCCATCCATGCATGCATGCATGCATACATACATACATACATACATACATGTATATAATACACACAGAAATGCCCAAACAAGTGGGGTACCAAACGAGGTCAGAACAAGTTAGTGGCTAGGTTATGAAATAATATGGAAATAGATGCAGTGTCTTCCTTAGTATTGGTGCTGAAGTTGTGCAGGTTGTTTCAGAGGTAGAGTATGTTGCGTAGCCAGCAAAAAATGTAAAAATCAGCGCATTTTTTCAAGTCAAAGTGTGCTGGGCGCTGGCAGAGAGACCCTCAAGGCTTGGTTGAGGCTCAGTATGTCTTCTGAGGCACAACACTGGACGATTTATGCTGCAAGTATATCCTCACCAAGATTTTTCTTTTTATCGCTTCAACTTGATATGGCTGCGCCGATGTTTTGCTGGCCTATGCTAGTGCGCGGCCATTCTCTGGCTTTGTTTGGGTTTGAATGCTTAAGCGGTTGACAACGTCAACATGAGTCATCAACTCGCCATATGTTTCGGTGAACAAGTTCATTGATCGAGCGCATAGGTTCTTGCGTGATTGGCTTGCGTCAGAGAAGGAGTGCTAGCATGACAGTGATTGGCAAATGGAGTGCTTGAAAGAACAAACACAATGTAAGGAAAACTACCTGAGGCCTTGTACTTTGACCACTGGTGGCATCAATGAAGTAGACCATGTGTAGTATAAGTCTGTATAGCTGTATTTGGCAGAACCTTGGCGTGGGTGTAAGAGTCCAGCAACATTCTTTGAACAGCTACTTGATCAGCTCAACAAAAGCATTCACATGCCCACTGAGTCCATGATTCAATTGGTGTATACGTCAAAGTGTGATGCACGGCTCCGGGGGCGAATCTAGATGGCTTGCGATTGTCACTGGATGTGCAGAATGACACACATTTGGTGATTGATGGAATTGGGGCCCCAAAATAGGTTATTTACATTCAGGTGATAAAAATTTCCTATTTCGGGAGATTCTTTGGCGTCCCTAGAAGATTTCCTAGTTTCACGTGGTGGATCGAAGCAAATTTTGTTTGGGACGCGTCATGGTGTTCCCGCCTTTCAGGATTTGCGTGCCAACCCAGCTACCATCAGAGACGAAATCATTGGCTGGAGTGGTATTGGCTACAAAGCCGTCGCCAAGGTGGGCGTGCAAAGGATCCCCAACCCAAGCCAGCTGGCCATTGACCAGGTTGGGAACCGGCTTCTGAGTATATGGGCTGGCGACCGAATGGAGTACGCACTTGGAGTCACAGTCAGGACGGCGATTTAGCTTTCGGATTTTTCAGTCGAGTGTGGCTGTGTGGATTCGCGATGTGTCGACAACTTTTTTGACAGTTCGGCAGGGACGAAGCTCGCCCAAAGCATGCTGGCGGGTTGTGCGCTGCGCTCCCTTTGTTGTGAGGAGACAATCTGTTACAGTTGCGAAAGTCAAATGAATACTCTTCATGTACATCCAAATCAGTTTCACCGAGATCAATCCTTGTTCAGTTTGAGTGCACAGGCCTTGAACAATGTACTGTTTGTATCTGTTTGTGGTATTACATAGTGATCCATCCTATCCTCATACTGTGATCTATGAGGTACGTGTGCAAAACTGAAGGCGGAGCTTTGCGCCACCGCGTGCCAGCGTCGCTGCCTCAGTTTCTCTCCATGAAGAAGATGAGGATCTGATGCTGAAGAGGAGGACAATAGTGCTTGTGGTATGGTATAGAATTACATAAAATGAGATATACAAGACACAATAATGATATACACATAAATCATATGACCACATATATAATATCATATGTATATATAGGCTCGTCCCAGGTCCTGGAACTACATACGATGGGGTGGGGGGATGGGGTGGGATGTTAACGTTCATGTGAACTTGCAGATGATGATGATACTAATGCTGCTGCTGCTGCTGATGATGATGATGATGATGATGTGATGATGATGATGATGATGATGATGACGACCCTAATGAAACTTGTCAATTCCGCGACGAAATTTCGTCACGGACTTGACAAGTTTTACCAACCTAATTCGGGTTTGCGCAGTTCTAGGACCTGGGACGAGGCTATATATATATATATATACATAATATGCAGACATACATGTAGATGAGTGTTGCTGAATGATGACCATGCTTTCGTATGTGTAGCGGAGCTGAATCATTGCCACCGGTGGCTCAGGAGGCGGGGTGGCTTGTTCTTCGCTCCGCGAGTACTTCTACGTTGTCGCTGCGAGGCCACCTTGGGATAACTGAGATTTCCTACATCGAATATCAATGAATATCATGGATGTAATGGGACCTAATGGGGGTCTCCCGCTTTAATGACTTTAAGGCCACTTTCCCAGAGTTAACCTTGGCTGTATACGTTTCTTGAAGATTTGATGCGCATTTTGATTTGCTTGGTTCTGGCATTCTAGCTGTCTTGCTTCCCATGTGTCAGGGACCATTTGTTGAGTATCCTGGTGGCAAAGTAGTCCTGGCCTCACAACCGATTGGCTCGATGCAGCCCTGCTATCCACTTGAGCTTTTCGAAGCTTTCCACAAAACCTAAAGACCTCCCGGTCTTTCAATACGTTTGCTGCGGGATGAGGCTTGCACTGCACTGACACCTGTGGAAGTGCGGCCTATGCCCTCGGGCAATTCTGGCACATTTGAGGATCTCTTGTGCAAGTTTTGCAAAGAACAGAATCTGCCAAGACCACCAGAAGAAAAAGCACATCGCCTTACAACCTTTCCTTGCATTGTCGAGCAAATGCAATTCGAGTGTTTTCTGTGCCGTAGGCTATTTGCACTCAGAGGTGCGTCTGAGTTGTGGGAACTGTAGAGATACTGCTCTGTGACTTTGTGACTAGACACACGCATAGAGACCTGAAGGCACTGCATGGTGAAATTCACAAGCGAGATTCCAGTTGAATTCCCACCCTGTGCAATGCCTGTGCAAGGTGGCATCAGCCTTTCCAGGTGCCCTGCCGCGGCCCAGTGAAAGTCTTCGAGAGGAAACCTCTGCTTTGGAGGCTGAGGCCTGGGCCTCTGCTTTGGGACAGCGGCATTGGTCTACTGGGAGTCAAAGTTATTGGAACTGAGCATCCCAACATCACATGTATTCAGTTGATTTTGAGGCGAAACTGGAGTTCTATGGATTCCTTAAGGTAAAATTATCCACAGCCTCGCCTAGGTGGCAGAACTGGAACGGCGCTTGGGATACCGTTGAGCGGCACTGTGCTGCATAGCCAATGAACGCCAACGACCTGCCAAAGAGCGGACAAAAATGGTGTTGATGGCATCATGGTCGCAATCTTGCGCAAAACGAAAACAGAAACCCTGTTGCTGAGGGGTTCACCCATTGGACTAGTCAGTCCCGCAGATTTCTTTTCACCTGGCTGCCACTTCGCCACTTCTCCCGTGGCTGTTTTTTCGTAGTTCGACGTAGGGCCAAGGGGCACGCAGCGGGTGGCGGCTTTCAGGTCTGAAGGCGATCGTGGTTTTGACGTGGTTTTGACGTGGTTTGACCGGAAAGCGTCAGCGTTTCCATGCTGATTTGCACCTAGAAGATGTACGAAGACGTCATGTGAAAGAGTCGGGGTACTGCCAACGGACAGCGGTGGAAGATATGGTTTATGAGTCCGGCTGGGCGTGGTGTCCAACACATACCCACATCTGAGTCCCAACAAGCCGCTGCATGATTCCTTCTCTGCTCAGGCTTTGATCGCCAGGCAGCTTTTGTCGGGCTGGCTTCCTTGACAGCAGAAACAGTGACAAGCCTGTGGGTGCTGCTGTGCTGCTATTGGGATTTTTGCACAAGTACTAGTATCTAGAATCTAGCAGCCGAATTCTGCACTGATGATGCTGTCCAGATCTATCAAGTTGCAGATGTGAGGCCACTATGGTCGTCCTCTCTGCGGCAATTATCAAAAAGGACAAGACCCTCGTAGCGCGTGGATCAGACATGTTTAGCCAGCATCCATTTACAGATGCCAAACATGACCAAAATGTGAGGATCCGGGGATCCGTTTCGTTTTTTGATCCATGCCCAATTGTTCTTTGAACACCAAGTAAGCAACGACTGGACCAGGGCAATTCGTCGAGATGACTCGACTCCGCATCGAGGTTTCAGTCTCAAGCGTTGTAGGGTGAAAGTGGTCATAGCATGTCATAGCAGCTCTGCCAAGGGCCTGCTTGGTGCCTTCACAAAGCTGGTGGACAGCGGAAAGGATCATACCTTCGCTGCAAACTTAGTCTTGATGTGGGTTTGGGATGGTTTGGGTCAATCCCCAAATTGGTTTGTTTATTGATACTGGTACTTATTGTTCCAAGTGGCTTTTGTTTGTTGTTTCTTTATTGTTTCCCACTTTTCCGCTCGCCTGCTATATACACTACTTTGTCGGTCAAAAATGGTTTCAGACTGTTGATCCATAGAGCCCAGGTTGAGACCGAGTGCAGAGCCCTAGCTGCTGGACAGCTGCGAGTTTGGCGTAGGAAATGGATCTGTGATCTGCCTGTGAACTGCCCTTGATCTGGAGGTCTGTGCGCTATGTGTACCAACCCATGGAGTCTCTCAACTTGGTAGTCATCACCAACAAAGCAAGCAACATTTTGGAGGACTGTGTTGACTGCGTTGCTGCTGTGTGGAGTGGAAGGTGTGCCCAGAATGACTGGAGGAAAGCTGAAGTGATGAGACAGATAGGCCAAGACTCCCTGCATAGCCTCCTCGGGGTAGAAAAATTTGGGCTCCCAAAACCAAGGCTTCTGCGATAAATTAAATGATTCGGTGGGCTTCGCAAGGCAGAGAAGGTTCCTTGTGCCTAAAATACATCCGTTTTTCCACAGCCAAACATAGCAAAAGCCTGGTTTCCCCAGCAAAAGAGATCATTTGCCAAAGACAATTTTCAGTTAGAGATGCAGTGAAGACCCAGAAAACTTGATTGAAAGTTATGTATCTATATTGTTTCCCCACAAGTTTTCTCACCATCTCTGGACTTGAAGATCCGAAAATCAGGACCTGGAAACGCTCCGCCTACTGGCCAAGGTGGAGATTTTCAAGCGGTCGAACCTATCAATCCGTGGAACTTAATATATTAAGCCAAGATTAATGGAGGTTCACCAACCATAATATGGGGATACTCGTGGGGGATAGGAATCAGAAATAATGGCTGTAGAAGAATCGACAAACACATTATTCTTGAAGACATTTCTTCTGGCGATATGAAGCAACAGAACTGTTTTTCAACAACAAAATAGTTTCCTCTTGACCAAGTATCAACCAATAGTGCCTTGGAGATATTCTCGGGATGATATTTTTTTTGTATCAATTGGGGATGGACATTCATTGACCAGCAGGGAGTGTTGAATTAATAAGACGTACTTGTAGTAAACATGTCAGGAATGATGATACGGAGACGATGTCATGGGTCCATCTTGGCTGTATTCGTATCATTTTCTCATATTTTCTCATCAGATTTTGTCCTCTAAACTGCGCCTGGGCTTGCTGACTTTGAGTGCAGGTGTTTCACTAGACATCTCAGAGCTCTCACCGAGGAAAAGATTGGGTATGTACCGGCATGAATGTCAGTATGTCTAAACACGAGGTACCGAACCGCAGAGGGACATGGGGCACTATGGACCACTTGCAGCCCGGAGGTTGTCCAGGACTGCTGTGAGATTCAGGTCTCCGAGGAAAATGTCGCGAGACTTGGTGCTTGGGATTTTTGCTTCATCTTGCCAGATCTTTATCACGAAAGCTAGCGTCAGCTAGCTGGAGTCTTCTTGCTTTAGCAAGTATTGGGGGGGCTGCTCAAGGACATCACGTGATTTTTCACGCGAAAGGCCCCC
>Ga0126342_10001294_pt1 | contig 34440 bp, 31 predicted proteins | sample Cyp1metagenome_FD_92528 | JGI IMG/M metagenome (GOLD analysis project Ga0126342, IMG submission 92528) | Coral microbial communities from Lord Howe Island, Old Settlement Bay, Australia - Cyphastrea 1 metagenome | ecosystem: Host-associated > Invertebrates > Cnidaria > Coral ...
ATATATATATATATGTATAATGAGAGTGCAACCAAAGGAGAACTGGAGATCCATCAGGCCTCTGTTTTGCCATCCAGCCTCCAACTGCTTAGAACTTGAGGATACATCGCGTGCCCAGCTGGTGGCAGAGCTCATCGTGTGCCTTGGCCACTGAATTGCTACATGACCTGATTTCTGCCATCCGAAGATGCAGCATGATGCAGCTCATTGACCTCATTGCAACTCCATCATTTGCTTTGGAAATACGGAATATTTTATGAAAATTCCACAGAAACAACTAGTTTTTCAAGCGCTGAATCGACCCTGGATTACTTCTTCTTTGGACACGCTGAGGAAACATTCAGAAAACGGCAAGCAGCTGCTGCGGTTGCTTTGTGTCAGTGACCAGCTCAGCATTGTCCAATGCTGTCCAGGATGTTTCCAAATGGGCCCCATTCATCTATGGTGTCCCATATTTTGAATGGAACAGCCAGCGTTGCATGGGGACATACACGAGTTTTTCCCCTGTACTTTGGCCTCCCATTGGAACTCCAGGTAAATGATGTGAATGCGCTCGTAAATGCCGTGATTAGACGACTGGCAAGGTGAAACTTCCACACAGTACGATGCCATGGTGCTGCTGCAGAAGATTTATCAACGTCTACCAGAGCCAGTGAACTCTGCAATTCTTGCTGATCCAAGGTAGTGGGATTCCCGGGACATCAGGGGACTAGTGTACCAGGCTCAAGAGGTCAAAAGGATTCAAAAGGACATGTTTCCCAAGTTCATGTGCTTAAAGGTGCGTGTGCCCGAATTCTGTTCAACTCAACAAGGGAGACAATTTTGACCGTCCTTCAGCTCTTGGGAAGGTCTCTTGGACATTTGATGCATGTTTTGCAGAGCTCGCCCATTGACTACGTGCGCAATGAATCCTTGGGATTGCTTCTGCTAATCACTGCCGGCAACGCCGACATCCAGATCCTTTGTTTGACCTGAAACATGTGGATTTCACATTGTCGTTTGTTGCAGTTGGGAAATTTGTTTGCCATTGTTTGCCAGCAATCGCTGACTCGGCTGCTATCAACCGAGAACCTGAGAGTTTCTGATAATTTTTCTTAAAGGAAAACTGTGTCTTATGTTTCTTCACTTCAAGCTTGACTTGACAAGTGCCAACCTAAGGACTATTGTCACAGTTCAAGGTTTCATTGAGACCATCTTTTCCATCTTGGAAGACGAAGACTTGACAGCAGGGGGCAAAGTGGCTCGAGACCTGCTCCAATGCTTGATTAACGTGGTGGGGAATGCAACCTGCCAAAAATATCTGCGGGAAACGGATGCTCGGCCATGTACAAAACATAATTGGAAGCAGCCAATTAAGCATTTCCGAGCTATATTTGGATGTATTTGGTGTGTAACGGCCAGCTTGCGATATTCTCTGGCACATCTGTAAAGTGCACACACCCACACATATGACAGCAAGTACCTTGCAAGGGTTTCGTGGCAAGCAGATTTTCTAGGGAGTTCAACTGCTTCACAATCTCCGCCCAGAACGGTGCAGCCTCCATCGTTTCAGCCATCTCCATGGCAGTGACCGGGAAATCAGAGGAAGAGGACGACGAGTATGAAAAGCCCAGAGCCCAGTCATGCCCAGTCGATCCAGAAGATGGTATCTGATGGTATCTGTAAATGTCTATAGCATTCTATATCTCTGCAGGAATGGATCAGGAGTTTTTTTCGGATCTTTTGGGTCACTCAAACCTGGTGATTTTGCAGCTGCAGTTTGAGGCGGGAGGGCGAACACCGCTGGTCCTGCCTTTCGATGCTGGTGGATGCATCCTTGGCCCTAGCACAAAGTGACCAGGCAGAGGCAAATCGCAACCTGGCTGGAAATGGTGAGCTGACTTGCAAATCTCACAGATCAACAAGAACTAGCTCACTGACTGAGACTAGCAAGTACAGTTCCAACAGGTCCAACTTGCTAAAAGAAGACAATCTCTGCACAAAAGCTATCAAACACTTCAAGATCCAGGAATTTTATGGAATTGTCTTACAACATGTGCAGGATGTCCTGCCGTGAAACCCGTACCAGACCATGGTTTTTGCTCATTGCAATGATATTGCAATGATCGCTATCATATCGCTATCATATCGCCCAAGGGCCCTCTTGGGATCCCCCTTGGGATCCCAAGGGCAGTTGAAATCAGAGGGACCATGGTGAATCGGAATCGGCACATCTTAGGCCTCGCCTTGGTGAAGGCTGGAGCCTTGGAACTACTGCAACATTTGGCGGATCCCATGGCAGAGGTGGGGATGACTGTGTCGCCTTCGGGGGTGCTCGTTGAGGTAGACACGGGACCATGATCTGAAGATATCTCAAGGATTCTCGAACTGATTTGAAGATACACTGGTCCCCAATCACGATTTGATTTTGGTTACTATAACTTGAATTTCAAGCGTGGTTTGGATCAATAAGTTTAAATCGTGGCGTCGTACCCGTCTCGATTTGATGATGATTGAACATTTTGCTGCTGTCAACATGGTCTTCGATAGTGGTACGCACTTTTGGCCCCAGCTGAATTCAGAAATCACATTTATATTCAGTCTGCACCATCCAATATCATTAATGGTGGTCTTGAACCATCCATAAACATAAACATATTAAACATCACACAACATAACATATATAAGGTTTGTCATCCCCAACTTTGGTCATGAAAACATCATTTTCGGTGCGCAAGTTCAATATGCCACGGTGGCCATTTTCTGACTGGCAGGTGCCCCAACTTCGATTGGTGCAACTCTTTGAGGCGTTGGAACCCTGCCCACAGGCCATACGTCCAGTGGGAGATCATGCCTGGTTGATGGATGTTGTTGGAGATCATGAACCATATGAACCATACAGCATGGGGGTGCTGGCGATGGTGCAAACAAACATCAACAAACGGATCTGGACATTCGGATCTGGCGATGTGTCCGAAATGTGTTTCCAGCAGTGCCATACCATGGGCCGTTGGCAATTCAACATGTTCAATGATTGCACTGCTCTCAGGCAGCAGAGCGACTGCAGAGCTTTGCGCGGCGAAGAGCGCCGTTGCTTTTCGCACCTTGGACTGGCGAAAACACATTTTGTTGCACAAAAATCTCAGTGCAGATTCGGTATTTGCATACAGGAACTTTTGTGTCAAGTGTTTCCTTTACCGCAAAAAACAGACACCTTCTTGAACTTCTTGCACTTTCTGCTGCAGATGAAGGTCAAGTAGACCTAGACAATCCTAGACAATCCTAGACAATCCTAGACACGTAAATTGAGTTTGCAGCATCTCATTCTAAAAGCTTTCTGACTGCGGTCAGCACTCCTCTGAGGATTTGGTGGCAGTGTTGCTTGGTGCCCACCCCAGATGGCCCAGTTTTCATCCAGCTAAGGCACTAAGTCACTAAGTTTTCCGTAACTTTTGAGTCGCACCCACGAGTGCACGAGCTCTAGCTGTGTGCTGAGATTGGTCAGCTTGGCAACTCCCGAGGTCCAGTCACTCCACTCACCTTGCGGAATGCGTTGGGCAAGCTCCTCAAACGCCTTGGCAAACCGGGTGTGTTGCTTGCCCTGGACAGGGGAAACTTCGCCCGAGGTCGTGTCTTGTGCCGTTGCATTGCGAGACACTCATCATTGCAGCCTCGCACTTAGTAACACACGAAACAATCAAAGGATGTATGGCTCCTTATGGCTTGCATTGTGTCTGTTTGAGTACAGGATAGTACAGGTACCTCGCAAGTCCAGATAGTCATAATTCAATCGCACCACTGTTGGTTTCTGCACTGCATGCGATCTTTGCAGATCTCGAAGGTCTTTCTTTTGCTCTTCGCTTGGTCCAGAACTTCAGGAGGAGCCCAATGAGGATCGGATAGAGGACATACGATGACATGGCATGCCATTGCACTTTTGGCAGCGTCGGACACAGCAGTCTCCAATTGCCTGTGAAGGCAACCCCTGCAGGGCGCTTGGTGGTGGACCTTCTAGAGGCCAAGATGATCCAAGACGGATGTTTCGGAGATCAAAAGTGGGACAATGTTGGACAAGCTGATTGTGATTATGAATCTGCCTTATGATGATTATGCCTGATTGTTGCCCATATTTTTTCAGCCCCAACTTGAGCTCACTTGAATCTCTAGAGTGCAACTTCCAACAAATAGCCTCGACCATCCTCAACTGAGAAACAGCACTTCAGGTGGCTGCACGTGGAGGCCTGGCATAGCCGCATAGCCGTGACCAGCTGTAGCCAAATGGTCCATACATACTCCAGTTCTGTCCATTTATTGGCAATCCAGTTTCAAATCATGAGAAATACATAGAAATACTATGAGGTAGCTCATCTCATTGAATCTGCTCAGATTGACATGAGAGGATGGAGTGATGTAGTGCAGTGTGGTTGGTTGAAGATGTTGAAGGTACTTGGACATTTTCTGGACATTTTTTGGTTATGGAAAATCGCTTGCCAAAGGAGGCGCCTCCCCCGAAGCGCTATGGTTTGCGCCCAGCTCTGAGACTTCAGTGCACGTGCTAGCTGCTAGTTGGCCTTGGTAGCAGGGCTGTGTCAAGGTAAGATGCGCTTTACATATGATATGATGCCTTTACTGTGTGCACAATATAACAATATGTGAGTAGTTTGATCGATGGCATTAATAGAACAGTTTGTTAATGTTTGATATACAATGCCTGATGCTTTTTGCTTAGTTCATTCTACAAGGGTTCAGCCTGGTGCAGCCACATGAAGCCCACGTTCTCAAGGCTGCAGCTGCTGCTGGCTACGCTTATTGGCAATGCCAGCGTTTGCGACCCGGTCCTCATACGAAACATGACGCCTGTGCACACTATTATAGGTTTGATTAATATACAAAATCTGATTTACATTGATTTACTCCAATATGATTGCTGTTTGGTTGTGCCTCACAGATAGTGATCAGTGATAGCACACTTTCATCAATTTTCATCACCTGAATTGCATCCTTCCAAGGTTCAAAGCGCTTGTATGGCAATGCCCGTGTCCATTCCCAGCGATGCTGGACCCGCAGAGACTTTCCAGGAGTTGTTGTTTGGGGCCTCAGCCTTCCATGACACGAGCATCAGCATGTTTTTAGGGGTGAAGTTTTTGAGTTTATCAATGGGGAACAACGGGAATACCTATGGAATACCTATGGTAGTAACCTCCATCAGTGATCATAAGTTGGGATATAACATGATATAACCCCGTTTTTTACCCCTACGACTCTTGTTAAACAACCCACAAAAATTGGTGGAACTGCACCCCACTTGGTGGAAGCTTCCAGCAGTTCCCAGCCCGAGGTTTCGGGCGTTCTCGGCCATGGCCAGGACGGTTGCGGCCCACGATGAGGCGAAACCTATGGACGTCGTTAGGGAAATGTTACGGAAATGTTGCACCGCACTGCACTGTCTATTTACCCTCTGGTACTTTAACATAGCTATTGAACATGGCCATTTGTAGTGGATTTTTCCATTAAAAATGGTGATTTTCAATAGCTATGTTAGTTTACCAGAGGGTACCATCATTTACCCGAAAATCGTCTGATCCGTCGATCCGTGAAGATTCCAACTTGTACAAAAGGGTTGATGGCTGCCTCGTCCACTGAGGCAGAGCCCGATATGACTCGGCCCAACGAAGCTGTCGATCGGCCGAAGAGAACCTCTCCATTCCTTCCTGTGGTTTGAAACGTTTTAACATGTTTTAACACCAGATGCTCCGAAGTGAATTGCCATGCACAAAATGTTGATGGTGTTCCATGCCCAGCATTATTCCAAAAGGCAACATTGAATGCAAGTTTCCTGTTGACCCCATTTATTTCACTTCCAACCCTGCTTGTAGATCTGGGCTGGTTGTTATGTTTGGTTGAGCCAAGGCTAGCCTGGTGGGTTTTCTGAAGCTCGTGCTCTATTGGTTGGCCGGGCACTTTGGCCACAGGTATTCTTTAAACAGGACCAGAAATAACCAGAATGGCATAGAAATGGCAATCTCAGTGCGGCAGTCCAAACCTCGAGGCCAACTGTCCTTCAGTGCTTTCAAACTTCGCGATGTCACCTGTGATGATTCCAGTAGCCTGGGACCTCAGGGACCTCACATCTTGAAATCATGGACAAACCAGGGAAGGTTGTACTTGCTTTGTTACATACTAATTACATACCTCAAATGAGTATAATAAGTGGCCACATGAAGCATACCTTAGTTTGACATAGTTTGACCGGATGATTCAGGTTTGGCAGTCAGCATTCCTGCTGAGATGTCATGCAGTATCCAACAGAGATGGGATTTTTTCAGGGGCCAACATTGCTCGCAAGAGATGGAGCGATGACAATGGAGTCTTCCCTAATCTTCCCATTGAGGTCATGGATCTGACTGCCTTCAGCTGGAGTCCCAGAGCTGTTCAGCGGTCACAGCCTTCCAACATCTTCCAACGCATCTTTGCCCGCCGAGGCTGCGCGGCTGCCTTCTATACTGTGCAAGTGCAAGGCCTGGTGAAAGGTTTAACGTGTGCGTGTGGTTGTCTCTGAAAACATTATTAGGATATATATATAATCGTATATAATATTCATAGTTTAATATATACATATACTCATATAGTATAAGCTGCTTTCTTGGGACCTGCCAAACGATGAAGCCCCGCATCATCATCTCACAAGAATTGGTAGAATAGCACATCATATAGTATCTTCAATCTTCGTGGATACTTCCAGATCCCTCACATCTCTGAGAGCAGACATTCCACTAGCTTCGGACCTCAGGCCTTGCTTGCCTGGTCATGGGCGCGTGTATCATGTCCGAACGGGAGGTGGGCAGATTGCGAACGTGATGACCATGTCAATACAATGTCAGCTGTTCGGCATCATTCAAAATCCTACATCAGGCTGCTCTTCATGCTTGACCATGGACTGGCCACAAATGTCATATTGCATCTCGTTGCCAAAATCACAATTGGAAGCACTTCAACTCAAATCACTTTTTGAATACTAGGGTGAGCCTGGTGAGCGCCAAGCGAAGCTTTTTGGCCGTAAGATCCCCTTGTTACATCACTTCAGTTAGAGCATGCTAGAGCAGTGCATCCTGTGAGGCAGCAGAAGATTCTATGACCTTAATTTCCCAGCGTCAGGATCCCCAAAGGCTTTATCGTTTTTGGTGCTTCAGCGAGGTAAAAAAGAAACTGGTCGCTTGTGCTTTCTTTGCAATTGTGAAGACTTGTGACATGACAAAGGAGCCTGTTGAAATTCAGACCTGAACACAGTGGACCCAACAGCTATGTAAGATTTTGCCACCCAGCGCATCTTCAGCGAAACTTGAGGTATCGGCATTGAGACTTTCCAACAAAAGGCCGGACCACTTTTGTGGAGGTGACGAAAGGCATCGAGAGATGCTATGAATAGCTTTATTGTTTCTCTCAACTTTGGCCGTAGTTGTTCAACGCACTGCAAACAGCATCAGTGGATAGTTTTGTCAAGACATCAAAGTGTGCTGGTCCAAGTGCTGTCCAGGTTGAATGCCTGTGGCGATCTGAGGCCTTACAGTGGGAAGCTCAGAATTCTGGCCCTCTGGGTGCCATAACAATCATTTAAACTGCATCAATCTCTGTAGATCTCACTAAACAACCCGGGAAATACCTGAGTCGTAGGCTATTTGACATAGACTTACCATGACTTACCTACCTCTTACAACCTCGGACAACCTTTGACAAGCCAAGCAGGGTCTGCAGTTGTAAGGCGGCCCGCACGATCTTTGGGCGATTTTCGCAAGGGGCTTACTGCTGGGACGCCATGCACAAGAATGTCTTATCACACTGCAGCTGTTGCACCACCACATTCAAAATGGACATATATAGCTTAGTCCAAAATCGGGTATATAACCGACACGTGGCAATTCAAACAGGGAAACTTGGGAAACCTGATTTTTCGGGGTATTCCATTCTTGGACAAAGCAAACTAGTGTATTGCAAGAGAAGCCTGCTCGACATGGCTTTTGATCTGGAGGCTGGTTCAATGGCCACTATCGGCAATTTGTTAGAGGGCATCAGCGTGTGGGGGACCTTGGACTACAAAGCGAGCACTGCTTTGCACGACGTGCACGACGTGGATCTCTGAATTGAATGCCTTGAGGCAGTTCAGCGACGAATGGTGCAGCTCTATGTATCTCAAGGCAGCAACTTCAGATAGAGACTTGCTGCTACAGTATCTTGCTGCTACTGTTTTGCTTTTGACTTCTTATCAAACATGAACAGGCTTGGTCTTGATCTGAAACATTAATCAGAATGTGGAAGGGAGTGGGAGTCCAGTGAGAGCAACAGATCATGTACAAGGAGATGATTCATGAGGGCTGCAGTCAGCCAATTTTCACTCAAGTAAACGCGGTGCAACCGAACCGCAGCGGAAGTTTTTTTCAGGGTTATTTCCGTGTGTTACTCTTGAAAGCGAGATGCACTGCAAGCCGGAGATGACTGGCGCACGGATGTGCAGGGTTTGACAAACCCAGGTTTTGACGCCATTGTTTGACACATTTGATATCATTTGAATGGAATTGAAGCAGCCTGCTGAATTTGCGACGTGATGTTGGCAACATCCTTGCGTCGTGTTCTATCGTTTTCCTGTTGTGGCCGCATAAAGGATTGCAGTACAACAAGGCTGGCCAGAGCGTTTTACTTCAGTACAGATAGTACACTGGCAAGTAGTACAGATAGTACAGGTTCTTACAACAGGCAACAGCTTCATCGTATTTTAGATTTTGCTCGTAATGACAACGAGATTTCCAGCCAGGATGCTGAACTTCTGTTTCAGGCGACTGGATCAGATTTGTTGGCCCTTGCTTTGACAGCTGATGAGATGAGATCTCGATCCGCTGGTCCAGAAGTAACCTATGTTGTGAACAGAAACATCAACTTCACAAATGTTTGTGTGAAGCGTTGTGGGTTCTGTGCCTTCAGCAGAACAGGCGTTGATCATGAAGGTTATTTCCTTCCTCTTGATGAGATTTTGCGGCGAGCAGATGAGGCAAGGAGCCTTGGAGCTACTGAGGTCTGTATACAGGCAGGATTGCCTCCAAACATGCCAGGCTCGCTCTACGAATCCATTGCAAGATCTATCAAAGAACGGCATCCTGACATGCATATTCATGCTTTTTCACCGGAAGAGGTGATGTGGGGAGCAAAATGTTCCGGTACCACCGTGCTTGATTTCTTGCTGAGATTGAAAGATGCTGGTGTGGATAGCCTGCCAGGAACAAGTGCTGAGATTCTTGATAATGATTTGCGAAAAGCAGTGGCCAAGGGGCGTTTGTCAGTTGAGGAGTGGACACACGTAGTGTCCACTGCTCACAGCCTTGGCTTTCCAACGACCGCCACAATGATGTTTGGATTTTGCGAGTCACCTCACCATTTGGCCAAGCATTTGGTGTTGCTCCGAGACATTCAAAAAAAGGCTCAGGAGTCACAGCAGATTGGATTCACTGAATTTGTGCCGCTTGGATTCGTTGCAGCAGAAGCTCCGATGTGGAAGAAGGCTGGATCACTTCCAGTGCGTTCGGGTCCAACGGGTGCAGAAGTCTTGAGAGCTCATGCAGTGGCTAGGTTGGTTTTGAATCCAAAGCTACCTGGAGGTATCCGAAATGTCCAGGTGAGTTGGGTGAAGGAAGGCTTCAAAACCGCTCAACTCATGCTGCTGGCGGGGGCCAACGACTTGGGTGGTACCCTGATGAACGAGAGCATTTCAACTGCTGCAGGAGCTCAGCATGGTCAGTTGGCGAAACCTGCGGATCTGCGGCGACTCGTTTGGGACTTGGAGCGGCCAGTGGCCCAGAGGACAACTTCCTACGGCATTCTTCATCGATTTGACAGTCCAGTTTCGGCCTCCTGGGATGCCATCTTGGAAGCTGAGAAGAAGGCGAGTGCAATGACCTCAATTGGCACGACGGAGGCACTGGATTCACTGGATACAGTATCTCCACGTCAATTTGGCTCATTTCATCAGTTGATTGCCTCATCTGAGTATCGTTTTTTGGAGGCGACAAAGCCTTTGCGCAAAGCAACTCGAGAGCCTTCGCCAGCTTCGGCGTCCCCTGGTCACCCTGGCCACCCTGGCCACCCTGGTTCTCGGAATTTCAGCTCATGGGCGGGCCCAAAGCCGGGAGGTGGTGAACAAGACGTCGTTAGAGCGCGAGAGCCAGCTAGATGTCAAACCATTACGTATTCTCCTTCATATACGCTGGTGCCCACGTATGAATGCTTCAACGTTTGCAGCTACTGCAATTTTCGTAAGAATCTGACCAAGCAGGGTGATTGGATGTCAGATGAACGTGCCAAGCAGAAACTGACCGCTCTTTGGGGTCAAGGAGTGGATGAAATCCTGGTCATGGCTGGAGAAGTTCACCCCCTGGCATCCAACCGCCAGGCTTGGATCCAACGAGCCGTGTCAATCTGCTCAGCAGCTTTGGACCATGGATTTCTCCCGCATACCAACGTGGGTCCATTGAGTCGCCAGGAAATGCAGCAACTCTTTGCTGTGAACGCATCCATGGGTCTGATGCTGGAGACCACAAAGGCTCTAAATGGACCGGGAGCTGTGCACCAGTTTGCTCCCAGTAAGAAGCCGTCTCTTCGAATCGCTCAACTTAGGCAAGCAGGAGAGCTTGGAGTGCCATTCACCACGGGTTTGTTGATCGGAATTGGTGAAACTCACTCCGACCGGCTGCACGCTTTGGAGACCATTGCTGGCTTGGCACAGGAGTTCAAACATATCCAGGAGGTGATTCTGCAGCCTCATTCACTGGGAAGCAACCAAAAGTTGAAGCCAGGAGTCCAAAACACTCAGTCCTCAGGTTCCGAGCGCATTCTGTTTGGAAGTGCTTCGATTGCAGAATTGCCCCAACTAGTGAAAGCTGCAAGGTCGATCTTACCACCTGAGGTTCAGATTCAAGTGCCTCCCAATTTGATTCTCGATAATTTTGATTTCTTTGACAGGGGCTGGCAGACTTTGTTGCAATGTCTGGACAACGGAGCTGGAGATCTAGGTGGAATCTCACCTAGAGATGAAGTGAATCCAGACTTCAGCTTTCCCATCATCCCACAATTGCGAGCAGCGCTTGCCAAGGAGGGCTATCGCCTTGAAGCGCGTCTTCCGGTTTATCCACAGCACCTCTCCTGGCTTTCCCCGAGAGTGCAAGACATTGTGTATCAACGCAGCAAGAAGCTTCCTGACAAAATATCAGAGTCCGAACGATCTTGTGACGTCAGACTTCACACGTCGGACCGCTGAGATGCCTCACTGCAGCTGCGATCAGAAGATATCAGAAGTTCGGGCTCGACAGGCCATTTCAACGGTGCACAATTGGAAGCAACTGTCGGCTGACGCAGATGGCATGGGATGATTGGGATGAGCGATTGTCAGGTGAGCCCGGCTTTGATAAAGGATGACATAGGATGACGATGATCCGGATGACTTGATAGCAATGATGCCATCGACTCTTGTCGCAGCACGCCTGATGCAAAAAAAGGTGACCCGGGCATCTCTTTTGGATTTTTGATTGTTGACTTCCAGGAGAGTTCCACGAATGCAGGAAATCAAGACTGTACTAGCCCAAGGCTGAAGATACACAACATATATCAACATATCACAACATAGAATAATAACAAATTTCATCAAAATTTACTTTGCCAAGATTATTTCTACATATTTCTATTTGAAGTTCAGGTGTCGGTGGCAGTGGACTCAGCGAAGATGTGGCGGAGCACTACAAGCAGCTGATCCGAGTGCAGGTGGGGCTGTGGTTGCTGATCGTTTGTGGCCACTCCTGCCCACCGTGTTACAATTCAAACATATTTAGCAAGATGTTGACGTGTTCTTTATGTTTTGTTTCTTTTTTGGTTCAGTCAATGCGCACTGCCAATATTCCTTGTTTCGCCATGTTGTCCAACCAGCTGAAACTTACAGGTTGAGGCTGTTAATGCTTGAATCTCGAACGCTGCCTGTGAACGGATTTTGTGCGGCTCAAAGCTGGAAGACGTACTGAGAGTACGATTCTAATCGATACTGGACATGGGACTTCATTATTAGACACGTTCCTATCATTTCCTATCGACATCTATCTACCTATTTGTCCATCTTCGCCCTTTCAACGTCTGATTCCTGTCACTTGCTTTCTTTGAACTTGGACCTAAGATGGAAATGCGAGGTCTCAGGCGAAAGCATTTGCTTATATAGGAGGCTCATGCAGGCTCTAGGATATTCCTGGACTAGGATATTCCTGGAAGAATTCTAGCACACCAAGACTGTGCATTGACATTCCTTTCATGTTGAGATGGTGGATACATTGCTGAAAACCTTCAATCTGGGCAGGGAATCTTGTCGAAACATTGGTGACTTGCTGAATGCTGTTCTGGGAGGAGCCCACTGCCTGAATTACAGTGGATTACTGACACATACTGACACAAACCCTACATAGCAACGGTACCGAGGATGCCTGCTCCATCTTTGATGCTGGCATCGGCAAATTCGATGTCGCAGTTGTTTGTCATGAGGCCTGGGAAAACTTCAGACACCATGACGGTACAAGGCTATATGAAGGCAAATGACAGGTTCCGGTTTTCCGGGGCATGTATTTTCCTGACACCACCCCAAGAGATTGAAACCCAACAGAATTGCTGTTGGGAATTTCCTGCATTTACATGGGGGACTGCGTATTGAATTTTCTGCTGTGCAAAGATTCAATGCACCATTGAAGCGCAGCCTAAATGCATATTGCCTAAAATCGGCGCCAGAAAACGCTCAAGATTTTGTGGCGTTTACAACAGGCGGAACACATCAAGCAATCAAGCACCATTTCGGAGTTTTTCCATGATACCAATCATCATCATCATCATACACCCAACGCATCGATAGCTCATAGGACTCATAGGTAATATCTACAGAATCTACAGTGACGTTCTGATACTTTTTTCCCAATAGGTACGTTCCGTGAATACGCAGCCTGGGGAGACGATTTGCATGACGCTTTGAGCTGAGCTATTGTGAGAAACAGACAGTGGTACTAAATGGATCTAAATGGTACTAGTAAAGGTGAGAGAAGCTCGAATGGTAGATGATTTATGATGATTTTGCTTCAAACATTGATCGAATTGAAGATGACCACACACAGCCTTCACACATCGAAACAAATCTCAGAGTGGAATCACTGAAATGATTTCTTTCAGACCTCAACATCCAAAAGCGAGCAGAAAAGTGCAAGGATTCATGGATGCAGACAATGTTAGGGACGCCTGTGGACTTTGTCCCAAGGCTGGCTGATGCTGAGCATCGGGTTGCTGGTGAAGACTTCATCAGCCTCAAGTCGGTTGGCATAGCAAAGCCTCTTGACTCGAAGCCTCGGCGAAGGATGAAGTTCATCCAACTCCAGACAAACCAACATAAAACATCAAAAAAACACGATTTATATGATTGACAATTACAATAATCTGCAACAATCAATGACATGCTATTTTAGCTTTGACCATGTTTTGGAATTCTAAATGTCACTTTCGATGAATTTGACGCGTCAGCAAAAGTCAGAAACGGTGCGCAAAGGCCAGAAAAGTTTGGGCATGAGTTGTTCTTCCATTTCTTCCTTACACAAACAGGAATCCCGTCCCCATAATATTAAGCACCCGTCAGAAAACATAGAAAACCATGCTTTAGAAGGCAGGGAAATTCGACATATAATTATATATAAATATATATAATCAATATATATATATATATCTATCTATATATCTATATCTATATTATAATTTTATATTACTTATACTCTTATATACATATAGAGTTATTTGGGACCATTTAGGGGGTGTTTGCGAATCATATGAGGTGGATGGGATTAGTAGGCAAAACTCAGTATGACAGGTATGAGTCACCGAATCAAGCAGAACCCAAATGATTTTTGAACGACCATGATTCAGGGAAGCTGCGAGACAAGAAATTGATACAAACTCCGTAAGCCCGGAAACCATCATCGCACCTTATGCACCTATAACTCATTTCCCCAGAGCATTTGATGCCAAGGTCATTGCAGCCCGAGAGTGTCTTAGTGATTAAGGCGAGCAATGGCGAGCAGCAAGGGCTACAACGGCTACAATCCATGAATCAAAAAGCAAGATACAATGATATTAAGCATGCTATTGTTATCTATCGTTACTCCTTGAATTCATGGATGGTCGTATTGGCCCTGCTTTTCAGATCTGGGCTATGCTGGATACACCGCCGCTCTCAAAGCATGCAGAGAGACGTCCTTTGGGAGAGGCGCTGGACAACTCGAGAGTGTAAGGCTAAACTTTGATAGACTGGATATATAAACGTAGACGAAATGTAATTCCATGAGCACTGACCAAAAAGCAAAACAGAAAGGTAGGGTGACATCAATGTGAGTGATGCAGGCAGTGCCCTTTACAGCTCAGCTTGAGTGTCCACGTATCATACATTGGCGCACGCAGTAGCGTTTAACAGCGGGAGGTTCGAATTCCATTCAAACACCTGGCGGAGAGCAGCAATTGCATGCTGTACTATACCTGGGCATGACTCTTACAAGACCGGCAATACCAAGAGTACTTCAGAGTTGATGCATGTCACACAGTTTGTCTATGTCTGTCTGTTTGTCTATGTTTGTCTATGTTTGTCTTTTTCTTGGCATTCTGAGAGGCTGTATCTTCAGACTGTCCGAGGTGAATCTGGAAAGCGCGGGTTTGAACGACTCTGTGGCACATCTAGGCTATGGTGGTGCCTTCTCAAACAGCTCAGAGGCATTCATGCAGGTGCGATGACCATGGGTGTGTCAAGTCATGTTGAATTCATGCATGTCGTGTCAAGTCGTATCCTGAATGGGTGTGATATGATATCATCAACACTGCATACCCACAAAACGCATCAGATCGCCAAACTTGCCATGTGAAGCTTCCATCAGATATTTCGTATTTCGTATTTGGATTGAAGTCTTGTGCTGGACCGCCAACACGCAGAACATCATGAGTGGACCTCGGCAGCTATACCAACCAAAGGCTGGCGCACGTGTTACGGTCAGTCTTGTCATCCATCTGCTGCAAACATGCAAAACGAGAAATGATGGTGAACCTTGTGGAATCGATGATCTGAAGCCTGTAGTGCCACTGTAGTGCCAATAAAACTAGTTGCATCATGTTGCATCATGTTCAATCACGCAAAAGACATCAAAAGACAGTCACATCTGCAGCGGTTGTGCCATTGGTCGAAAACAGCACCAGGCCTGTGTCTCCATGTGCCGCAGCGAGCTGGCAGAGTCGGATCGGATTCTGTGGACTGTGGATTTGCCCAGGAGATCTGAGGGACGGGATGAGCCAATGAGATTTCCTTGTTGCCTTGGGGATTTTGGATGATTTTGGATGATTTTGGGACATATACAGTATATTTTGGATCAACTTTTGGTGTGCATTGTTGATCCTGTTCCTTTTCAGAGTTGCTTCTGCTGTCTTTCGCCACCGTTCTTCAAGCTTTCTAGAAGTTAAACCACAGGTATTGCCATGTTTTGCTTATGTGCTGCGAATGAGGTTCTTCCTCTGAAAGTGCACCACGTGGAAATCGTCCATGTGAACATGTACCTCCCGCCGCAACCAGCCACAGCTACAACTGTTCCAAACTGTACATGGCAAAACAGCACACTAACTTGAAGCTCGCACAAGCTGAGGCGGTACCAAAAATGTTCAGCTGTAAAGGCATGGGTCCTGAATGGAATGCTACAGGGCGGCCATAATGGCAGCAAGTCTTTCAAGACCTCTCCATCAAAGGCAGCCTTAATGACACTGAGCACTGACTCATCGCCTTAAGTCAACGACGTATTTTGTAAGTTGAAGACAGGAAGAGATCGAACGTTTCTGCTTCTGGCAAGACAATTATTAACTCTCAACAACAAAGCTTGGCGACTGCGCGAACGACTATCAAGCACAGTGTTTCTATCAAACAATATACTGGATTCCAAGCTCAGATAGGTAATGATAGGGTGCTTGGCGGGCGAGACAGCAATGCTCCGAGCATGGCAAGAAGAGCAACAAGAATACCAACGACACCAACAAAGACGACTGAGAAAAGCGCCACTCGCGACGCCAAAGCGGGTACAGTAGCAGCACGCGACAGTGCCAAGAAAGCAGCAACAACAACCACTGCTGCAACCAGTGCATACCAGTGCGACCGGCAATCCCACAGCGCGTGGAAAATGTCCTGCTGCTCTGATGTTCCAGGAAGGAGCGCATCAATCGTTGGGGTCCACTCCTGCGATCACAACAGCAACATGCCATTATGCCCTTTGGCTGCAGTCATTGCAAAGAAAAAATCTTCCTACTGGTACCTTGAGCAACATTTCTGCAGTTTGTGGTAGAATCGTCTTGACATTGTGAACAAAGGTGTGCAGCACAACACTTGGAGGTCTGGTTTCTTGAAATGCTACAGCTGCTACAGTCTCAATGTGTCATGGTTTTAATTTTCTGAAAGACTCCATGTACACTAAAAAAGAAAGAACGTATCTGCTACGATGTTGCATTACCACACTAACATGAAATGCCAGTGTCGTTTGTGTTCTTGTTGAAAGCCGCTTGGTGGAGGGCAGACCTTCCAATGGCAGTGATGTTTTGCAGCGACTCTTGCACTTGAGAGTTCGGGACTCAAATGTATTTGATGCTGTGATCTTTGAGCCTTTGCTTCCTTGAGTCTTTGCCTGATTCAACTGGAAATCCCCGCAAGCTTCCACCTCAAGCTCAGATAGATAGTAGGCCATGATAGGCCTTAGCCCATGTGGTTCAGCCACTGGTGGGAAAGATCGGTAGATGACAGAACAAATACAGCAGATACAAAGAACTTAATGCAAGTTCCAGCCGAAACCACAACCGAAGCCGTAGAACGACACCCTCGTGTTTGCAGAGACGATTCTACTTGTCTTACTTGTTTCAAGTACGAAACTGTGTACAAGATGCAAACAGGCTGGGCAATTTTTGGATAAGCTGAAGATCTCCGAAGTTTTTAGTCTGTGACCAATTAGTGCAAGAAGCTATGATGGAGAGCTGCTTTGCCGATGCCAGACCTTTTTACTTCACACTCCTGGTGTTTGGATCTCCCGTTCGTCATTTCTATTTCAGCTCTCGTGTGTGGAGCCGCGCTGTCAAATCCGTCAACGTCATACAGTGACATCGGTGACCGTGACACCTACAACCAGGCGTTATGGTGGGGGGCAGCGCATCCAGGCGATCCTCCTGGTACCAACGGTTGCTTCTCAAGCAATCGCACCTTTGAGACCTGCTGTGTAAGTTGGACCGGGGAGCTTCCAACATGTTGGGAAAAACAAGGGGCCCAGATGGAAAGGATGGAAGGGAGCAACCTCACCTACGATGCTTGTTGTGTGGCAAAACACCATTGGGCCCCGCGATCATTCTCCTGTGATGGGAAGAGCATGTACTGGCAGCGATTGTATCAAACGTTGGCTCTCTTTCGAGTCTTTACAGAGTTGCATGAGACGCCATTGAACCAGGCTTCTCCGCAGGAATGCTTGGTTGGTGGTGTCCTTGCAAGCATACTGTCTTTGATTCATATTGGATACGACCGGCAGTATCGCACGCAGGAGCAAAAAGACATGGATTATGAACGGGCTGAAGGTTTGTTGCTGGTGCTCTTTAGTAGTCCAGTAACCTTAGAAGAGGTCTTGGTTTCCGGTTGGCCGTTGTTCCTGTCACTGGACCTCTTCCGTGCTGATGAGGGCTTTCTGCAGATGGCACGACAGCGTTTGCCCCTGCAAACACCTGGGGAACACACCCTGAAGTGGAGTGAAGTGGTGGTAAAGTCCATCCAAAATGGACAAGGAAGCAGGATAGCTATGGAACCCGTGATCCGGCTTGGGAATCTTGCAGTGGAAGAAGTGCTGTGGAAAGCGTTTGTTTCTATACACATATTATATTATTATATATACGTATATTTATATTTTATAATTATTATTATATGTTTATATATATATATATACACGCTGTATATTGTATCTTTAGTTTGATGATGTTTGATGATGACTGCAAGTCCGGGAACCCTCGCATTTTTGCCGCCCTTTCGCAGCCCCAGGAACAGTATCACCAAGTCGGGAGATGTGGCCCTTGCTCAACTGGTGCCAATTCTAACAGCGCTAGTTGCTTGGCTCAACACTGTGAAAGCTGTGTCCTTTTGTTCTACCCCACCCAAGGATAATTGCAAACTGTTGTCTCCACGAGACCAACAAAGTCACCTTGTTAGTCATCTGCAGCTTGACCTACAGTAAACCAACTGCAGCAGTAAGTAGACGCTCCAACTCCATTTTGCGGAGATAATTACGAAGCTTCCAACATAGATGGACGCCAAGTGCAGACATCCCTTCGGCATAGTGGAGAGAATCAGATTCAGCTGAAAATTGTTTGAAAGCCAATGTTTGCACATGTTTGGACCGCAATCAAACACCTAGTACCAAATCCAAGAAACGATGAACGTGGAGCAGTTCTCCTTGGTTGTAAAACATGATGTTCAGGATTCTAATCGACCCGCTCTGCCCTTGATGCCCCAACCGGCAAACATTTTTCTCATTTTTTCTCTAACATTCTCCAACCAAGAAAGTTCAAACGCATAACCATATCAGTAGGTTTCCTCGCCATACGAAAAAAAAAATCACCACGCTCGACTTCTGATGTTTGGTTATTGAGGTGGAGTACCACAACCTCCGCAACTTTCAGTGTCCACGCTCTGATCAGGGGGAGGTGATTGCTCTAGCTATGGAAGCAAAGCGTTTGATCACCTTTGTGGATACTCAGCTGCGGCAATGGATGATCGCAGTCAAGCGTCCTCTCTTTGAGAATCATTGAGAAACCTGTTTTATCCTGTTTTCATTTTTGTCAAATTCTTTTCTTTGGCCTAAGGGCGTGCCTTAGCCCTAGATTCTAAGATCTCACCTTATGATTACCTTATGCCCAAACAGAAACACGGTGCTGGTTTCAGTTCCTACATCCAGTAGTTTTTTTCGGCTCAGTTCCTTCAGCGGAGGTCCGCTCTCGCTGCTTATTAGCCTGAAACTTCCGTTGGTAAACCTTCTGCAGGCAGTGTCGTGGCCTGCAGTTGTGCTAACAGATCCAGGCACGGCAATCCTCGCTGAACTGGGTTTTCAACTGGGAGAGCGGAAAGATACTGAACTTGTCATGTAATAAATTGTCCGGACTCCAGCCTTTGCACAGGAATAGTAGCTTCTAGAATTCTTGGGATCAACTATTGGCGGCATTGGGAAAGTCTATTTGTACTTTACTCTGGTAAATATTACTGTATATGTAAATATGACACCAAAGGGTGCTGCAGGTGTTCAGCCATCCGGCAGGAAAAGTTCTGCAGACCAGTGTTCACTTTCCTGGGGCGCTGCTTCTGAAGAGAGTGCCATTTTACAAGGTGCGAGAACTTCCATTGCTCGTGCAGCATGTTCATCCAGGACTTCAGTGAGTCTCTGAAGTTGTCCAACATTTTCAGGAGGTTTGTCCAATTTTGTTCCTGTTTGTTCCATGTCATACCTCATTGTCATCATCCCTCATCATCCCCTTTTGAAATTTTTAAATCTCGAACCTCTTCTGTTGAAGTTTCAGGATTCGATGCTGCCAGCAACATGGTCCGCGCCACCGCCCAGCCCATGTGTTACCAGGAGGGCTTTTTGCAACTGATTCTCTCCATGGCCTCCATGGCCTCCAGCGGCCCCAGCAGCCCCAGCAGCCGCCGGTTGCGACTGTGGGATGTGGGTGCCAGCTATGGCGACTGCCTCCTGTGGGCTGCTGCTGTCTTGGATCCCCTTAAGGATCTGGAGCTACGGGGCTTCGAGCCGTTACCCGCCCAGGCCCTGGCGTTTCGGCAGTCGGCGCAGGTCGCAAGGGCTCAGGTGACAGTGGAGAATATGGCCCTGCGGGATGAGAGAGGAACTTTGGACATTGGCTTTCCAAGCCATTCCATGGCACTGGCCACCTTTCAAAGTTGTCGGAAACAATATGAAGTCCCTTCAAATAATGAGTACCAGTGCATCTCAAGAACTACGACCTCTGAGACCCTGGATGAGTACTTGAGGAGACTGGCACCCGTAGAACTGGTTGATCTTCTCAAGGTGCACGTGCAAGGCGACGAACTTTCTGTCTTACACGGTGCAAATGCCTCCTTCACATCTGGCCGTATTTGTGGATTGTTCCCTTGCAGCAAAATCCCTCCATCGTCGGCAATGTTTAAACAACTGTTGTACAGCTGAGAAATAGACACAAGATGACACAAGATGACACACGGCATTGAATCGAACATCCTTGAACTGTAGTAACTATAGTAACTGATGGTACCCGATCATCGAGGTGATGAGTCAGCTGAGGCATTTGAACCTGGAGCACTTTTATCTCACTCCTGGTGCTGCACGGATGATCTCAAATCTCTTGCGAAGATCAGGCTTCATCGGCGTTCTGGCAGCTATTCTCAAGTCCAGCAAACCTTTTACGCCTTTTTAACTTCCAAACACTTGGAATCTGGGGTGTTTCAAAACCATCAAAACCTGGTTCTGTGAGGCATCTTCCCCAATCTCATTCTGATTGTCACTTTCGCGCTTTGTCAAGCAAGGTGAATCTGTGGGATGTGCGGCCTGTGAATTTTCTGAACTTGAAATCAGCCATGGTCCGAAGGCAGCCGTTTTGGCGCCGGGGCCAGCGTCCAGCCCCAGAAGTGCCATGCTATTTTCTAGAGACCACTTTTCCATACTTTTCCAACTTTGGGACATATAGTTTAAGAACATCTCAAGGTGAGTCTATAATAGTCTATATGAATTCATTTTTCTCAGCCATGATAAGCACATTATTTTTTGTAAGGTCGATCATGTCACCTCTTGGACCAAAGTCTGCATGGAATTCTGTGTCCCAGGATATGACCCATGAACTCTTGGCGTGGAGTACAACAGAGGGTTGTCGCGACAGTCTGGTGGTCAATGCGGCACAAAAGCTTTGGACGGAGCCTGGACGCTTCTGATTTGGCGATGCGAATGTGAGCGCTGGATAGCGCTGGCAGTACAAGTGGGCATTCACTTGGAATAGGTTTGAAATTTGGCAGTTTCAATTGGTTGGTGTGAGATAAAAAGATGCTTGCTGCGGTCTTTAAAACGCACAATCTTGACTGCTAAGATCAGTTCAACAGTTCAACATTTCATAACTTCGGATCTCTTTGATTTTGTTTGATCTTCTGCTCCTGTCTTCTGGTTCTTTGGTGTCCGTTCAAGGCCCAGGCAGACGAGCAAGCTCAAGAGATCGATTCGCTGCAGGACCCGACTTCCCAAAATCAAGGCGATGAAGCAGATGTGTTTTACTCAACAGAGCTCAACAGGCACATGTAAATTGAAACTTCACACACTTGACTGTCAGGAGCAGCTGCAGTCTGGTTCCAAGATTCTCCGAAAAGAAACAGAAGATGCTGCATCAGGTGTCAAGATCTATCAAAGATATCAAAGTCCATTCTCCGTTTGTGTGGAAACAAATCTTTACAGGATTGAAGTTTGTTGTATTTGTTTATTGCATTGTATCTCAATTATTTGTGTCAGGCCAACATCTGTCATCACCTTATAACTTATAACTTATAAAACACAGCTATATGCATTGCCCAGTCAATGCAAATTGTGTGCTCTGCGCAGGACGTAATAGCTCAAGAACAAACCTTGACAATGTCGTATTCATATTGTAGGATCATTCTCAACCAACAGACATTTCAACTGACCGAATGAATTGACAATTTACACTGCGATCAATGTTGTGATCGATTTATTATCATTACCCCAAAATAAGTGAATATAATATAGTAGCAGAAAAAAATCTTAACCACATGTTGTATTGATTGGCTGAACATTATTGTAAGATGTAACCATGGTTGTACTACTCATCAATTATTCTGTCACCCTGAGGTTTCCTGGACTGGGGGTACCCCCAAATCATCCAAAATAAGAACCATTTTAGTATTGAACCCATGGTTTTGGAGAGCCCCCAGTTTAAGGAACCCCATATTATAACAATCATCATTGTTAAGTTGTATTATAAATATATATACTGTACCCTTATTACCCAATCTAAAAATTATGATATAGGTCAACATAAATCAATCAACATAGCAATTTCCTATAAAAAAGATCCCTCTATAAAATTTCAGATTTATGATTCATTGCCCAGTACTTACCCAATATTTATCCAAGGTCCGCTTCGCGCGCCACCACTGCGCCCACCTCAAGGGAGGCCTTGGATGCGGAACCCTGGGCGACGCTCACAGGTGCCACTGGAGAAATACCGTTTTTTTTTTGGGATTCAAATGGATACCCTCTGGTAAACTAACATAGCTATGGAAAATTGCCATTTATAGTGGATTTACCCATTGAAAATGGTGGTTTTCCATAGCTATGTTAGTTTACCAGACAGTATTGACCGTTGAATAACTTGAGAATCTTGAAATGATAGCAGCAAGGTTCTTGTTTTTTTTTTTTGATTATTCAACTGAAGCAAGGAAACATATGAATGAGGACATGGGTATGAAATTTGTGGATTTTCACCTCCAACATGAATATAATGGATCTTATTTCAATGTATTGGGTGAACATGCCAACAAATGGATGGTTAGATGCTTTTTGACGCTGAACATAAACAAATTTGTCTAGTGAATTCGCACACCAGTTTTGACCCATACCAGATCGTCAAGGTTGCTTTTGCAAAACAGACGTTGCTGCAGTTAGCAGGAACAAGACAAACACCAAACACCAGCATTGTTGAAAGAGCTTGAAAGTTCTTGAATTTATTTTGATAGGGTCTTGTAGGCTGGACTCGATAGGATGTTTCCATTTGATTCACGTTGCCTTCACGTTGCCTTCACGTTGCCTTCCAGCTTGCAGCAGCTGTGCAGGAGATGGTTGGAGACAGAAGCCGTCGATGTACCTTGGCGACACCCGCGTGAACCTCTGATCCTCTGAGGGATTCTGAGGGCATCATGGGGATTCAACCAGCTCCATCACCACCCAAAGGTGACCACAGTAAATCAGAGTGGTGAAGATTCGCTGGTAGCATCTGGTGAATATCTGGTGAATATGAAATGACATTTTAATGGGAAAGTCAAAGAAAATCGATGAACATCATGGAAAATCATCCATTGCCATGTTTGACTACCGGAGGGCAGTTGTTGTTGCGATCAAGGACTCTTCTGGAAGAGCGTTCCACTCGGCAGCTGGAAGAGGACGGGAGACCGTTCACGTGGTGGATCGATGTGGATCGTAGTGTCAAGGTTGTGAAAATCGGGAGTATAGGGACATTTACAAAATGTACAGCAGGTTTGGACAACGTGCTATCCAACTTGTTTCAAGACCAAGATTACAAATCTGGAGATGACATGTGCAAATGGGCTGATGTGAATTGCAGCAAGCGTAGGTAGCCTCTACACGCCTCATGCTGGAGATTTGTCCTGATATTTGGCTTTGCTGTTAATCTCATGAGGTTCGACATGCTGCGCTGCAGAGTGAAGCCCAGATATCCAGGTGCAGCAGAGTGTTCCCCAGAAAAATGAGGTTGTACTTCATGTATACAAGAATCACTGCTACGATCTGCTACGCATATCACCGCTAGCCATCCTGAATTTGTGGCTTTGGCAAAGACAACGACGTCTATATTCCTGTCCTGTGCTACAGGCGCGGAAAGGAGGCAGAGGCTCAGAAGGCGGGCCACAAGTGCAAGGGAGATGCAGTCAGCTGAGATCAGCTGAGCAGTTGTAGCAATAGTAACATTATGTATGAAACATGTGACAGTGAAACTTAACAGTACTTGGTTTATTTATGTTTATTTCAGTTGAGTATCTGGGCATTGCGCGTTGAATGGTGTTCGAGACGGACGCCCTCTCCAGTGAAAGGAGTTGGAAGAGCAGAGAAATCTTGAAGCGGAGCTGCAGAGCGAATTGCGCGCTGCTGAGGCCACTTTACAAGCGTCATGGGGGAGGACCCAACATCAAAACTATGGTCAAACAGACACAGTAAATCGGCATGTGCGCATGGGTTGCTCTGAAAATAGGCTCCCCCTAAATCCATGATAATCCATTGGTTAATCAGTTAATCATCATCATTACTGAAATGATCTAAAACTGCAATTTTCATCAATTTTCAGTATATGTGTGCTGTATATTCCATTTTCAGCCAGCCTTATTGTGGAGCGTAGGTTGAACTGGCCAAGATTGCCGAGGAGGCGAACAACAAGATTGAGGCGGCAGGAGATGGTCGATTGTGCCACATCAACAAACTGGCTTTAGGATGCTTAAACAAGTGACAGTTGGAAAACACAATCAATTATGATCAATTATGATATTTGATGATATAGTTACATAGTTCATTTGAATACCTTTGACTTGATACCAGTGTAATCCATTATGATAGCATAATGATTTCCATTATAATACCATTATGATCCACAATCATCCGTTATGATACCACTATGACATATTATGATTATGATCAAATGATCCATAATGATGCAAGATAATCCACAGTCATCAGTTTTGTTGAGAGGCAGCCAACCTGCGTATCCGATCTCTGCGGCGGGAGCGAGAGGAGGTCGGCTTGCTCTGTGGAAAGGAAAGCAGCTGTAGAAGCCAAAATTTCCACGATGCTCTAAAGCGGACCACAATACCACAGTTTGATTGGCCTTTGAAAATGGAAGATCACGGAAGATCTGAACTTTGATCCACGACAGCAGTTTGTACCCACGAGATTTGTTTCTTGAATTTTCTCTGTCTCGACGTTGCTCCACCTCAAAGGCGAACAATGCGCTGGAAGAGCGACGTCAAGGAAACCAAAAGCTGCAGGCCATGCTGGAGGACACGACATTGTCAGCTGACTGCCTCTACTCTGCAGATCTCTGCAGTATTCGTTTGTTGCAAAAGTGTGGATTGGCAATACTGCCACATCATGGCTGTCTGAGTTTTAACTTGGTGAAATGAACAGGACATGTATGAGATTTGAACATTTTGAACTTCGACCCAGGAGATAGAGCAGGAGAAGAGTCAGCTGATGGAGCAGAAGGAGGCTGCGGCTATAGCTACAGCTTCCAGCTGCCAGCTGCCATGGCTCAATGGAAGAGACCGCTCCAGGCGTTGATTCGCATCGTGGAAGACTTGCATAGCTCCTGCACCCAAGCAGGGCTTCCGGCCACAGACCGTGCGTCAATTGTCTGGGCACCCAGCAACGCATAGCAACACTAGAAATGCAGTACAGATGGCGATTTAAAATGATTTAAACATACGTATTGCATCATGGGATGCCATGGGTACACTTCAAAATTGCTGGTGGGATCTAGTGAGTTCAAGCAGTAGAAGATAATCAGAGGTGCAAGGATTACTCAAGGCCTTACAGCCAGAGCAGCGGCGCAGAGTTTGTCCCAGGATAGCATTACCGGCTTCAAAATGCCGAGCTGAGAGATGCTGAGAGGGCTTTGCTCCTGTGATTTTCCGTTCGACTTCACATGCTGAGCTGGCACTTGGAAACCATGATTGACTTTTTTAATTTGCAGTGATCAGCAGTTATGACCTTTTCGTCCACAGAATATTCCACTTTTCCAATCATTCCATGTATACATATATATAAATATATATATATATATATACATTTACTGTATATACAATAACCCTATGTTCCATATATTTCTATATATTTCTATCCTTTCCACGTTCATGAACAGGCTGTCCAGCTCTTCGTGGGATGAGATTCAGTTAATGTTTCCCTGCCCTGCGGATGGTCCACCTGTCATCTGGGCGGGGCATGGAGCTGGTTTAGATGGACATTTCCCGAGGCAGAGGTTGCGCTGTCATGAGCTACATGTCTTGGTTTCGACTGGTTCCGGAAGGTCATGAGCTGCGGAATCAACATGTCCATCTGAGCTCTTGGTTTGATTCAGTACTTGGAGGAGTTGGCAGCGGCGTAAAGCTTCGCCACTGTTCACCCTGCTGTCGAGAAAAAAAGGCATCAGAGATATCAAAGATACCAAAGAAGATGTGTTGGTCAATCTATATACTTCTATTCTTTCCCTGGCGCACTTGACCAAGTTGAACTAGCCGGATCGGGTCGCTGCACAGGATGAAGAACTTCGAGAAGTCCGCCTAGAGCCCCAAGCTTTTGGAAATTGCGACATTGCCAAAGGATCAAAGGATATTGGATGATGTGAGCCTCAGAACAGCAAGGCATTCAAACCCAGGGCTTTGCATGGTGAAACCACGCCACATCGTCTGATCCAAATTTTATCCTTCCTTTTCGAGCAAGTTCATTCTCAGCTAGATTCTGTCTTGGCCTTGTGAAAAAGAGTGTTTGTACTGCAAAGGTCACGAAAATGAGCAGCTACGTTCAGAGGCTGGTGCAGACTCTCAATGTCACTTGAGCCGTTCTGAAAACCTCCCTTTACAATTTTTGTAAGGGCCTTGTCATATCGAGTGTGGCGCAAGCAAAACCCTCACTTGCGTAAGGCCACGTAAGAACTTCGTGTAAGGGCTTCCTCAATTTGCTCCGCGTAAGGAAAAAAACCACGCGCTTAAGCATGGTGCAAGCTCTGGTGCACCCAAAATGATACGACATGATACGACATAGCGAGTGACTGAAGGTTTTTAGAATGGCTCACTTGCTGCAACTTTGTTTTGACATTCATTTGTTCGGTGGTTTGCAACCAAATCAGCGAGGATGGACACGGCGGCTCAAATCACAAGTCATAACAATTATATGGGTATGGATCAATACCTATTACCATTTTTAGGGGGATGAACATCCATTTACCAGCTATTTTGATGTTCACCAGGGGTACAAGGTTTTGACACACTGCCATATATGATACATTGTTACATTGTCTCCAGCATGCATGACACCGAGCCAAGACTTTCTTGATGGAGACGCATAAAGTGTGTAAAGTGTCATCCAGCTCATGGTTGGCCACATTGCAGAGTTTCACCAGAAAACATATTCTGATGTACACACACATATATAATACATTGGATGTATAATATACGTCGGATGTACAATATACATTGGATGTATAAAATTAAATTAGTACAATCATATACTGCATTTTATTGTTTATTTGAATGATTTGAATGTATCTATTTATTTGTCCAACATTTCCGGCACTTCCGGCTTGCAATTTGACAGTTTGCCAACTGCCCGGAAGGTGGAAGCTTTCATGACCCGTTCCTTGAAGGCGAGTTCAGCAGCTCTTGCAGACAAGGCGGGACGATGTGGGACGTGTGTTGGGTGAAACAGCTTGGTGTCAGCCAAACGTGGGGTACCAACTGATCTACAAATTTGGTAATGTTGTGTAATGTTCAGGAAATTCAGGATTAAACAAACCATTTTGATCCATTTTGGGGATTGAATGGGATTGATTTGACCCATAGACCTGAGAAGTGTATCCAGCAACCGCAGCAACGGGAGAGACGCCATAAGCAGCTCACGGCGCCATCTTGCGCGCTGATCCCATCTCTTGTTTGCAACATGTGGGGCGCAAACAGTGTGTTAATTCATTGATGTTGATGCGAAGGTGCGAGAAACCATGAGAAAAAATAAAGCTCAGCCATGAACTACGCCACATGATGGCTACATGCCTATGACACACCATATTCAGATTCTGGAGCTGTTCAGTTCAAGGAGGGCTTGTGTCAGAGCAGTTTCTCTCTGAATCATGGGTGGTGCTGCTGCTGGTGCCATGGATGCAAACGCGTTTAATGCTGCAGTGCGATCTGCACACGACGGTGTTTTTCTCCCAGATGTTTCCACTTTGACCTACCAAGGCAATCCCATCGAGCGTTTGTCCAAAGGTTTCAATTTGATTCACTGAAAATTGGGTGTACTTCAGTGTGGTTCCGCAGGAAAGCCTGAGATTTGTTTGATCGTTTATGATTCTTGTGGGCTCCGAAATCAATCGAAATCAGGTGTCTTCAATGAGCACAGCTATCACACTGGGGGACCAGAGGATACACACCAGGTGGCTGTTGCTGCTTATGCTGCTCGTGGTCTAGGGAGTCTCGGAGATCCCGACGAAGTTTGGGTTGCTTGTTTTCTCAAATCTTGCAGAGATGGACAACCTCGGGATCACATAGCTATGGACCTCATCGTTGTCCTGGATGTCTCGGGATCAATGACTCTTGGAGAATTTGGTCATATTTGGTCTATGATATACTATATGCTATACATGCTATACCGGATTGAACAACAGAAGATCTCTATATACATATTTCATCTTATTTCTATCCTTTCTATCACTGCAGCATGCAAAATGATATGGGGCCACCGGGTTGTCATGTTGCAATATAGGTTTAGTCCACTATTGTCCCAGTTTTTGTTTGGCAGCCATTCAAAACCGACGCAGCCACAGGGACTGGTCTGTGGATAGCGAGCGACTTCGAACGACTGAAAATTCCCGACTGGCCTTGGCAAAGGAAGCATTGACCTCCCTGATTCCAAAACTGCGACCAGATGATCGCTTTGGTTTGGCGACCTTTACAAATGAGGGACGAGTGATACAACCCCTGGTCCCCGTAGCAGAGCTGCGACATGAAGAGTTTCTTTGTGAAAGACTGGCATTTTGCATTTAATACTCTTTTCCATCAATTTTCCATCATTCTCCATCTCAGATCCCTAAATTCAAATCCTCATCATGGGCTCCTGTTTCCATGATGTGATATTGTTTCATCATGCTCTGCCGCATTCTGTCTTGCCAGGCTACTGCAACAGATTCATGAGCTGCGAGCTGGTGGTGGCACCACGATTTCAGCAGGCTTGCAAGCTGCGGTGCAAATTTCCGGCGAGGAAATGCCCGTGGGTCGACATCGACGCCTTCTGTTTCTCACTGACATGGATGATATGCGTCCTGGGCAATTGGATCACATGGTGGCGACACAGTCAGAAAGGGGCCTCTTTGTCTCTTTTGTGGGTATTGGAATGGGCTTTAAAGCTGAATTGGCAGAACAAGTATCAAAACATAAAGGATCAAACTATTTCTGCATCACGCAAGAGCACGAACTGCGCAAGACAATCGTAGATAACTTTGACTGGAATTTCTTTCCCGCAGCCTTCAATGTCGAGATGACGGAGCAAAGTGATACCTTGCAGCTGTCTTCTGTTTATGGCACTCCGTATGACTTGCGAGACGAACTTGTGGAAGCTGAATGGATGCCTGACGTCCATCGTTTCTATCCAGAGGAATTCAAATCAACAGTTACAACCTTTCTTCTTTGTATTCAGAGAACAGTCAGTGGATTGCCTATGCCTGCCCTACAGTCCATCTTCAGCTTCCTTTCCGCGGGAGTGCGCAGCGTCATCCGTGTGGATACCGTCTTTCCAAGCGGCGTCCAAAGCGACGGTGCGGTGGATGGTGGGCTCATTCTGTTGAGGCTCCGTGGCCGCGGCGGTGGCCAAGTGCGGTTGACACTTCGCTACGAGGCGAGGCATGATGTGACTGGATGCTGTAGATTTGAAATTAGTGGCAAAATTGGCAAACCAGATTGGATGGTCAAGAACTTAAGACATCTTAAGACATATCGTCCAATGTTGATGATATGCATCACATACCGTGGCCATATGGCCCCATCATGCTCTCAGACCTGAATGATCTGAGACTTTGCTGCAGGCTGCTGGCCAGTTTTTCACCAGCTGTCAAGATGTACTGATACCCAAAGATGCAGAATCTGCGCCGGCTGCATTGGCAATACAGAAAGGAGTTTCCCTTCAGCGTTATGTGGAGGCTTGCAGAGCGTGCCTTCACAGCACACGCTGAGTTTCGCTTAATTGCTGATTAAATCATGTTAGATCTCTAGTTTCCACCTCACAGCATCAAGACACAGCAGTCACGATCGTACACTGATGTACACTGCGCACATTTAATTTGACATCATTTGACTCATGGCAATATCATGCCATTGCTTCACATTGCTTTTTTTCATATTAGTTTCCTGTCCCATCTGTCCCAAGGTACCTGATGTTACGAGATCCTGTTCTCAGCCATTCTCCAGGATTTGAGGATTATGCGAATGAAGTGAGACGTGCTTTCAGTCAGCTCCAGGACTTGCAGGAGGAATTCAGCCAAAATGCAGCGAATGTTGACACTCTGTGCCCCGGACTTCGTGATCAATTGACGGCTTTCACAGAAATGGCCGAGAAACATGCTAAGAGCGTACTGGAGGGCAAGTAAGCCTGAAGCACTTGCTGACTGAACGACGATTCTTGAACTGGTGCAGAGTGTTTTCAAGTACCTTGCTACTTACGTCCCTCCTTTGGATGTTGCTTCGCGAGACCTTTGAGAGAAGCGAATGATTATGTTTTGGTTGCCCTATTGTACAGTCTGCGGCGCTTGACAATACTGCCAAACGGCATAACACAAAAAAAACATCACAGGGGGACTGACCTGCCAAAGAACTGCAAAACAATCCTAGGCGAGTGAAATGATATTATGGGTTCAGAACAGTGTCTTTGCGTCGCACAGGCGGATGCTTTGGAGATGGAGAACAAGGTGGGCTGAAATTCTTGGATACAACATGATACAACAACACCTTACCATTTCCGTTTCTGCCGACATCTGCCGACTCCCTTCCGTCTAGGCAGACCAATACCATCCAATACCCATCACATCCATGTCGGTAGGAATATGATCAGGAGTTCCAAACAGCTCCAGACGTTTTTTCCTTCTTCTCCAAGGCTTTGCACCTCGAGGTAGAGCAGCTACAGAGTAAGGTGGGCTGTTCACTCTGATATTGATTATTGATCATTGGGGTATGGATCAATACCTATTAATACCATTTTTAGTGGGTTATTCACATCCATTTACCAGCTATTTTGGGGTTCACTAGGTACCAGGGTTTTGACCAATAGCCATTTAATATCATTTATGATCATTTGGAAGCGCGATTGTGACAGAAATTGTGACAGTCCCTCAGCTCGCTTCGATGCATCCCCAACTGAGCAGAATCAGTGGTCCATCTGCCAGCGCGATGAAGAAGTTGGTCGTTTGGAGAATGAGCGGAATAAGCTGGGGTCCCAGCTGGGCCAGTCATGTCTTGCTGGTGGATGCAACTATAACAATCTATAAAATATACATAATCTGTATAATATATAATAATATATATATATAATTATATATAATATCCTACTGCAACTGACTCTAAGTGTAGTATGTAGATGTAACAGATGTAGCACGGTAGCACCTTATTATCTCCGTGACACTACAAAGAAAGGCTGCCGTAGATCTGAGGCTCCGGGCAGCAGTTTCTGAACTGGAGCTTCAGCTTCAGCCAGGGACCCACTTCCATCATTGATGTTGGAGCATTTTGGAGCGAAGAAGAAGTGCTTCTGGAAGCCATGTTGTACAGTATATGGGTGTGTCTGAAAATAGTGTACCCCTAAACCCAATGGTTAATGATCATTATCCCTATTAAATGGCTACAATTGGGAATATACCCTATTTTCAGACAAAACCATATGTCTGGGTATGTTTATATGATGTTCAGCGATACTCTTCAGAGTGACATATCCCATTGCTATCATTATCTATCATTGCTCATCTGCTAGTCATGGCGAGGTCTATGGCGATCAGCTATGGGCAGGTTGGCCTGAGTGGGGTTGTTGTTTTCTTGCTAAGCTGTCCTGATGGTAGGAAAGGTACCTCAATATCTCCTAATCTCAACATCACTGTTGTTTTCTGTTCCACATCGTTCCCAGATCTCAACCATGTCAGGTTGAACAGAACAACGCCGAGCTCAGGGCTGCACTGGACAGGGTGCGGATCAACAGATCCAAGTGCATCAAGTGAGGTTGATGGGAGATACATCAACTTGGGTTGTGCCGTGTTGTGCCTTAAGTGTCCTTAAGTTCCTTGCCAGATCCATCCAGAATCTATATTGATCTATATTGCATCTTGTTGGCCATGAGCACGCCAAAAGGCAAGCGGAATTTTAAAGGGGGTTATTGGTCACTCGAGCAAGATCATTAGCTGGGATTCAGCCTCTTCTTCAGGACTACTCCAGCATGTTTTTCGCCTTGTCGCCCACGCGCACTTTGGGCTCAAAGTTTTCCCCTACCATCGGGCCCTTGCGGAGTTGCTATGAGCTTAGTTGCCAGGACATGTCGGGACCGAGAATCAGGTTGAATCAGTTCTTCAAACCAATCTGGGGGACCAACATAGACCGAGCCAACCGACTTCGAGTATGAGTCTGAGGCTCATTCCTGCACATCTTCCAGCATGGCGCAGACAATGAACACAGAGGCTCAGCTCAGGGACACCATCGGACACCAATTGAAGAGGAAATTGCGGGCTTCATGTCGAATGAAAGAAACATCTAATATCATCTAATTATTAATTGTCGAGGTTGAATCCTGCTTCTTCGTTTGCGTTTTGTGGAAATCCTTCCAGATGCCTGGAGTTTAAAACCTTCCATGTAACCCTTGATCTTTATTGATTAGAAGTTCACTTCCACGCTCAATACTTTAGGGTTTGATTCAAAGCAGCATTTGTTCATGAAACGCAGACATCAGCTGACGCTGGAAAGGCATAAGTTTGAGGATGTTTGAGCTAAGGTCGCGAACAGCAACAAGGACCGGGCGAGGTACGAACAGCAGCCACTTGATAGCACTAGGACCAGAGACGACCGCAGCGGTTAGCAGCTTGACAGTTTGGTCCAGTGAGTAGTGCCCAGGTTCTACAAGACCCGCCAGTGCGCCTTCTTCGCAAAAGGAAAATGCACTCGTGGTGCGCAGTGCAAGTATGCTCATGGCCAAAATGAGCTCCTTGGTACGAAACAGACTCTTGAAGTCCGCCACAGCTGTTGCAGTCAGCTGCATAAGTCATGTTTCTTTTTAGGAGATCCTGGGGCCTATCACAATGACCTCTGAGGCTGCAGGAGAGGCCAGACCTTACCTTCACCTCGCTTTGCCGTGCCTGGGATGAAGGTAAGGTGTCGGGAATGAAATGGAATGGTCCTTGTGAATGCACCAGTGCCTGACATTTTCATTTGAATAATCAACCTGTTTGTGTTTGCATGAACCTAGACTCTGACTCAACCTTAATATGTTTGCTTTAAGATTTCGTCCTTAGAGTCACAATCAGTCACACTTCTGGCTCGTGGTTGCAAGTGGATCAAGCAGCAAGTTGGCAGTTCCTAGCCTGCAGCGACCTCTGGATGACTTTTTCGGTGATGACTTAGGTGAATATGCAACCACTGGCAGCTGCACCAACCCCAAATGTTCATTTGCTCACAATCCTGGGCAGCTTCGAGCAACGGGAAAATTCTTCAAGGCCTCAAGCGTTTCGGGGGAACTGGGGGAAAAAACACATTAAAAAGCTGGATCTGGGAAGACCCAGCTGGAATTTTTCAAGACCCTGCTAATTTCCATGATTTCTATATATTTCTATATTCAAAGTCATTTCAATTTAAGTGAAGATAGTGAAGTTAGATGAAGTTAGATGAAGTTAGATGAAGTTAGATGAAGAGTTAGATGAAGTTAGATGAAGATAAGTTAGATTTGTGACCTAAACTAAACAGCCCACTTTGATTTTGGATGTTGCGTGGCGCATTGCATTGGCTCCCTGCGGCACCTGCAGACATCGCTGTGCAAGTTCCACTTGCAGGGCCGATGCCGCCTGGGAAAGGACCTTCTGATGGCACATGTGTGGAAGATACCTGCAGAAAACTGCAAAAGAAGCTGCAAAAGAGCCAAAGCATGGTATAGTTTGTATAGTGCATACAAGAAAGCATCGACTGCGGTTCAGGTTGTGTTTGTTTGTCCCAGTTGATGGTAGAGCATACCAGCATTTGTCTCCAACATTTCCAGATTCTTAGTGCAGGAGTGCCGCCATGCGCATGGTGAGGATGAATTGGCACCGGCCCCCAAATCTGCTGGCGCACAGCAGGTGCGATCATTTGACATATTTGACCTTGCCTTTCCATGCCTTTTCAACTTACGCTGCGGTGACAATCCTTTGTGACAAGTTCTCGCCGGATCTTGCCACACCTGGAAGGAGCCGGTAAGCCCAGTTTTCGCAGAGCCAACAGGCGGGCTGTAGGGAGACTGTACTGTAGGGGAAATATGGGGACATGGTATGAAATGGCAGGACAGAGGGCTCCTAAAGGGATGGAAGGCTAGTTTTGGCGACTCTGGCTCTCTAACAATTTCCAAATTTCAACGCGTTGCAGTGATGATACTGGTATTGTAGTATGCACCGAATCTTGAATCGCAGCAAATGGACTCACGTACAGACACAGACACACACACTGTTGATTTTTTGGAAGTGAACTGCAATGACGATGTGGTTGTACACGCCTGGTAGAATTCCTGAGTCCATCATCCTTGATAAACAGGTGAAACCAGGGCCAAATCATTAATCAGCAAG
>Ga0126342_10001295_pt1 | contig 34432 bp, 15 predicted proteins | sample Cyp1metagenome_FD_92528 | JGI IMG/M metagenome (GOLD analysis project Ga0126342, IMG submission 92528) | Coral microbial communities from Lord Howe Island, Old Settlement Bay, Australia - Cyphastrea 1 metagenome | ecosystem: Host-associated > Invertebrates > Cnidaria > Coral ...
AATTGTGGGGGCATATGTGACACATATTGCCCATATATGTTGTAAATAAATGCGGAACCTATATGTATATACGTATATACCCTCTAGGCCCTCTACAGAGTATAGCTCTTGAACCAAGTTAAGGTATACTGTATAGTATGTACTATCTCATTCCAACCCCCCCAAAAAAACGACCATATATGGGATATAACATGATATAACTGGCTAGTCCAATGGATCTAGATATATCTAGAATATAGATGTATCCCAATATGGCTAAACATGGACATTTGCACAGATATGCGTATAATGAATAGAAATAGAAATAAAAATGCATATCAGACTTGTATGGTGGCTTTTCTCAAAGCCAAACAATCACTCCTCTAGAAATAGAAATAGAATATATATGCATACATATGATACATATGTATACAAGTAATTTGAGGATGAACCATGCCCTTTGGTACAAATGACATGGCGTTGCGGCAATCCAAATGGAGATGGAGCATCACCACGACTCCAGCTTTTGCCTGCGGTTGTTGAGGCCTTTTAGCACCAAGAGAACCTAACCTGGAAGGCAAAGACTCACCATTTCTACCCAGTTCTAGTGGAAAGCTATCAAATGTTCCACATTCCCTTTTTTTCCAACCCATTCTATGAGAATTTCTCCGGAAATGTTCCACATTTCCAGGTGAGTTTCTGATGGCTAGGCATTTTCGTGTGGCTGGAGAACTTCTACGCAGTGGAGGGAGAGCCCTCCGATAAGGCAAGATGATGGCGGCTGATGGCTTTTGTTTGGGGCACCTAAGGCCATAAATGGCGGACTTTTAGGATCTTTGAGGCCAGGGGGTTCATATGGTTAACAGGTGGAGTAACATCGGCAGGTCCAGATCATCATGGTGCCCCCACCAAAACTCCAAATGCCCAGCTTGCTATTCGTGAACCCATGGGCATATCCAACCACTGTTTGCGGTTCCCCATTCCAGCAACGCTCTTTGACTCGTGATCGGGTTTGCCTAATTATATCCTAATTATATCCTAATTATATCCTAATTATATCCTAATTATATCCTAATTATCCTATTAGTAAAGACCCAGTTCACATCATCAACCAATATAAACCATGAACAGAAACTCGAGATTCAAGTTCCATCAGGTGCTTTTGTTTTCTTAGACATCCAGTCCATCAGCCATCCCCAGCGAAGCTTATCGCGGAATAGGAACAGATGGGATCCATTCCGGATGCCCTGTACTGGTGCAGCATCTATCTCCTGGGTGAATGGGTTGCTCGGCACTGAGTTGTTCCATGCTGCCGGAACCCAGAGGAGATATAGCTAGCAGAAATGTGAGAAAGCCAGCAATCAACTTCAATAAAGCCATATCTCAATGCATTCTCACATAAAACAATACCTCACACTGGAAATAATATGATTAATAAGTGGAAATAACGTGGTTAATAAGCCGTCGTTTTTGCTGAAATAAGTGCTGGACGTCTTGAGTTGTGTGCTGGACGTGGCCAAGGCCAATGACGAGTTTACAGATGGCGCTGGTAGCCGCATCTTGGTGAATGGGGCAGCGGGGAAACACGACGTGCGACGTTGCCTTGTGAATGATGGAGAATGCAAACAATTGGTGGTATGACATGATATTACCCAAGAATTTGTTCTTAAATCTTAGGTTGGTGAAGCAATAATTGTAAAAGAGTGTTATAGTTTAGCCCTGCAAAGCTAAAGCTCCCGCCATTCGAGTGACGTTGCCTTGTGAGGTTTGTGCATTTTCTACTGCCTCTGCGGGGTGGCTTTGTTCTCCATCCCGGCTGCTTGGCGGCAGTGGCGTCACTGTCGGGGTCACTGTTTGGCGAAGCAATGGGAGAAAGATGTTCTTTAAGGAATTTTAAGGATATAGGAATTTTATCTACCTACCTAATCTATCTATCTATCTATCTATCTATCTATCTATCTGCCTACCTACCTACCAAACTATCTATCTACCTATCTATTTACCTACCTATCTATCTACCTACCTACCTATCTATCTATCTATCTACCTACCTACCTATTTATCTATCTACCTATCTATCTATCTACCTACCTGTCTGTCTATCTATCTATCTACCTATATCTCTACCTACCTACCTACCTATCTGTCTATCGACCTACCTATCTATCTACCTGCCTACCTATCTATCTACCTACCTATCTATCTATCTATCTAACTATCTATCTATTTATCTGAGTATGCATTATATCAAGACTTTATATTCTTTCTTTTGGTGTGCGTGTTGGGTCTTCAGGAACTATTGCAGCCCGACATGGCCAGGTGGGTATCATGGTGGAAGCCGGCCGCGCCACCTTGGAGAAAGTGGCGGACGTGGCTTGGAGAAAGTGGCTGCGGGTCCGTGGGATTTTGGAGGATGTGTTGGTCAGAAATACAGGGGTTTGCTCGAAATTTGGGACAGGATTCTGGAGGACATCAAACATGATTTCAACCTGCAGAAATGGGAAGTGGTGGAGTGAAGGAGCAAAAAGGACGACCTTACAAGCAAAATATAGCAAACTTGTGATCTGATCCACCAACATGGACAAAACAAACATTTTTTTTCGCAGAAACGGCATGCCATGTTTGAGCAAGAAACACGGTGATATAACTCGCAAAAAATGGTGTTGACCCCGACAATGTCGATTGTGGGGATCGGACCAACGAAAATAGTGGGAACACCATGAAAAAACGCACGTAATTTACACCAAACATGTGGATTTTGACCAACAGCAAAGATTTAACCATCGCGTGCGTTTCAGATCTAAGTGAGAACGATTGGGGTTCAGATTGTTTTCGTGCTTGTTTGCTGCCACCTTGCTGTATCCCCTTAGCCACTTTGTCCCTTTCTGTTGCGTTGGCGGAGCCAAGCGCAAACTATGCAAACGCGACGTGGCCATGTGGCCATGTACCTGGCCAAGACCCAGCAGGCCTTCCCCAACTGCCACAACATTGACACCATGGTGTCCGTAGTCTACGGCCTACGGGCCTACGGCCTGTCCGACACGGCAGCTTTCTCACCAATCCAGTGCAGCCGACGTCCAATTCCATGAGGGCCAACCTCCACATACACAGGCTCCGCACCAGAGAAGAGTGGTCACCATGGGCAAGGTGACCAAAAGGCTATAGTTTTGGGTGCTGTTTTTGATAACACATATCAAACTATTTGAACAAGATCAGCTGTATTTTGCTCTATGATTCCGTGAGATTGAAATAGTCTGAATGTTGATTTGACGTCTTTAATGTCGTGCTCTTCACATGAGCTTCCTAAAGCCATCCCTGTTGAGTCTCGAGTACTGTTAGCTTGGTCAAGCGATTTTGATGTCAAAAAAACATTGGCACATATATGTTTACATTATTTTAAAATAATTGATTCTCCCAGTGACCCGGGCAAACCGTTTTTTTTACATCTTCTCACACATGTTCCCATGTTTTCCCATGGTAATATGGAATTCAAGATTCTTCTCCGGTCATCAACACTAATCTTCCATTTTGTTTGATGATTTTCCCAGCTCTAAATCTCCATTTACAGGGGATTTTCCAGCTATGTTTGATGACACCAGATGGTAAATCCATGAATATCCTAATATACATTGAAAAATAATATCCGATTTCATTATCTCAATAATAACAACCATATCAAATCATATTATGCATGTATAACTATGGATAGGTACATTTTTGGGTAAATAAGCCAGTGATTTTTCCCATTCCAGATAGGATTCCATGTGATTTTCCAATGTTTTCCAATGTTTCCCAGTGACATCTCATTATCCCAATAATAACAACCATATAAAGCCACATTGAGCATGTATACCCTCTGGTTATGTCAAAATAGCTATTGAAAATGGCCCGGTCGAAATAGTGAGTTTTCCCATTCAAAAATGGTGGATCTTTCCAGTTCGTTATGTGGCAGTTTACCAGAGGGTAAATCTCCATTTTTCCTATGGTTTCCTATGGTTTTCCCATTAAAACCTCCATTTTCCTATGGTTTTGCTATGGTTTTCCTATAGTTTCTCCCATTAAAACCTCCAATTTTCACATGTCACATCCTGGTGTCCCGTTCCGGACGTAACCAATCCGAGGAACGGAAGGAGTTGGCGGAGCTGAAAGCCGCGGCGACGTCACGACCCAAGGCGAAGGCGACCTGTGGGGATCGTTTGGGGCGTTGGAATCTATGGCTATAAATGGCTGGTTGGTGGGTTGGAAAACCATAGGAAAATGGTGGTTAATAGTGATTAATAGTGGTTAATGAGGCTATAAATGGCCATTCATAAGGTTTACCCTCTGGTAATTCATACCCAGATGCTCCATGGTGCTGGTATATTTACCTACAAAACTGGGTGATTTTGTTCGGGCAAATGTTGGTAAATATACCAGCACCATGGAGCATATGGGTCTGGTAATCCATATGAATCCCCATTAATCCACTATTAATCCTCATTAATCCCCATTAATCATCATCTGGTTGGTGGTTTGGAACATAACTATGGAAACCTGGTTGGTTGATGTTGGTTGATTCTTCATGGTGTCCTGGTTGCTGGTGACTGGAACCATGGAATGGATTATGACTTTCCCATTCATATTGGGAGTGTCATCATCCCAACTGACGAAGTCCATCATGTTTCAGAGGGGTTGAAACCACCAACCAGATAGGGATGACAATGGGATAATTATGGGATAATACTGGGGTATTAATGGATATATCCATTTTTGTTGGCCTACTGATGGAATCAATATTGAATCAATGGTCGTTGTTGGGCAGATCTTGTAACACTTATCAGCTATAAAAGGTTATAAAAGTATAAAAGTGCTACGATACAAACCACATACCCTCTGGTAATTTAACATAGCTATTGAAAATTGCCATTTATAGTGGATTTACCCATTAAAACTAGTGATTTTCCATAGCTATGTTAGTTTACCAGAGGGTATCGTTGGAGATATGGATAGAATCCGATCTGGTCAGAGAAAAAAAAATCACGACGTCCCGAGGGACGTCACCGGGGATAGCTGGGATGGGCCCAGTTGTGGGGGGTTTGATTCGCGGTGGCGTCGCAGTTGATGTGATGACCTTATATGAAATATCAACTTTATCAAATAGCCTCTGGTAAACTAACATAGCTATGGAAAATCACCATTTTTAATGGGTAAATTAAGTATAAATCAGCATGTTCAATAAATATGTTAAATTACCAGAGGGTAGTTTATATAGGCTAAATAAATCCTGATAGTTGTGAAAGAAAGATATGCATCAGGATTTATTGTGGTGACTAGCCATTCTTAAACCTAGGGTTGATTATCTCAATGGTTTCAAATATGTTTTTGTGTTTGTTTAATCCCTAAGAATCGGATGACAACTAATCTCTCTTGGATTGATGGAATCGGGTGATTTCGGCGGGACAATCTTTGTAGCTGTTCAAAGGAAAGACAGCCGGCTGCTCCAACCTATTATATCATATGAATTACCCTCTTGCCACCTGAGCCACTAAGGTTGATGAAGATGATGAAGGTTGAAATATGTTACATAAATCTTAAAATGCCATACTATCTGGTTATTTAACATAGCCATGGACAATGGCCCCTAGAAATATATTATTTTCCCAGCTAGAAACCTCCATTTATTTCAGGGATTTTCCATGGCTATGTTAGTCATAACCAGATGGTATATCTAAATGATGGCCACGAAGGATGTTTTTTTTGCTACCTCTATATTAGTGCTCTTCTAATCCCTGGCAAAATCTCTTTGTCTTCGGGGTGGAAGCAACCCTGACTTGTGGTGCCTCCCAACCGCAGCCAGTGACAGGCGATGTGAGCGCAGCAATCTGTCGTTAAGTCCTTGAAAAGTGTGGCGCGTCCTGTGTCGACCCGGGAATTTCAGAATCAACCACCATGATAAAGATTGATATTTAGTGGTTCATGCTGAAGGACATAGAATCAGCACATTTTAATAAATTTTATTCATTTGGAATGAGAACAAAACATCAACGTGACTGCTGCATAATGACTGTCGACTTCGGCCATGTGGCCGTCTCCTGCCACCGTTTTTTTGCCGCGTCATAGCTTCTCGAAGGGTCCGGAGGTCTCAACTGAGACATCAGACCCCTGGAGTTCATTTGAGGTGTTTGAGGGGCTTGGGTTACCAAAGGTTTGTTATGGTTTCTTGAATTTACCTGGAAGATAACATAATCTTCCGACAACAAAAACATGGCCCTAAAGATAACCATTTTTTGGTGGAAACTAATCTTCCAAACCCCGAAATTTCTGGCAGGGACTACGTTGATGTACCGGAGGGTAAGTACATCTTTGGTATATTGTGGCACGTTGAAGTTTGATATGGCATATTACGGTATATTACAGTATATTTATTGGTAGCCATAAATATTTATTGTACTGGTATATTAATATTACTATGACTATAATTAATATAGCCATTAATATTACAGGCGTAGTGGGGCTATACCAACAATACAATAATTATCTGGTTTTTGGACATGTTTTATTTTTCCCAATAGTTGGGATGAATCATCCCAATCTGACGAACTCATATTTTTCAGAGGGCTAGGGCTCAACCACCAACCAGATATGGTATTGAATACTATAACTATGGAAAATCACAATTTTCAATAGGTAAATCCACTATTTTTCACTATTCATATACCCATTGTATGGTTTTTGGCCCCACGCAGGTTCGAAGAGACCCTGGAGGATGCCAGTGAGGCGTTGAAGCTGGATCCCAAGAACTCACAGGCGCTGCGCTGGCAGCGCTGGCTGTGCGGGTTGGTTGGTTGGCCAACTTGTTCCTTATCTAGCATTAGTACCTACCCCTCTGAAAAATATGGTTTAATATGGTTTAATATGGTTTAATATGGTTTAATAGCGATGATAATGGGATGATATTAATGGGAATACCCTCTGGCAAACTAACAAAAAGCTATTGAACATGGCCATTCATAGTTGATCTACCCAGCTACAAAATGGTGATTTTCCATAGTTATGTTAGTTTACCAGAGGGTTATGTGGGTAATATTAGTAACGGAAATATATACGCATATTATCCAGATGATTTACTTGATTATGAGTAATCAACATTAGTGATTACTATCATCCATTAGTCATTAGTCATAAATGATAGTAGTCAATCAATAATTTTTATCAATAATAGTAATCAATCAATGATAATAGCCACTATCATTTTCATTATTCACTTATTCATTATTCACCATCAAACAGTAGTAAAACCTTAGTATATAATCATAATCTACCACAAACATGTTATTAATCATGATTAATGTAGTTCATAAAATAGATAATAGTAGGTTTCCCCTTTGAGAGAGACATCAACTAACATAAGTACATTCAACACTGTGTCATTCATAATAGTCCAATATAGTTTAACAATCTAACCATATAATCATTGCGTTAATATAGTCAATCTAGACTAGTGACTAGTGTTTACAAGCTAGCGTTTTGACAGTTTTGACTTATGACTATAACTCCAAGTTAGCAAATAACTTGCAATTTGATATTTAAGAATTACCATTTGGTTATTTAACATAGCCATAGAAAATTATAATTTTTAAGAACGGTAAACCATCTATTTCTATGGGCCATCGAAAAACCATGGCTAGGTTAGTCATAACCAGAGGGGCCACCACCTTGTTGCTGGGATGGGTTTTTTCAGCCACCAAGGTCTGTACATGGGGTCACTTAGTATATATATATATATATATGATACCCTCTGGTTATTGAACGTAGCTATGGAAAATGAAACATTTATGTCCATTTATAGATGATGTACCTATTAAAATGGTGATGTTCCATGGCTATGTTAAATCACCAGAGGGTATATATACAGAAGAACACAGATAAATGATACTGTAGCCACACAGGGTGTGTTTCGGTGATTTCACGGTGATTTCATTTGCTTGGTGTTTTCCCGCTTGGATATAGCTGCACTCAACAATGTTGATCGACTAAATCGGAGGACATATACAGTAAACAATATGCTGGACTGGTTGGTGGTTTGGAACAGCCGTGGGCTCTACACCTACCAGCAGGTGCGGCCGTGCCCTGCTGATCGTAGAGCGTCCTGTTCACCCCGTGTTGCCATGGATCTGATCATGGACCTTGCTGGCGTTGATACTGGTGGTCGCTTCTCTGTTGTGGTTAAGGTGATGGTTTTTGACCCTGCTCATGAGCGCCACTTAGTGCGGTCAGTCCACACAGGGAAAGTGATGGTTCTTGCTGGACTTTTGGATGGAGCGTCTGACGTGCTCACCCTGTTAGATGTTGTCTTGGTTCAGCAGTTTTCCATTCCGTCTCTTAGGGTGGATGAAGGGACAAAGGTTTTGTACCACTCTCAGCATACATGGGAGGATTTCTACAAACTGGTTGATGCTTGCTGCGGGTTAGGAGGTATGACTCATGGTGCTCATGCTGTTGGTATGCAGACTATGGTTGCAGTTGACTCCAATGCACGGATGGTGGACTTGCACAAGGTTCATGGTGGATGTGAGTATGTGACCGGTGATGTCGGATGCCCGATGGTGATTGCTGAAGTGTGGTCCAAGAGCAATCATGCTGCAGTTATGAGTGCAGGCTTCTCATGCCAGCCGTTTTCTCAGCTGGGTGATCGTAAAGGAGGGGCAGACCCCCGTGCGCTGTCCCTCCCCAAAATCCTTCGTGCAGCTCTGTTTCTGCGTATCAGGGTTTTGGTGCTTGAATGCGTTGTGCCTGCATGCAATGATCCGTTTGTTTCTCATCACCTTGATAGGTTTGTAGAACTTTCCGGCTTTGTGAAGGAGACCATCAACCTTGAGCTCTCAGCCATTTGGCCCTCTCGGCGTCACAGAACTTGGTGGGTGTTGTATGACCCTTGTCTAGGGAAGCTAGGCCTCACTGAATGGTTGCGTGCTGATGGATTGCCCAAGATCCAATGCATTATCCCCTACATCTGCCGATGGGATCCCAGAGATGAGTTGGCATTGTGCTTGGACTCTCGTGAATGCCAGGCATTTGGAGTCAATGACGGAACATACCCCAGGTATCTTATGTCTGCAGATGGGATTGCTCCCACTGCTTTGCATGCTTGGGGCTCCCAACTCAGGGCGTGCCCTTGTGGTTGTCGTGACTTTGGTCTCTCAGCACAGAGGTTGCATGACAAGGGATTGTTTGGGCTTCTGGTCTCTAGCACCTCCGAGGCTATGTCTGGTCAGAAGATTCGACATGTTCATCCATCAGAAGCTCTGGCATTGAATGGCATGGATTGCACCATTGACTTCGGGCTTAACGTCCGCCTTACTCTGTCAGGGGTTGGACAGATTGCAAGCCCACTTCAGGCCGCTTGGGTCTTCAGTATTGTCCTACAGAGAATTGAGTACTTGAGCAAAGACAAGGCTGAGTACAGCCCATTGGCCCACTTGCTTGCGTTCCGGTCTTGGCTTGTCATGAAATGTCAGACAGCGTGGCCATGCACTGAGCAGGTTATTTCTGACCGGTCTCTTGCGGAAATGGTTGCTTTCTGGTACCCTGTGCGCACCCTTTCACTTGAGCAGGTGGTGCACCCGAACTGGCTTGAGGATCCTCCGGTGTCTCACCTCTCTGTTGCTGCGGTTTTGGACCAGTTGATTCGCAAAGCTCAAGCTGCAGAGCATCGAGCACCACCAGAGGATGAGATTGATACTCCATGGTTTGACTTTCCTGTGTGTGATCCCAAATGTGATACGTCTTTCTCGGTTGGAGTGTCAGAAGTCTCTCTTATTGACTCTCATGGCAGTGGTGTCAGTTTCCGCTTTCAGTCAGGTTCCACAGTTGCTGATCTGTTGAGTGCCCACGCCAAGCTGACGGGCACCATGAGGGTTTCATCAGTATGTGACCAGTTTGGAGACGAAGTTCAGATGACTCAGCCAATCCAAGTTGGTCAAAATGTGCAAATTTTCTTTTCGTCCAGCGATGAGGGGGTTACATTTTCTGCTGATGACTCATGTATGCCTTCACATGTGATGGGTCCTGTCCCTGAGCAGGTTGTTGATTCTTGCAGCGATGTTCCCATGCGAGAAGGGTCTGGACAGTTTCCGGGTCCTGAGTCTCACCATGCTATTGCCTCTGATGCAGTTGGTCATGGGGGCTTGGATGAGCCACCAGTTGTGTCTCCCACCATTTGCTGGCAACCTGATGTAGGTGTGGATGTATCCTCGGTGTCTGAGGGTGCCACTCTGCAGTATCCGCCTCCCACAGGGCAGATTCATGCACTCCTTCCATTGACTGCTAAGCAGTTTGTGAGACTTGCAGTGCCCCGCATTGATGATGCTCAGAAGTTCAAGGCTCTGAGACAGCAGTTTGTCTCCTCTTCGGATCGATATGCTTTGCTGCAGGCACAGGGTAATGTTTGGTCTGATGATGAAATGGCTTATCACTTGAGTGTGATTGCTGCTCCAAAGCCAAACCTTCAGGTCCCTGTGATGGTGCTTGATCCGCTTCTTTGTACTGCGTGGCTTGAGGAATGTGCCTTTCCTTGTGCAATTTGGGCGAATGATCATCCTGAAGTCATGCGTGATGGAGTTCAGATCATTGGTGCATGTAGATTTGACACTCATTGGGTCCCGTTTCATATTGTACCGTGCAAGGCCCATGCTACGGTGTATACATGGGATTCCCCAGTCAATGACCATTCACCCCTGAATACCCTTTTGGAGAAGATTGCTCGTGGGTTGGGTTTCCGATCAGTTCTTGTGTCAAGGCAGCAAAGGCTGGTTCCTGTGTCAGACAAATGTGGTGCGATGGCCGTGCATTTCCTTCAATCAGCGTTAAGTGACATCCAGCTCCCGACTGTGAGTTCGGAAGTGCAGATTGTTCATGATATGCTCAGGTTCCGCTTTACCGATATTGTTCAGAAGTCTGAATTTGTCATCCGTCCCTGGATCTGGGGTGCTGGTGATGCCTCGGATGATAGCTCTGAGGACCCAACTGTGCCAGGCGATACACATGAGTCTTGTCCTTCTGTGGTCAATCGGGTTTTTCCGGTTGTGTCCCCCCAGTCTGATCCGTCAGTTGGTAGTTGTGATGCAAGCAATACTGACAGTGAAACTGTGCCTGATCACAGGAGCTCTCAGAGTGGCATTCGTGTTGATGGCAGGTCAAGACCTCCATTGCGTCTTCGTCCTTCTTCTTGTCCATCCGCGGGGTCTGCTTGTCCTGATGCTGTGCCTGCTCCCGATGCAGACAGCTTGCAAGCCAGGGAATCCGGGCCACTCCCTATAATGCCCGAAGAGCCTGAAAGGCTGCCTCGATACATTGAGCATACAGTTCAAGTTGGAGGGGAGCCTATCACTGCATTGTTTTCTCTCAATCTGTCCTCCGGCCCTCATCAGATACGTCTTCGTGGATTGTATGATGTTGGTGCTTACAGTCGTGAATTGTGGTCACGGATTGAATGGGAGGTTGCTGACCTTATTGCCTTGAGTAATGCACAGATGCTCCAAACCAAGCCACCTACCGTTGATTCGCCCACCAAGTTGTGGTCTATCCTTGGCCAGGTTCTTCCCTCCCTGGACAGGCTGGCAATTTTGCGAAACCAGTTGGGTGCCGTTGCCGATGATGAAATGAGGTTCCATATGAATGCACTTGCCGAAGAATGTCAACGTGGGGTTGAATGCCTACCGAAGCAGGTAGTTGTTGTTGATCCAGTTGTTTCTGCAGCATGGCTTGATCCTGAGGCCTTTGATTGTGCTGAGTGGGCGGCCACCCATCCTGAAATCTTGGCTGATGGACTACAAGCCATTGGAGTTTTCTGCGTTGATGCTCATTGGATTCCCGTCCTGATCACACCTTGGGGCACCACAGTGCGCATTGCCTCGTATGATGCAGCTCAAGAGCTTCCGGTGACATTGTCAGCCTGTTTGATGCGCATGACACATTGCCTTGGTTTTACTGAGACTTTCTTTGATCATGTTGTCCGACCTTTTGCCATAAAGTCTGCATGTGGTGCTGTAGCCATCAATTTCCTCCGAGCTCAGCTTGCTGGGTTTCCTCGGTTATGCTCTAACGTCTCTGCCTGGGAAGAACATCATTGTTTGCGACGCAGATTTATGCAGCATATTGGAAATTTCACTGAGGTGTCTCGCCCATGGTTCTGGGGTACTGGTCCCCCACAGGGTGGGGAGGTGAGTTCTGAGTCGGAGCTGCATGGAGCTGCTACTGGCAGCCCTTCTTGTGCAACAGATGTGGCGGTTTGCCCTGTGTGGAGTGGTGGTTCTCCGGGATGCTCGGCTCAGGTTGCTCAAGAAGTCGTCGATGCACTTGCATGTGTTCCCTCTGATGGATTAGGTGCTTTGAAAGGTCCCACCTTCAGGACTTCACAGCAGTATGCGGCAGTTCGTAGCCAAGTGCTTGCGTCCGATGATCGTAGGAACCTTCTTGCAGGTCAGTACGGTATTTGGGCAGATGATGAAATCAGATTTCACCTTCCGGCTCTTGCAGATCAATGTAATGTGGTCAGCAATGATCAGCTTGTCAGGCATGTTCGAGTTGTTGATCCTTTGATCACTCTCTCATGGACTTCACAGGGTTCGATGTCAGCAACTGAGTCTGCGCGCCTCTTTCGGTTTGCCTGTGCTGAGCAGGTTATTCTTGTTGGAACTCTCAAGGTTAGGGAACATTGGGTGCCTTTTCTTCTCTTCCCTGCTGGGACGCGTGTTCGCATTGTCACTGGGGACTACCAAGCGGAGATTCCTGCTCAGTGGATCAACTGTTTGATTGACTTTGCTTTTGCTCTGGGCTTCCAATCCTTGCGGTTTGATCACACTCACCGGGATGTTCGTTGCCGGTCTGCCTGTGGAGCAGTTGCCATCAACTTTGTGGGTTGTCAACTTGGGCTTTCCACTGAAGTCACCAAGTATGCAGCTGTCTGGGCTCTTCACACTGAGTTTAGACGAGTGTTCAATGATGCACTGAATGAGTCTGAATTTGTGAGCCGACCTTGGATATGGGCATCGGGCCAGGAGAGTGATGAGGCGTCTGAACGCTCCTGGCCTTCTGAGGATCAGGTCCCGGTCAATGCTCTTCCGGTTGCCGAACCCACGCAGATTGCTTCCCAGACTGATGTCGGTGTGCCGTTTGCACATCAGTATATTTCCACAGATGAGCGCATTGATTTATTTGCTGTCCATGGACGCTCCATGGGAGACGATGAAGTGCGATTCCATCTTGCCACACTGCTCCAGAAACGTGCCTCGCGTAGTGGAGGTTCTGATACCTTCCGCCCAGTCGTTGTCCCATTTGAAAGCCTCAACTTCCTGAATTGGGATGCTGTTGGGCATATCCTCACTGAGAAATGGTGTGAGGGTGCAAAGCAGGTCAAGTCTCATGGCCATCAAATTGCGGCAGTTGTGCTTGAAGGGTCCCATTGGCTTCCGCTGTGGGCGGTCCCAGCCGGGATGGTGCTGGTGTTCCACACATTTGATGACATTGTGGACTATGACATTTTTGATGGTAAGCTTCGCTGGATTGGACTTCACTTGGGTTTTGAGGAGGTGGTGATTCATCGTGTTCCTCATGGTCTCCCGTCCCACAACTTTTGTGGGGCCCATGCTCTCGCCTTTTTGGCCCACATCCTGATTGATGCTGATCTGCCTGATTCGGTTCGCACTTTGGACTTCATGGCTACAAACATGCGTGCCTCATTTGTTCAGGCTATGTTTGAGCGTCGAATGTGCATTTGCCCTTTGGTCTGGGGTGATGGTGGAACAGGTGCCCTTGTCAAGTCAATTGCTGAAGAGTTGGGTTTGCATGGTGTCCCTGGTGCACTGACGGAGCAGAGAGCCTCTCAGGCTATCAAAGCTATTGGTAGTGAACAGCTGATTCAAGCTATGCAGCAGAAGCAACCTTGGCGGCAGATGAAAGCCTTAGCTACCAATGCGGGTTTCAAGTGGGTCCTTCCCTCTGAATTGGAAGCTGCAGTTGCTGAAAACAAAGGTAAGCCTGTTGGTAAGAAATCCATTAAGGAGCGGAATGTCCCAGGGGTTCCACCTCCTGTTGAAATTGACCCCCCACAAGCTTTGTGTGTTGGAGGGCACGTTTCGGTCTGGGACTACTGTCCTTCCACAATTGTGTGCACAGCAGATTGGCCCTGTCAGTAGTGGGGTTGTCCTGATGACTGCACAAGAAGCTGATCCGTACCTCAAAGCCGGCCGTCTTGTTTCACAGGAACCACTTGCTTTGGTTGTCTTTCATCGTGCTGATCAACCCTTGCAATCCATGCTGGCTCAACTTCGGGTCACTGTTCCTTGCCGATGTACTGTTGACAATGAGCCGGTTTTGGCTGAGGCATCTCTGGTTCAAATTGGCAATGGCTGTGTTGAAAAGTTTGCTGGGGCTAACCTTGTCTCACTTGGGTCTCCAGATGTCTGTTCGCTTCGGATCAATGTGTTCCGTGATGAAGTTGATGAGTGGGATTCCTTTGCCCGAGCGCCTGTCAAGCAATTGGTTCAGATCTTTCCAGAGCTGAAACGATGTGGTGTTGCTGGCTGCAAGTGTCCGTCCTGGCACAATGAAGAGAATCTTCCTCTGAAGGAACCCATCCTTGACTTGTGGAAGCGCCAATTCATGAAAACAGGTTTCAAGCCTTGTGAGTTTGCCAAAGCTGACTTGTTCTGTGTCTCTTTGCGGGTCCCGTATTGTCTCCTGACAAGGGTGCTCAACCGTAGTGGGACTGCAGGTGCCTATGTTGAACCTCGGTCTGCTGATGGACAGCGTGTGTTGAATGAGTTCATGGTGATCTGGACGCCCAAGCTGACCTTGCGTGAGTTGCTCCATCTCAAGCAAACCAATCCGGCGGTTTTGGGTCTGGCACGGATTGGTGAGCGTCGTGGACTCAGAGTGCCTGCTGACCAGGCCCAAGAAGTTCATCAGGTGGTTCGACCGGACACGTTGTTCCTCCCGCAAGGGGAGCGGTTGCGGTATATAGCTGGCCCGTTTCCGTTTGGCCTGGATCGTCAAGCAATCTGCAAAGTGATGAAGCATGTAGGTTGGAATTGTCGCCCTCTCCAACCTGGTGCGCCTCAACCAGGACGTGGGGCGATGTGGATTGTGCAAGCCATTGAGGAGCCGCCCAATGCTATCCTGCACACCAATTATGGCGAGGTTCTGATTTCCCGCCATAAGTCCGGTGACTTTTCTGTGAAGAGCGAGGTCAAACTGCCGGTAGCGTCACCTGCAACACTTGCCCTGTGCGGAGGTCCTGCAGCCAAGGATGATGACCCTTGGACTCATGTAGATCCCTGGACCAAATTCAAGCCATCCGCAATGCCAGTTTCGCCTGCACCTGCTCAAACGGATAGCATGCAGCAAATGGAGTCCCGTATTCAGGCTGCGGTGCTGGCCAAACTTCCTCAAGGAACCCCCATGGAGCAAGATGATGTCCCTGACCGTCTCTGTGCACTTGAAGGGCAGGTCCAACAGCTGATGCAGAAACAGACTCAGATTGATGGGCATTTTCAAGAGTTCACTCATCACCAGTCTCAGCAGGTGTCCAATCTTCAGGCCCAGATGCAGGCCCAGTCTCAACAACTTCACGGCCAGATTGAGACACAATACCAGAGCATCCAGGCCATGTTTGAGAATCAGCTTTCTCACATACGAGGATTGTTGCAAAAGCGCCCAAGAGATGACGGTGAATGATGGGGTGGGCATGAGCTGCCTGGCTCTCACAATGGTATGATGATGATGGGGTCTTGTTGTGCCTTGTGGGCGATTGCCGCTCTGGTGCCCTTGCTTTTCCAGCTTTTGGGGTGGTTGTCAACTGCCTTCCCTGTCAAGGCTTGCATTCGTGCCAGGTCCTGGCTGGTTGTGGTGTTGCTCTTTTTCAATGTGTGCCGGATTGGCGAGGCTTCTCATCCTGGTCCGGTTACTGACAGTTCCAATTTTGTTTTAGGGGTGATGAATCCATCTGGGTTGCGGTGTAAAGCGCCGTATGTTGCTGCTCACCTTGCCTATGGGGCCTGTGGGCTGTGAGTGAAACGCATCTGAGTTCCAAGGATGTTGCTGGATTCAATGCCGGTCTGCGTTTTGCGGGCTCGCCGTTTTGTCCATTCTTGGGTGGTCATCCTGTCATGCCTTCTGCCACAGGGGCGGGATGCTGGAAAGGAGTTGGGGTCCTCTCCAAAGTGCCTGTTCGCCATGTGCCTACCTCGTGGCCTGTAGAGATTCAACGATCCTCCCGGGCCATGGTGTTCACATCCTTGATCGACAATGTTTGGCTCACTGGTGGGGTTGTTTATGGTGAACCAGACAGTCATTACTACCCTTCCAGGTTGCAGCACAATGAAGCGCTCCTGAGAGCAGTCACTGACTCGGTTGGCTTTTTGTCTTCTGGTCCTCGCTTCGTGGTGGGGGATTGGAATGTGGCCAGTGGTGAACTCCCCGTGTTTGCTGTGCTGGAGGGTTTGGGTTTTAAAGACCTACAAGACATTGCTGCCGAGCGCTGGGGCATTCCTCCTCAGCCTACTTGTAAGGCCAGGACGCGCAAGGATTTCTGCTACATATCGCCTGAATTGCAACACCTGCTCATTCAAGTTGATGTAATCAACGATGTTTGGCCAGACCATGCCATGCTATTAGGTCGTTTTCATAGGCTGGGTGAGGCTTCCCTGAATGATGTTTGGCGGACTCCTGGCCCATTTCTTTGGCCCTCGGTATCGCAATCTCTGGCAGACCATCGAGAACCGTGCTTCCCAAGCCTTGCCATTCCATGTTTCCAAGCAGATGGTTGGTCGTGCTCACACTGTGCGGACCACCCAGGTGCGTCAGGGACGGGTGTGTCATGTGAGGGTTGGGCGTACTGGTGACTTTCAGCCTCAGTTTCATGGGTGTTCTGTTCGTCATGCTCAGTGGATCCGACAAGTGCGAAGACTGCAGCCTTTTGTTCGAAGCAGTGGAGGGAGTGGGCACTCATTAGTGTACAGGCAACATGTGTGGGCTGCAATTCTGCATGCACCTGGATTTGATGGGGGTTTCTCTCAGTGGTGGGGTAACTGTGCTCACAAAGTTCATGGCTCGCCTGTGGTTTTACCGTGGTTTCCTCCTGCTGAATCCATTGCCGTGCCTGTTTTTGAGACTGTTGCAATCCATGTTCGGCTGTTGGAAAAAACAATTGATGTCCACCTCTCGGCAGTATGCGCGACTTCGTCGGGCTCGTAACCCCAACTTGATTTTTCGCGACCCGCCTCAGCCTTGGGTTAGTGATCTGCCCGTGTTAGCTCATGGGCTTCCGCTCAATACCATCCATGTGGAAGAAGACTGTCTCTGGCTTCACTCTATTGATGGGGTTCAGGTTGGGCATTGTGTTTCTCAATTGCAGTGTACTTACTGGGTCCAAAACAGACCTTGAAAAGGCCTTTGCTGAAGCATGGAAAGCGCGTTGGGATCGCCATGCTCATGTGTCGGAAGATCGATGGGTCACTATTCTTTCGTTTGCCAGAGCTTTCTTGCCACGGCATCAGTTAGATTGGCCTCAGCTCACGCCTGATGTGTTAGGGCAGCTTATCGCATCCAAAAAGTCCTCCTCTGCTTGTGGGCTTGATGGAGTTTCCATCAAAGACCTCAAGAGCATGCCACCTGCTGCCCTCTCAAATTTTTGCGACATGTACAGTGCTGCTGAACAGACTGGACAGTGGCCCTCCCAGCTGCTGATGGGTAAAGTGGTTTGCCTGGCCAAGGTTGAACAACCGAGTTCTGTCCTGGACTATCGTCCCATTACGATTCTGGGGATGCTCTATCGGTTGTGGGGGTCATATCATGCTCGACGTGCCATTCGTCGTCTTGACCCGTTCTTGCCTGATACATTGTATGGGAGCAGGATGGCCCGGTTTGCTGGCCAGGTTTGGAGTCAATTGTTGTGGGCAGTTGAGGATGCCACTGCAAACAATGTTGCTCTGTCGGGCCTCATTGCAGATCTGCAGAAGGCTTTCAATCACCTTCCACGTCTAGTGGTTTTTGAAGCTGCTGCCTTGTTGGGCATTACGATGCATGTTCTCACTGCATGGGCTGGGGCCTTGTCGGGCTTGGGTCGGCGGTTTCAGATTGGTTCTAACTTGTCTCGTCCGGTTTATAGTGTCACAGGAATGCCTGAAGGTGATGGCCTTTCTTGCCTTGGGATGCTTATTGTTGACATTCTGTTTCATCAGTGGCATCGGCATTTCTTTCCCTTGTGTGAACCGGTGTCTTATGTTGATGACTACTGGACCATCCTCACCACTGCCCCTGATCGAATGCAAGAGGTGTTTGCGTGTTTGCAGCGATTTACAGATGCTATGGATCTCCTTCTTGATTCCAGGAAAACCTTTGCATGGTCCACTAGTCCACCTGGACGCAAGGCTTTGGTTGCGCAGGGTTTCAAGGTTGAAACTAGCTGCAGGGTTCTGGGGGCTCACGTGCAGACAACAAGGAAACACACCAATTCTACCCAGATGGCTCGGGTTCAGTCTTTGCAGGCGATCTGGCCCCGACTCCGTTTAGCCTCGGCTCCCTATGAACTGAAATTGCGTGCCCTTCGCACTGCTGCATGGCCTAGGGGCCTACATGGAATTGCTGCTACGACAGTGTCTTTGCAGACGTTCTCTACCTTGAGAGCTGGTGCGATGAAGGGCCTGAATTCTGATGGTGCTGGCTGCAACTCCATGCTACATCTTGGGTTGATTGAGAAGCCTGTTACGGACCCGCAGTTTTGGGCAATCTTGCAAACTTTCCGTCTTGTTCGCGACTGTGGCATTCCTGAAGTTGTTCAGCAGGCATTAGGTGCCATGTCGGTTGGTGACACAAATTATGCTGCCAATGGCATTTCTGCCACATTGCTGACTCGAGTGCAGACACTGGGATGGCATGTTGATTCACAATCACAACTCGTGGATGACTTTGGGGGGTTTTCGCTTTTCACTATTTGCCTTGAGGAGCTGCAGTGGCGAATGGAGTGGGCGTGGTTGAAGATTGTTGCTGCCAATGTGGCACATCGGCCAGCTCTTGGTGACCTTGCGTTGGTTGACCCCGTGCGTACTAGACAATGGTTGTCCAAGTTGTCGCGGGATGACCGTGCTGCCTTTCGGAAGTTGCTGAATGGTGCTCATGTCACTCAGGATGGAAAGCTTTATTGTCAAGAAGCAGCTTCAGATGTCTGCTTGTATTGCCAATGCTCTGACTCTAGGTTTCATAGATTCTGGGGTTGCCAATGTTTTGCTGATTGCCGGTTGGGTGTTTCGGACATGCTGTGGAGTTTTATTCCTGACCTTCCTGAGTGTGTCACCTGCTACGGCTGGGCTCTGAGGCCTACCACCCATCAGGAGTGGTATTCATTTTTAGCTGCCATCCCTGCAAGCATTGTTCCGACCATGCCATGGCCAGAGTGTGGTGAAGTGCACGTGTTCACAGATGGTTCCTGTTGTAACCCTGGTTATCCTGACTTAAGGCTTGCTGCCTATGCAGTCGTCATAGCTGATCCATCGTTCCTTCGCCCAGCCATTGTCTTGGATAGTGGAACCTTGCCTGGCCTCAGGCAAACCTCCGTCCGGGCTGAGTTGTTTGCAGTTATGCGTGCTGTGCGATTTGCTGCCTGTAGAGGCCTTAGGTTGATGATCTGGTCTGATTGCCAAACAGTGGTTCGTAGATTGCGCCGTATTCTCCTTGGTGCACCCGTCAGGGTTAACTCGCCGAATGCGGATCTGTGGATGCACATTGCCGCAGATGTTTCTCATGGGTGTTCTGTTCAGATTACAAAGGTTGCTGCTCACCAGAAGGTATGTGCTGCTCTCTCACCCCTGGAAGAGTGGGCGTTCCTTCATAATCAATTTGCTGATCATGCTGCTGCAAGAGCGAATGATGCACGTGATGCAGTGTTTTGGGATTTACTTGCTCGACATGCTAATGCTTGTAGGCAGGTTGACGAATGGAACTCCATGATTCACCACGTCCTACTTCAGGTTAGTCGGAAAGTGCTACGTGGTGTTCATCATGAGGCGGAATGTGACCCAGAAGTTGCCGAAGCTCCAAAGCCCCCTGTCTGGACGGGGCTTCCTGCATCCCCTGTGCTTCCTATGGGAGCTGTGCGATGGTATGGGCGATCGATTGTGTCCAAAATCGTTGCTTGGCTGTGGCATGCCATTTCCTCGGAGCCAGGTCCAGTCGTGTGGGTTTCCAATGCTCAACTGTATGTGGATTATGTCCTTCAGACAGGCCATGCTGGACCCATTAAGAATGATGGCTGGAAAGACAGTGAGGATTTCCCCTTGCATGCTCTGTTGCAGGTTGGCTTCAAGGAGAGAACCAGATGGTTTGGAAAAGTCCTGCGTGAAACTCTTCGACATGCAGCTATCCCGGTGACGGCTGGCTACTGTCGCCCGGAGAGCCATATGATTTGTATGTTTGCAAGCTGCTTGGCGTTGCCGTGGTGTCCCCTGCGCCTTGTCGAAGTCGATCGCTGGTTCCAGAAGTTCAGTTTCACCCCTTTCAGACGGCAGTCTCGGGAACTTGACCGGCTGCCCGTCCCCCAGGCCGTGTTGCCACAATGACCAAAGAGTCGCCACAGTTAAAGTACTGTCTTCTCACCTCAAGACAGTGCGCCTCACAAAGCGGTACAAAGTGGTGGTTTGGAACATTTTTTGTTTTTCCATATATTGGGAATGTCATCATCCCAACTGACGAACTCATATTTTTCCGAAGGGGTTGAACCACCAACCAGATATTGTCCCGGGTTTTTCAGTGGAGCATTAAGCTACGAAGAATCCATGGTGCCATTGGTCGTCCTTGTTCAAAGCGTCCCGTTCCAGGCCCTCTATTGGAAAGGCATTGTCGAACTGCCATGGTTGAGCTGAGTTCCTGAGTTCAGCTGGTCAGAAACTGAGGGGTGATTACAAAACAATGATAATGATGGGGATGTACCAGAAACAGTTTTTGCATGTTTTTGCTGTCATGTCATAATCACTTTACTTGAAACAAACGGACTGTGTTTCTGTTACAGTTTTTGAACCGCGCAATTCTTGCGGGCGACAGCAATTTTTGATCCCTCACTGCTGGAAAAAATATGGATTAAATCATGTATTTTTCCGGGATCAGATGGCAGCACGCGTGTTTTTTATTTGCGAACTTGGCGCCTGGTGTCCTTTGCCAGGCCCATTGTTTGGTGCAAAATTTCAATTATGTCGCCATGATAATCCAGTGAAATACAAGTGCCGCATTTGAACCCCATGGCCCATGGCATTTATTGAGAACAATATAGAACAATTAACCGATACAATGCCAGCGTAGATAGGTATACTATATTAGTACTGGTATATAACCTTGTTATATCCCACAAACTTCCCATGACTACAAGATGGGCCCCCAGTTCTTGAGCTGAGTTGGATAAGTTGGTTTGTTTACTTAGATGAATTCCCGAGTTTATGGTAGATGTAACTGTAGTTCATGAGAGTTTTTAAGCGGGTCATAGCAGCACTTTTATTGCTAGGTCCCACCATTACAGTAAACAATCAAAAGTTGGTCCCCATGATGATTGATTATGGGGATCTATGGGGATCAAGTGATGATTGTTTGATTTAAGAATAATTTGTTCAAACCAATGATGGTGACATTCGTGGATTCCAACTGAAATCCATCAGAATCCAACTGAAATCCTCTTTGCATTAGTTTCATTATAATCCTTATCATTATATATTATATACAAAAAAAAACATATCATTACAATTCATTTATGGATGATTTCGCAAGACTATCCCCATAACCGGGCCCTTCCGGCTGGGCCAGGCCCTTTTCTACCTGGCAGACTTTCTCCAGGCGAAGGCCTCTCTGGAAGAATCGCTGCTCTGTGACCCTGCGAAGGCTGGGTGAAAGCAGATTTCATCGAGATTTCCATGGGACTGGCATGGAGTTTCACCTGATTTCAATGGGATTTACCCTCTGGTAAACTAACATAACCATGGAAAATCACTATCTTTAATGGGTAAATCCACTATAAATGGCTATTTCCAATAGCTATGTTAAATTACCAGGCCGGGTAATGGGATTCTGAATGTGCTGAATGGGATTTTAGTGTGATTGTAACGGGTTTCCATGTTTTTTCTAGCTGTTTGGGGATGGTAACTTGTAATGATTCATACATCACCGACGTTTTTTCCTGGCAGGAAGCAACGGGACCGGGACGTTGATGGATATTAGTGGGATTTCAATCGGATTTGAATGGGATGTTAATGGGTTTGGATGGGGTAGACTAATCTTACTGGTGCTAAACGTAGGGAATGGATGGGAATGGGATGATTATTCATAGTTATTGTGGATCATTCCCTCATTCCCTACGTTTAGCACCAGTAAGTAATGGTGGTATGAAATCAACTTAACCATTTCATGAGGATACGGATCAATGGACTGAAGCCCCGTTGCCGCAATGTGGATATATATATATATATCATCAGGTTTTAAAAGGAGTGAGTTTCAAAACCCATAGGATCCATGTATGCTATATATGGTAACATTTACCATCAATATACCCCCAATGCTAGCATATATATATATATATATATACCATACATGGATCCCATGAGAAATGTGTGGTTTTACCATGTTTTACCCGGCAATCAAACATGGCTGGAAGACCCACCATTTAGTTCAATGGTGTTCCCAGATCAACACCTGAAAAAAAGGGATTTCCCATTGCCACGTCTGATTTCCGGAGGGTAGACTTGAAAATCACGTTGAATAACTTTGATGTTCCCAAGCGGCCAGGTGAGTCTCTCTAGATTTTACCCTCTGGTAATGAGTAACATAATTATGTCAAAATAACTTTCTGGAAAATCACCATAGAAATAGTGGATTTCCCCATGAAACATGGTGGATCTTTCCAGTTCGTTTTTGGTATGTTGACCAGACCGGGTAACTATTAACCATTAACCATAGATTATCCATTAATATTAACCATAGATTAGCCATAGATTAACCATAAATTAACCATAGATTAACCATTTATAGTTGGTTTACCAGGCCGGGTATCATATTTTCTCAGAGCTGCGTCCCAGTGGCCCAGGCCACGCGCAGCCTCTGGATCCGCAAATGCGACGCCGAACTCAGCGGCTCCAGCCTGCCGTTGGTCGGAGTGGCTTGACGCTTTTTTTTTCTCCAGACGCTCCACTTAGATGGGACATGGAGTTACCCTCTGGTAACTTAACATAACTATGGAAAATCACCATGTTTAATGGGAAAACTCACTATAAATGGCCATTTTCAATAGCTACGTTAAATAACCAGAGGGTAGTTAACTAGTTAGCAAATGGATTATTTCATTGACAAATCCCCAGTTACTAACCAGGAATCGTTAATCCCATGGCCCATCTAAGCAGGGTCCCTGGGGAGTCTGGATGTATTCTGGATCATGTGGTAAAACCCAAGAAATCACCACCCCCAAAATCACATTACTGTACCATTTACCACGGTTTGTCCTGATGTTTGTCCGCATAGCTCCAACCTTCGACGAAGATAGTAGATCCATTGTTTGGCAGAGAAAAACTCGGCAGCGATGAATGCAGGTCAGACGTGGCACCACCCAACAGTTACATCAAACGTGGTAAACTTAGGTGTTTTTTGAGTGGTAGTTTTTTTCCAGAAGCTACGGTGATGCCTGAAAAAAATGGAGTCATGATGAGTCACAGTGTGTAATCCTGGGCTGGCATTGCAGAATACCAATCTGAGTCAACAACAACATTACCCTCTGGAAATTTAACGTCGCTATGGAATATCACCACTTTTCATAGGTAAATCATCATACATCATCTCTAAACGGGCCAATTTCCATAGCTATGTTAAAGAACCAGGGGGGACATTTAAAGTGCCATAATTGACGCAGGATGCATTTTTCATCTTCGGGATTAGCAAATAATGGGTGATGGATATCAGTCATGGACGCGGTAGCAGTTGACATGTTCCATAAGTTTCTGTTGAACAACACCTCTATTTGCAGGTGGATGAGTGAACATAACATAACTTTGAACTTGGCGGGGTCTTCTTTGTAGTGTTTGGCATGTATATGAAGAAAACAGTTATATCTGCAAACTATTCCATCTAATTATACATTGTGAAATATAAAAAAAAATATCAGTGTATCGATTGGTAGATTAGATTATACTTCGATCAGATTAGATTAAATCATATAGATAGATGACTAGATTAGATCAAATTAGATCTAGATAGACAAGTAGTTAGATTAGTTAGTTAGTTAGTTAGTTAGTTAGTTAGTTAGTTAGGTAGTTAGTTAGTTAGTTAGTTAGTTAGTTAAGTTAGTTAGTTGGTTGCTTAGTTAGTTAGTTAGTTAGTTAGTTAGTTGGTTAGTTAAGTTAGTTGGTTGGTTGGTTGGTTGGTTGGTTGGTTGGTTGGTTGGTTAGTTAGTTAGTTAGTTAGTTAGTTACTTAGTTAGTTAGATACTTAGTTACTTAGTTAGTTAGATACTTAGTTACTTAGTTAGTTAGATAGATAGATAGATAGATAATTAGTTAGTTAGATACTTAGTTACTTTGTTAGTTAGTTAGTTAGTTAGTTAGATAGATAGATATAAAGATAGATAGATAGATAGATAGATAGATAATTAGATAATTAGATAATTAGATAAGACTATCCTCAATCAAACACATGTTTTGACCACTTCGGAATGCTTTACCAACTTCCGATTCGTTCCCGCGGCTCTCAGGTCACTGCCGAGCTCAGCAAGGCCAGCGGCTGCCGTTCCCGCTATAGGGGGAGCCGGTGCGTGGTGAAGACGGCTGAAATAAGGGGAACTGAAACATCAATGTTACCATCTGGTTATTTAACATAGCCATGGAAAATCACCATTTTTAATAGGTAATAATAGGTAAACCATCTACAAATGGGCAATTTTCTATGGCTATGTTAAATAACCAGAGGGTAATACGGTTTAATTAATATCTATCTGAAATGGAGAAAATCATGATTAATTCTGATTGATATTGAAAATCCATGGTGACATTTTTAATATGGGTTCCTCTTTGGTTTTATATGGATCCTCTGAAGTTTTCAAACGACCATAAGAGATGAATATCCCATCACATTTCAAATTTACATAAAATTAACTATTTTGATTGGTAACACGTCCGCATGAACAGCGTTCAACCCCTCCTGTTGTTGTTGTTGTTGTTGTTGTTTTGATTGTATGGCATTACAGTACGCAACACAGTTGGGATTATCATATTCCACTATGGGAAATCCCGCTTCACAAGGCAGTATAAAGGGACCACAGAGGGTTTTTGAACAGTGGTCACATGTGATACCGAAGTTTTAGGACCACAAACTAGCTAAAAATGGTGACTCGCCATTGAGAATATCTTTTAACTATGAATATGTTTGATAGACGCCTGAAAAAATAGAAATCGCAGATTTCAACCCCAGGTTTTGCATAGTTCACATGGACCAAGAAAATTGATGAACTTCAAAAGGGCATGTATTCCACCATATTGCGTTTGATTCAATGTGGGTGTTGCGAAGTGTCAGCCAACATTACTGAGACTTGCAACATACTGGAGTCAAACATAACTTGCATACTTGGGGGTTGAGCCTGCTTTTTGGAATTTCACATTTACAGGAGGACTTTGCCGCCAGGGCCAACCCTGGAAAGTTGGAAGGTTGATAGCTTCAACTCTTCATGTGGTGAACTCATGAAAATTATCATAAAATAGTTGCATATTATCAGATGGTTATAGATGGTTCATAAATTAAAACAGGCTTCATCAATCTCAATTGTCCGAATTTTTCACCCCCCAAAAAAATGGGCGTTGGTTTCAGATGAGGTTTACCCTCTGGTAATTTAACATAGCTATTGAAAATGGCCATCTATAGTGGATTTTCCCATTGAAAATTGTGATTTTCCATGATTTTCCATAGTTATGTTAGTTTACCAGAGGGTACCCAAACATCAGTTCAGCCCAGCAGGGTCCAAGGCAAGCCCGGGTCCCCTGGGTCCGACGCAGCTGTTGTGGCTGTCCAAGGCGGCCCCGGTAGACCCAAGTTGGGTAGACCGGCAGGGGAAACCATAGGAAAATGGAGGTTACCCGGCCTGGTAAACATACCCAAAACGAACTGGAAAGATCCACCATAGCTTGTAGCTGGGGAAATCCACGACATTTCGACTGGGTCATGGCTTCAATAGCTATGTTTAACATAACCAGGTTGGGTAAACTGAATGGACTTCATTTCATGAAAAGTTTGGACCCCAGTGACCCCAGCCTAAAAAAAACTGGGATGATCCAGCCGGACCATCCCATCCTCCATGGATTGCTGTCGGAGAGCGTGCTTGGATGTGCAGCGGCATCGTAAATGGCTAAACAAAAACTATAAATACCCTCTGGTTATGTCAACAGTTTGCTATTGAAGCCATGGCCCAGTCGAAATAGTGAGTTTTCCCATGAAACATGGTGGATCTTTCCCGTTCGTTTTTGCTATGTTTCCCAGGCCGTTTGTTAATCGGGTATCCCCTAGTTGGATGAGTTGGTTACCCACAGATCCTGGCCAAACGAGTCGACGGGTAGACGGCTGAGCGGAAACCGCGCCATGTTCCGTGCCCTGCCGCGCCGAAGCTCGGCGGTTACGCTGCGGCTGGGCTGTTGGAATCAGCATCGACAGGCGCACGGGCGCGTCAAGAGCTGCCGGGACTTGTGCCCGGGCTTCATGTTCCACATATGGGATATTTATGGGATTTTTGCATGGGAAATTTGTATATAATCAGGATATTTATGGGATATTTATGGGATATTTCCGAGGTAAATTGCCCAGCTTGGTAACCTAACACATTATATTAAGCGGATATCATGATATGGGGATGCCAGATTTACGATGTTCATAAGATTTTACCTTCCAGGAAGCTAACATCGCTCCGAAAATGACACATTTATATTTAAATTTTATAGACATTTATCCTATCAAACATGGTGATGTTCGATTGATAGATATGTTCGATTCCCAGGGAGTAGCCTAAATGATATTATTCGTATACTTGAAGAACAATCAAAATTAGTCAATGGGATCTATAATCCAGCTATAAAAGGGATAATGTTTGCTAAGTGGGGCCTCCTCCAAATAATTAGTGGCTGGTTTATAAATCCATCAAACATCATCAAAAAATGATGGAAAAATTGTCCTTGTTGGTTCTATTATTGGGTAATATCTATAACCCAGTTGCTGATGCTTACCCTCTGGTTATTTAAAATAGCCATGGAAAATGGCCCATTTATAGATGGTTTACCTATTAATAATGGTGATTTTCCATGGCTATATATGTTAAATAACCAGATGGTTAAATTAAAAAAAAACACTTCCCCTGAAGCCCTGGTCTTGGATTGAATTTGTGACAGTGTGACAGGATAGTCATATATAGTCATTACAAAAATTGTGATTGAATGCGTAGGATTGATCCTGTGATTCCTTCTGAACACCAACATAATCCAACATATAGATTGTTTTTCTATGTTTTTCTTCCTAAATCACTTGGAGGCTGCACGCACGCCCATTTTCACAGCTATGTATAGAGTTTTACGCACGCTGTGACCAGGGGTTCAGTAGCAAGATAGCTGCGACGATGCGCGGCCATTTCACTGAATCTTGAAATGTCTTGGCAAATTTCATGCAGTGAAATGTCTTGGTTCAGTACCCTCTGGTTATGTCAAAATAGCAATGGAAAGATCCACCATGTTTAATTTTTAATGGGAAAATCCACTATCTCTATGGCCATTTTCAATAGCTATGTTAGTTTACCAGAGGGTACCAATCTTGAAAGCTTGAAACTCTTTTGTGTTGGGGGCCATTGGGGACCTGCATCTTTCTGCACGTGCAATCGCGCAGTGTCGTGGTGCCGTCTCATGTTCTCAAACACAGGCGGCAGTGACTAGCATGGTAATGACGACATGCGGGGATGTATCAAAACACATCACAGCTTATTATACCATATAATTACTGTACCTTTAGGGGGATGAACATCCATTCACCATTGATTTATGGTGCTCACCAGGGGTTTTGGAGGGTTCTAAGGAAGTTTCCAAGCAATCACTTTCCCTGCGTCCAGCAAGACTTCACAGGCGAAAGCCGTCACCTGCATGATTGGTGCTTTCAAACTGCACTGTTGTGAGCCAAGCTGTTTTTTTATGACTGAAAACTCACAGCAGAGATTGGACTTTTCCATAAGATCTTCCAAAGTTACCCATTTTCAGCTCAATCTCACAGCCATTTTCCCAGCATTTTCCCAGCCATTTCAGCCCCAGCACCAGCCATCCCCAGCGCCATGGTGATTCCAGCGGCCGCCGACAGCTTTCACTACGTCAGCGGCGCAGATGGAACGAGGAGACCTCGCTTGGTGACGTTCAGGTGGGCCCCAATGAAGAAACTTCACCGTTTGGTAAACTAAGCACTGGATACTTATCATATCATGGTTTGATCATCAGTTTCCCAAGTCAATGGCTATGTGAAGGATACCCTCTGGTTATGTCAAAATAGCTAATGGCCCAGTCGAAATAGTGGATTTACCGATTAAAAATAGTGATTTTCCATGGTTTTTTGCATGTTTACCAGAGGGTAACGGTTGGGGGCCCCATGACTTACTGGTGCTAAACGTAGGATTGGATGGGAATGGGGGTTGCTGGGATGATTATTACTAGTGATTATGGATCATTCCCGAAAATTCCCTGCGTTTAGCACCAGTAAGATGATGTATGGCAATAAGAAGTGGATTTGACGTGATATATTGTGATTTTTCATGCGAATGGGAATATGATAGGAGACAAACATGTGATTATTTCCCCTGGAAATTTGTTACAGTTAGCTATGGTTTTGTTCAGCATTTTTAAGATGTAAAATCCTCGAACTTGGGCCATGGAGTCCATATAAATTTAATTACCGGAGATGATAGTGTGAATATAACAGGATACATAGTGGGATACCAGTCAGTTTATATAAATAAATCAATGAAATATATCTAATATATCCTATTCGGTGTCCTACTCTGGATCTTTCAGTACCGAAGGAATTGAATAATGGCTTTGGAGGGTATTTGCAACCCTTCTCAGCAATTGAATTCATAGCAACTGAATAAAGTCAATGCAAGATGCTCCATGTATGGAAATGTCTAGTAACTTTGGGATTTAACATGGCCACAATGTAGAGAGATACCATGCATGGAGCATCGCTGGGAAAAGAAAATTACTGTAATGATTAAATCACGGATTTACAATTTTACTTGTTAAGCAACATAAGTCGGTAAGTCATTGATTCACCAACCTGATATTTACATACATTTACTCAAGATTGTGGATGAATTACGATCACCGGACTCTGACGTCACTGGAATGATGGCCAATGTATAAAGGAATTATCCCCAACATGGCCGTATGATAACAACCTTTTCAGGCTGATGATTTGTTTGTAAATCAGCCAAATGTCGGTCATGTCATATCCGGTGAACTAATTAGAACTGATTCCCTTTGCATCCCTCTAAAACACTGACAACGGACTACCCATGAACCCCCTCAGTGCGAAAGGCTGGGTCAATCGCGCTAGGTACATGAATAAACAGTCTTGAATCGATGCATGCCATGAAAGAGAGAATAAACGTATATATATATACATATTTTTCCAGTTATATAATATATACATCAAATATGTGCAAACTTAATATCATATATATATATATATCTATCTATCACATATCAACTATATAGATCAACCTAATATCACATATACCATGTATCTTTTGGGTTCCACTGCTGGACGATTGCAGGATCCGCTGTCGACTTCTGCTGGGCGGCCCCAGGGGAGACCATGGCCTGGACCCTCGGGTGCGCACCGCCATCTGCCTCCATGGTATCGGCGCCCCGGCGGGTTTTGCGAAACGGCGAAAACTTTGGCGGAAACTCCTCAACCATAGGAAAACCATAGGAAAACCATAGGAAAATGGAGGTTTACCCTCTGGTTATGTCAAAATAGCTATGGAAAATCGCCTCTTATAGTGAGTTTTCCCGTTAAAAATGGTGATTTTCCATAGTTATGTAACAGTTTGCCAGAGGGTAACCTATATCATCCTATATCATTTATGAATTATAACTCCTGATGCAACTCCAGATAACATATCCTGTCATAATGACTTTCGGATATAAATGATATAACTTTGATATAACCTGATTTCAATGAAAAGTGGATCCATGATGATCAAATTTCCTTAGCATCAGAATTTTGAGGACCTATGGATATCAATGTGTTTCTGTATCGGAAACCATGGGAACATATTTGCTCAACCTTGGATGGGCAGTGGCCATGGATACCTGCAATGATGGGCACCACTGTTACCCGGCAACTTACCCATCAGGATATATCAGAACATTCTCTTCAACCATACAAACCCTTGCAACACTGGGGTTGCAACTGTGTTACCCTCTGGTAATTTAACGTAGCTATGGAAAATGACAATTAATAGTGGATTTTCCCATTAAAAATGGTGACTTTCAATAGCTATGTTAAATTACCAGAGGGTAAATCACACATTTTCTATTCAGGATTTTTTGGAGTGGTAGGCTAATTTTGAATACCTACATCTCTTAAGCTACCTCAGTTCGTTCGCTAAGTTGGTTCATAAATCCCCGCTAATTTACAAACCAACTTAGCTATCATAAACCAAGACCAACTTAGCTATCATAAACCAACTATATTAACCTGGTTGGTGGTTTAGAACATGTTTTATTTTTCCATATATTGGGAATTTCATCATCCCAACTGACCAATATTTTTCAGAGGGGTTGAAACCACCAACCAGTAACTGCATACCAACTACTAGGGGCGGCAAAATGCGCCATTTTCGAGGCGACGATTTGAGCTTCTGGGAGGAGGGCGTCTTCCGCACGGCGCCACTGTCGGCCAGCTTCGCAGGCGCCCAGTTAGTTTCATAGATTGGGTTCATCATGGGCTAGGGGTTGCTTCTGACCATAACTTGACCCCTTTCTTTAGAAGACATACGGTGGATGGAAGAAATCCTGCACCAGTTGATAGGTGGTAAACATCCCATTATTTATAGGGGTTGAACCATCCTTTTGGTGGTGCAGGATTTCGCTGGCCCATCCACAGTAACGTGCTTCTGACTCAGTGTATGATCACAAGTGGTTCATGGAACAACCGGACCCACGTATTTTTTGATGGTCAAAGAGCCACTGGATGCAGGAACATCCCCAGCCTTCTGTGGCAGGAAACTAGCAAGACAAGTTAAATGATCCCCTACACAGAGATGTGCCTCCTACTACTTGGGGAATAACCAGATAAACCAATCCACTTATATATGGAATTTGCCCTAGTAACATGGTTATTAGTCACGTAGCAACTGGGATACGCTGATGACGCCGGAAATTGGTGACACACTGAGATGCCCATAGCCAGTGCTTCGGTCTAGAAAGTGACCAGCAGTCCCGATGACATCCAAGCTGGTCAAGAAATATCTTATTAAGTACATGAAATTCAGAAATGGTTATCCAATGTTATCCATCTATGTTATCCATATTTAACTAGAAACGCAACTGATAATATTTAACTTATGTTATCCATTAATACCAGTTGTTTATCCATATATTATGTATTTATATAAATATATATATATTATCCATTTTATCCATAAGTTTTGGTAACTATTTATCCATATGTAACTGGTAGATTTATCCATGGGGATACCCACATTTTTTACCAGATGACTTCCATTCCCATCTCTTGAAAAAAAAACACGTCGATCTCTCAGGGTGGTGCCGCTGGTGTCCAGCATAGCTTTTCTTTGTTGGTGAAAGAGTTTTCACTAAGGGGGAAATGGTGAAGATCAATAAATTATATTTTATACTTACTATATATATATATCTGTTTATAAATATCTATAAATATCTTAAAATATCTATAAATATCTTTAAAAAAATGATTAAAGTTAGAGTTGATAAACTTCATCCTTGATTTGCTGATGAGAAATATCTTTAGATATCTTCACTTCTTGGTGAATCTCACCCTCCAGGCTTCGGCGAAGCCGCGGCCGCTCCGCCCGACTCCGAAGTCGCCGGCGATGAGTCGCGGCGCTGGAAGTTCGCGCGGGCGTTGGCGCAGCGGATCAATGTGCCCTCGGATCAACGGGGCTGCGAAGTCAAGGATGGTACCCTCTGGTGGTGTCAACAGTTTGCTATTGAAAATGGTCATTTATAGTAAGTTTTCCCATTAAAAATGGTGGTTTTCCATAGTTACGTTAGTTTACCAGAGGGTAACCATGGAATTAACCAAGAAAACTGGGTGGATTAACCGACAAACATGGTGGATTAACGGACAAAAATGGTGGTTTAAGCAACAATAACCAAGAAACATGGTGCTATCATTTGGGACCAGGAAACTATGACAGATCATGATAGTCTATAACAGATTATTGAAAGGGACAGCGTCCCAATTTTTTATTGATCAAATCAACAAAACATGGGTGGTTAAATCTAGAAAACAACAAGAACGGTGGGTTTATAATGAGGATAGGACCAGTAAGAGTATATAAACATGGGGGCAAATGTGGATAATAGATTTTACAGGGGCCTTCCGGTGTTCCAAAGAGTGGATTCATGGTGGACATTCTAAGTATGATTTCAAGCGTTCTTGCAACATAGGAGTTAGTTCTAGGCTTTCAACTACCTGGTGTTTGGGATGGCTTGCGTACAAATGTTAGCGTGATGGTTTTTGTTGGCTTTTCTTGGGTTATTGTTTGCGTTGATTTATTTTTAACTATCTCCCTCCCATTAAGAAAAGAGAACCCTGTGTGTCGAAGACCTATTGTTACAAGGTCTTTGGAGAAAAAACCTAGACAAGAATCATGGGGCCTATTTCGGGAAGCGTACTGTAGCAGGGGTTCAAGATGTGCACAGCCAACAGACATATCATTTTATTCACTATTTTCTCAAATTCTTGCAGAGAAACAGTCGAGAACAACGATATATATATATATACATATATATATATTTTGCTGCACAATTTATGCACAGTTTCAGACCTGACCGTGGACAAACCGTGGAACGACCTATCTAGGGCGTGGAACGGCCTATTTGCTGCAGCAAATTTTGGATCCAGCCACCTCCCCCCCAAAAAAATGTTTCAATCTGGATACTCTTGATGGCACAAGAATTCAAACAAGTACAGTTTCAATTTTAAGGATATTGTAGGAAATATCCATGGTTTGATATGGTCTAATATGGATTATCTATGGTTTACCCTCTGGTAAATAAACATAGACCCTGACAATCACCAATGTTTAATGGAAACTAGTCTTCCAACCCCGATGACTGCCAGGGTCTATGTTAATTTACCCGAGGGTATTATATCCTTGGTCCTTATTCAGATCTTTTGTTGAATATATAGTTCTTTACGTAGCGACCTATTTCCATTAGGACTTATGACTTTTAGGGATAATAAAAACATATAGGACAGTGCATATGTTTTTTTTTTTGGGGGGGGGCACCATTTGTCAGACATCCCCAGGGCTCCACATCGTGAAAACTTCATGGTCAAGTGCTAGGTTTGTCAGGAAGTGCACGTTGATGGGTTCAATCATATCAATCCGATTTGCATAGACATGGTTTATAGTGGTTCTGTCATTTGGCAATCCAATGTTCATGGTAATAGTCACTCAACCATGGTTTGTTTTGTGGTTTTAGTTGAATAGGGATAATCATGGGATCATTAAACCAATGTAATGGATATTAATTACTATTATCCACAGTAAACCAATGATAAAACCAAGAACAGTGGGATCATTAAACTCATTATTGGTATACTACTATGATAAACATGTCTAATAATGATCCCAATGTCATGGTGTACTAAATATTAATGATCCCAATGATAAAACCATTATTGGACATTACTGTCATGGAGTTACTCTCCGATGTCAACATGGATGGGAAATCCCGGAAAATCACTGGAGCTTTGTAGCTGGGATCCTCGAACTTTCGGCGATGTTCGATGATTTTCGTTGCTGGAGGGGTTAGCCATGGCACATGGCTTCTCTATTTGTCCCTAACATGGTTTATTTGAGTTTATGGCATGTTCTTAAACGTCACCAGTTAACCATGGATTGAACCCACGTCACCTGAGATGGTAGCTACTGTAAGCGATTCACCCCACCTGAGCCTGTGATTTGTGTAGAGGAAAGGTAAGGGCCTCGCTTCGGAACGCGTCTTCAGGCATCGCTTCGGAACGCGCTCTCATGCATCGCTTTCGAACGCGCCTCTTAAATCAATTGCAGCAAGATATAAACCCTAAAGGTGTCGTGGCTCTCCTTACATCAAGTGCAACAAGATATAAACCCTAAAGGTGTCGTGTCTCTTTTTACATCAAGTGCAACAAG
>Ga0126342_10001296_pt1 | contig 34426 bp, 30 predicted proteins | sample Cyp1metagenome_FD_92528 | JGI IMG/M metagenome (GOLD analysis project Ga0126342, IMG submission 92528) | Coral microbial communities from Lord Howe Island, Old Settlement Bay, Australia - Cyphastrea 1 metagenome | ecosystem: Host-associated > Invertebrates > Cnidaria > Coral ...
ATATAACTAATGTTTGCAATGTTAAGAATCCTTGCGTGCCTATGCGTTGTGCTGTAAAGATCATACCAAATGACAACTCCATTCCAATGGTTGTGTCACATCTTTCGCATGGCACACCGAGATAACAAAGTGCTGCCTGAGACAACTTAGGGCTTTCACCCAGTATAACTGCTGGATTTTCCATTGCCACGTTTAACTACCGGAGGGTATAAAGAATGAGACCTCAAAAACAAGACTGCTTTGGAGGATAACCCCCACGACTCATTTTGTGATTAGTCTTTGCGGAGTTATAACCCACTCAAAATTGGCAATCCCTACTGCACCACATGGGAGAATCCGAAATGGGGATCGGTATTTGCCCGAAAAAAAGATTGTGGTTTAAGAAACAAAAACGGAGAATTGAAAACATCCAGATTTGATCCTTTAAAAACCAAAAGGAATATATATCAAATATGGAAAGATTTACCAGCAAATCAGACTGTAATCAGTGAGGATGGAGATGTGAAGCAAAGTGTGTGATACGAAATCTATTGGGGTTACAAGCCAGTTGGGGCCTTATTAGTCAGTGTTGAACACCATTTACTATGTACAGTAACCGGGATGATCGTTAAAGCCAGAGGAAAGATGGGGGGCTGACCAAAGATGGGTAGATTTGCGGGTTCGTCCATCAAAATATGATTGGCAACTATTGAAGCATAAAAAGAGATGCATATATTTGACTGCCAATACCGTAAATGGGGAGTCCAGGAAACATGTCATACTGTGACTGACCACCATGGTGAGGACATCGCGAGTCAACCTGAGACCCGCCTGAACTTCGTCGGTTAACCACCAAACTTCAGGGCAAAGTCTTTGGTGCAGTTGCAGGAAACCACTGAAACCCTGCAAGATTCTTGCCACACTCAGCCTCGACACTTGGTGACCATGGTATTCATGGTATTCATGGTGTGTTAACCAATACGGGGATATGATGCAAAATCATAAACAACCAATATGTATATATATATATACATATACATATATCATATCATATGTGTATATATATATATATACACATATATTATATATATTATATACATATTATATGTGACCAACCCATATGACGTCAACTTGGTATGGCTAAAAATCATTCGCCCCTCATTTTAGGATGGGTAAATATCAAGAATAAGCCAACAGATTGTGAGACAATCAGATCCCCCAAAAGGTCACTTCAGTCGCCACCAAGTGTTGAATAATGAAGCATCCTTCACTACACCCCTGGGCACGTGTGGCATTCTACCCGTTCCACTTCCCACATTAGCTTGGCAACATATCCTCCTGTCGCTAATGCAAGTGTTCTCATCAGGATTCCAAGAAATATGTACGAGCAAATGAGGCAGGAATCCATTCTTATCGGTTGCAATTTCATTTTATCCATTCTTGCTGGACAAGACTACCCTTTCCTACCCAAACTGGCTGAAGGATATCATTCTCCATGTATCTCCATGCAGGATTACTTGGAGTGACTACCATAATTCCTAGCAATCAACAGATGTCCATCCCTGGCTGATGGGTTGAGAAACCCTCACATGCCGGTTCTGTTCCCAGTGCTTTGCCTAAGAGACCCCCTGTCAGTGATTCTCCCCCTCACCATGTATGATCTAAGAATCAACATGCCCATCTTCGTAGTTGAATTCCCAAGCTTTCATGCTTCCCCACTTTAAAGACTCAATCATTTATAGTGTGATAAACCAATAAATGCACATGTGTCTGGGTGAAATCCTCATGTTTCATGCTTATCTCGCCATCATTCCTGGCCTCACAACCCCCACCCCCAGTTGCACCAGGCGAGGATCGGCAGTGGAAAGCCCTGCGAGTGCCGCCGCATGGCCAGGTAACTCACCAGCAGCGCAGCGTGCACCGTGGCCCAGTGCTCGGAGGGCAGCGCTTCGGAGGCCTCCGTCTGCCAAATCATCAGTTCGCGCCAGAGGACGCTCCAACCTGGTGACACGAAGGCTTCAAGCGCTCCCATAGATGATTTTCCCATAACCTCCACTAAGGATTTCCTCCCACGTTTGACTTTAGATTTCCTATCAATGATCGTTCTTCAGAGCCTCCAGGTCCAAAGCTACAATGCTGAAAGAAACATACTATGTACTGACATGTAATCTATGACATAATATATGTCGATACACATATCTGTAGGCTATGTACGTGATTATATACTACGTGGCGTCACAAATTATACCTATTTATATATATATATAAATAATTATATGTGTATATATCATGTATATTTCATGTGTATATATATATATATATATATATATGTTTATATCATAATACGTCATTTTCAACATATATCACTAGGTATTGCATACATTATATATATAATACATATATATATATAATACATATATATATATATAATACATATATATATATATATACATACCCAACCTCTCCCAACTGCTTCTTCCAAGACACTTTCGCCTTCCAATTCCGGCTTCAGCAGATTTCCCACACGTCGTTCCAGGCGTCGCCACCGCTCCACCGGCGCAGTGGCGAGCCGCACCGCTCGCGGTGCCGGGACGGCGAGGTCAGGCCCTTCGCAGCGGTCGCAGCGGCAGTGGAAGCAGTGCTGGCGCCAGAGGTAACGACGCCTGGATGGGCAGAGATGGGCAGAGCTTCACCTGAAAAAATATGGAAAAAATCGGATGTTCAGCTAAAATTTAGCAGCTAAAATTTGGGAGTCTTTACCCACAAGCTGGGATTCAGCTGATGTTTGCCAACAAGAGGGGATCGACGCAATCAAGATACGGGGGGGTATTTAAGCATCAGAATGGGGACTGAGACTATGAGACTGAGACTATGATGACTATGATAAGGGAGTGAGAAAAATGGGAGATTAGCAAAACACATGGGTTGAATTGACAAACCAGTTGGGAAAGAAATGGTGATTTGAACACCAGTTAGCTGAATTTGATTGAAATTGATCAGCAAAATGTGGAGTTCCACCATGGCGGGTAGAACTGACTATACATGACCAACAAAAACGGCGATTTCACCTTTTCATCAAAAACATTGGGATTAACTTCAGCTACAAAGCGAGATTGAACCAAGAAAAGCAGAGACTCAACCAATGATTGTGAGGATGATCAATTTTCGAGCTCATTTTCACTCATTTTCCATACCACCAGTCTAATTTCAGGGAGGGTACCAGGGTAGCATTACAAGTTATAACCATGATAAGCCCGAGGTTCTGGTCTGGTTTGGTGAGAAATCTGCCAAGAAACTGCTTTATTTTAGGAGTCCGGCGTTTTTCTTCAAACTTGAACCAATTCTGGAACCCACAAAAGTGACGAAAGCATGATGGTCACCAAATGAGAGGAGATTCCAAATGGGAAATGATGCAAAGGTGTCAACAATAGCTTTCAGACCTATACCTAGATGTCACCAGCTGCACCCAAGCAGCTTGTCTGCTTGGCGATTTCAAGTTTCAAAAAAGTGTCAAAAAATAGAGTCCATGGGCTTTCAGTCACCATCAAGTGCCCAGTAGCTTTTGCCAAAAAACGAAACGGCCGGCCGCTGGTCCCTGAATTTTGGTCCCACCTGGTCTCGGAGTCTTGAAGTAACAACTTCTCATCGGCAATGTAGCTGATGGTTAACAGCTCCCGTGGCGACAGATCTCTCAGGCTTCGAAGCTCCAGACAGCCGTCTTCCACGGTGTAGCAGTTGGGTCTGCAGGAGTGCGTCAGCTTGGAAGCCCTGGCGCAGGTGTCTGGTTTCGGGGCTAGAAAAAGCTACCCAAATCAAGATCGACTTGGGAAAATGCTTCGAAAATATGATGGAAAATGTGTATTCTGGAATCTTTTTTTGGGATACTTACACCTGATTGTTTGAAGTGTGAAACTGGGTGAGAATAGCATGAAAGCTTAGTAGCCAATTTGATGACCTCAGGCTTCTGTAAGCCATCCCTTTTTGGGGCGTTGAAATATCCCACATTTGAACCTGTCGCTCAGGGAAAGAAAGGATACTCTCATTACCATCCGGCAATCAAACATAGCAATTGGATATCCCCCGTTTACAATTTCGTTTCCCAGCTATAACCCTCCATTTATAGAGGATTTTCCAGCCAGCCACATTTGATTAACAGAGGGTAACGGGAATCTCCATCCCCAAAATCACATATTTAATCACCATAGATAGATCATTATGAATATGTGGTTTAGGATATTTTATCAATACCGATCATGATATGTATTATTCAAATATTTTCATAAACCAAACCATTATTATAGATATTAATATCTATAATGATACATAAACCTATTAACAAACCTATTAATGATATGGCAGTGTGTCAAAACCAATAGTACCCCTGTAGTTCACATCAAAATAGCTGGGATTCATGGATGTTCATCCCCCTAAAAATTGTATTTTCATAGGTATTGATCCATACCCATATTATTCTCCTTGTGGTTGGTCAAATCCTTCAGCGCCTGGTGAAGAGAGCGGCTCCCAGCCCCAGGCGTTGCGCGTTGACGCGACAGACCTGCCTGCGGAAGATTTGGGAAGTTCACCATCCAAAAATTGGGGATTGATCCATGATTTACCCTCTGGTAAACTAACATAGCCATGGAAACTCACCATGTTTAATAGATAAACCATCTATAAATGGGCCATTTCCCATGGCTATGTTAATTGATCCATGATTTACCCATGAAAAATACGGGATAAAAAACCATCGGAACTTCTGATGGATTTGACCATCAAAACACATGGGGATTTGACCATCAAAACTATGGGGATTTGACCTGCCCATATCATGAACTGATGAGGCCTGGGGATCCAATGGGATATTGGATGTCCAATAGACTGCTTACTGTAAAGGGAACATCTTTACTACAGAAACTGTAACTGGATTTTTGCCAACTTTGGGTTTAAACCTTTAAACCATCATCCTGTTGCCCATCTGAACCACCATCGAAACCATCTTCCACCATCGCGATGAGCTGATGAGCAAAAATGATGTGAACCCGGACCTGATAACAATAATAATGATCCACCATTAATCACCAATAATCATTAGACCATGCCGACCTGAAGTGCAGGAGGGACTCGAAATGGCACTCCAGCCCTTGAGCTCGGAGCTCCAGCAGTTCCTCCTTTGTCAAAAGGAAGTGTTCTCGATCGCCTGGATCCACTGCGAACATATTGGCCTGGCCACGTAAACGAAGGGATCCCTGGAATCGTTCCGAATTTTGGAGATGGCCACTCAGATATCAAATTTCCATAAATTTCCTTGATTTCCCAGTGGTTTCCCAGTGGTTTCCCAGTGGTTTGCCAGGTCCCAGTGCTTCACCTCAAAGTCTTCCAGCTGGAAGCGTTGTGAAGGCGTGAGACTCCGCCAGGCTGATAGCCATTCCTGCCTTCGCCAAGGGACATGGGTCGATATTCCAACTGAGAGTCAGCCTGGTTTTGTTGAAATTGGATCTATTGTGATCTCAACAATAGATATGAACCATTCAATAGAATTCCCTATTCATGTTGAGAGACCATCTAATTATTTCTGGGGCTACAGACATATGGGTGGTGGGACCCACAGCCAGCTCCAAAACTTTCTCAACTCGAAGCTACAAGTCCAGCAGCCGAAAATCGAACCGTAAATCTCAAGTTTCTTTGGTTTGGCAAGAAAAATAATGGTAAAAGTGGGTATGGTTCAGAACCAGTGGATCTATCGCATTACACCTGATTTTTTGTGATATTGCCAAATATGTGTAAATACCCACCCTATATGAAGTTAGACCTCACCTATTGCCACATCTCCCACCTCTGCAAATTCTAAAATGAGTCCCTTGATTTCAGGCATGTTCTCTTCACTGTGATAATTCAAGGCCATTTTAATTATGTTATCAACTGATTCCACGTCTTTGCCGATGGTCAGGGGTTGTTTAATGAGGCTTATTGTCATTGTAGTTAATGATAGAAACAGTTGATTGTCCTTATCTATTAATAAATCAAATGTCAAATAATACATATTACTGAAATATGTTTTGATTAAAAAATATTCATAGCATCATTCTAAAAAACAATTGTTGAACTACAATAAGTAGTGTATTATTATTACACTAATAAGATTCCCACGATATATTATTGTGATTGTTATGATTATGATTATTATTGTTAGGACGATTCTCATTATTAATATTATATAATCAATAGAATGACTAATATATATCTATATATACACATCATTATCATTATTATTATCACTATTGTCATGATTATTAATAATACATAAAAGTTATGATATTGTGGGCTTATTAATATACATATGGTTATTGTTATGATTATTATGATGATCATATATTATTATGATCTTATAATGGTTATTATAAATCCCATTAAATCACCATTGGATGACTAGCCCCGTTTTTAATGGTTATTAACCATGAGTATTGACCATAGCTCATATACTCCCATTATTAAAGTTATCATGGCTCCGTATTGCTCCCCTCTCGCCTCAGGAAAAGTTGCGATGGCAGCCGTATTGCTGGCGCCTCCCGCAGCAGCAGCGCGCCTTTTCCGGTGGCGCCTTTGGAGGGCGCCAGCAGCTGACGCCCAAAGGTGGCGTCCCGGTGCTGGTCCTGGGACCGATCTTCAGGATGTGTGGCTTAATTAATGGATTGGTTTAAGGGAAAATCTTAACCGGAAACCCATGGGTTTTTACCATCAAATTGATCGGGCTTTCCGGTTAAAATTGTCCCATCATCCAATTCTATGACTTAAGAATCAGTTGCTGGGGATGTTTTTGGGGCCCCAAAAGAAAGAACTGGCCGAAACCAGCAGGACATACTACCGGACAGGGTTTTACCCCTGACCGGAAGAGATTCACAAGTTGGGATTGGATCTTATGAGTTATCAGGGTTCATCACAAATTGAGACTTTCATGGTGATCACTAAAATAGGTCTCTAATTAGGTGCAAGGCCCAAATACGTTTAGGCTGCGCCCCCCCCAATCCTAACTACCATTTGCTGTGGGCCGTGAAGTTGTTTGAGGTTACTAAAGTTTGTGGGATATATCAAGAAAACAGCGCGAAAGAAAATTGGAAGGGGCCCCGGTCCCCAGCAAATGGTAAGCAGGATCGGTATAGTGAATAGCCTCTTCTCCCGAAATTGACCCTGAAGCCTGACTTTTGGCATTTCCAGGTCAGTTGGCATTTCCAAACCCGGACAGTTCACAAATTTGTCGGGGGATACCTTCCCCAGTTCCCACCATCTGTGAGGCCAGCCGCCAGCTCCAGCTCCAGTTGCTGGCATTCCGAAGGCTGCGACCATAGCTGCTGATGGGCCAAGTGATTCATCCGTTCGTAGGCATCCTGAGAAAAACATAAGTTTGTGAACTAACTGAAAGAAATGAACCTAGAAAATATATAGATAGCAAAAATACCCTTTTCCAATCAAGTTGACAAAGTAAAATGTGCTTTAAAACAATGGATTTTGTCTTAACAAAGGGTACCCCGTTCCATCACTACAGTTCATCATCCTTTTCCCTATCTTTTTCATGTTCACTATAGTTTTTTTCATCCTTTTCCCTATCTTTTTCATGTTCACTATAGTTTTTTTCATTATTTTCCCTATGTTTTTCATGGCCATTTGGGGGGCGTCCCCCATGTTTTTTCACCCATCCTTGGCGCTTCGCAATCTCTGATCCAGACGCTCGCAGCTCTCTGCCACAGTCGCAAGGATGGACCTTGGGGCCATTTTGGGCAACGACCAGATCCAGGTTTCCCTCTGGTGATTTAATGGGAAAATGGTGGTTTAATGGGATTTAATGGGATTTAATGGGATTTAATGGGATTTAATGGGATTTAATGGCACTTACCCTCTGGTAATTTAACATAACTATTGAAAATGACCATTTATAGTGGATTTTCCCATCAAGAATGGTGATTTTCCATAGCTATGTTAGTTTACCAGAGGGTAAAAGGGACCAGATATTCAAACAGGATAATTACGGATAACTTGCTGTTTATCATCATTGGATAATTTATATTTTCATATGGATACTTGGGACCAGTTTTTTTCAAAAGGCTCCGAAACCCATGTTTTGGAAAATTGATTTCAGATAGAATAATAACGATCAACAAAAATTGGGTTTATCATCATTTCCAACTTTATAAGAATGCCAGAAATTGCAGGATACCATGCAACTTCTTGATATCCCATTGCTCGACGTTCACGCCGGCAACGCTTGTCGTGCCCATTCATATGGTCGAATAAAATGACGTGCCACTTTGGATGATTTGGGCGTCCGAAATCTTAGGAGACGGCCATTCTCACCTTCCAAGCGCAGGAAGTCATTTTTTCCATTGCACTGTTGGCTTTCCCGAATACACTAAAAAAGGATCTTCTTTCACAAGGCCTTCTCAGGGTATTCAGGGAAAGCCAAGATGTGGTAAATCCAAGGTCATTAAGCTGACACATTGAGATTTGAGATGCGCCATTTTCACACGCGTCACCATGGCAGAATCCGGTCGACAACACTGCCGCGAGGGGAACTGGGCGGCCACTAAAGTGATCCAGGTGGGTTTCGGCCCGGCTTTTTCTGCGCAGCAATTCGGAGTCCATAGCTTTGACCCTGGAACCACACCATGTTGGCCTCTCATCCCCACTCATCCCCTGGCCAAACATCAGCCAAGGTGTTTAACCACTGGCCGCTGTTCGGTAAGATGTTCCGACCCATCGTCTGATTCCGGCGTGGATCAAGATCTCCGGCGTGGTTTTAGTTGCTTCCATCCCAATGGTTCATCGGTTCAGAAACCCGAGATTGTTCGATTCGCCAGCCCAACGATGTTGGATCATGGTGGATCATCCATACTCCACCTCCTTGCCTACTCCGAGCAACATCAATCGCTCCTCCTGAAAAACCCCTCTGAACAATCTCAAAGCTGGCTTCATCTTCCCAAGTGAGGATCAAAACATAAGAAAACCTATCAGATTATATCAGATTGACCTGTCAATGCAACGCTGTCATGTGCAGGTACACACCGATGCACAACCCCACAGCCAAGTCGTAAAATAGCTGTGGGTGTTAAAATCCTTCAAGAATTGGTTGGATAAAGTTCATCACCTCCGCATTCTTGATTAATTAATTATATAACTTAAGTGAGGATGCATCAAAAAAAAATTAAAAAAAAAAACACCTATTTCCGGGAAAAAATTGGGGATGCCTTGTGGCTTTAAGTGGTTACAGTATGTTACAGTACAACATGACCCAGCTACAAACCACCCAGCTACGCATCGGTCTCAGCAGTACCCCTGAGCCCAGCGACTCCAGGTCCTCGAGTTTCATGGCATCGGAAAGATATCGCAAGCATCAGATGCTACCCTCTGGTTATGTCAAAATAACTATGGCAAATCACCATTGAAATAGTGGATTTTCCCATGAAAAATGGTGATTTTCCATAGTTATGTTTGTTTACCAGATGCTAAATGGAGGTTTCATCTAAGTGGGGATGGGTCAAAACCCTGGTACCGTGCCGTGAACCCCAAGTCATAGCTGGGATTCATGGATGTGAATAACCCACTAAAAATGTATCTATAGGTATTGACCCATACCCAAGTCATTGGACCAGGATTTACTTTTGAAACCCATGGTGACTTAAAGGGATCCCACATTTTAAGAAACCCCCGAAATGATGAAGTCAGTTTCTTCGGTCTCCCTTGGTCTCAACGTTTGATACCATTTGATCTCGATGTTTCGCATAAAAAGGGGTGAGATCCATGGTTTGGGAGTGTGGAATTCGCTTTTACATTGGAAAGGATGATGTCAGGAAGATCTACCCTTATCACCATAAACTAATCAAACTTTCTACTGAGAAAGCCGCGGTTTGGGGGTTCCTTTGTTGCTGAACACATCTGATGTGTCAAAGGCATCTCAAAGTTGAGCTTTGAGCCACCATGAGCCACCATGCAGCGTGGTACTCTAATCCAACTTGCAGAAGTAACGGATGTTTTTTATCGTGTGCTTGGCGATATTTTATGGTTTCTTGGGGATATCGATATGCAGATGTGCATACATGTGTATATACACTTTACATACAGTAATTATACATATAATGCATATATAGATAATCGATCATATAGATTCAATATAGTAAGATAAAATAGTATAAATATATCAGAATCATAAGTCCATGTCCAATTGCTATTTTCAAAGTTCCAGATTTCTATCCCTGGTGTCCACCGATGGCACCTGCCGCCTTGGCCAAATTGCTGATGATCTCTCGCCTATCCGGCGAAAACCCTCATCACTTTGCAGCAAAGATGGGGTGTTCACCAATAATTTGTTGCAGATCCATTGATCTAAGCAGCAAAAATGAGGATTGAAGCAAGAAAAGCTGGGCATCCACCAAACAAAATCGGAGATATGTTTATATATATATATACAGTATATGATAGTATATGTAATATATATATATAAACCAGACAATGAAGTCATTGTGGTCTTCAATTTGGTGCGGCTTCAAAACCTTGGCTTAAGGCAGTTGCCCATTGTTCACAGTAGATTCTGCCTGTCACAAGAAAGGGCTCCAATTAAGCCTTCAAATAGTTAATGTGGTAAGCCCAACCATAAACCATCCCCAAGTCATCACCATTTTTTCTGTGGTACCCTCTGGTAAACTAACATAGCTATGGAAAATCACCATTTTTAATGGGAAAACCCACTATAAATGGCCATTTTCAATAGCTACGTTAGTTTACCAGAGGGTATGTTGATCCCGGTCATGGTAGTTGTTTCTATTGGGTGAATCCCACAATAGAAATCCCCAGAAAACACTACCCTTCGAGCAAAAAAATCGCCAAGCGGCCCCTCCACGCGTGCGAAGTAATCTTCATCGATGAGCAATGGCTCAATCACCACCAAGATCTTGTGGACATAGGGTCGCACCTGAAGTCGCAGGAACTCGCCAAAGGAATGAAAGTTGGGAGGAAATTTTGAACATCCTGGAACTCCTCAGATTTGATTCGTAAGATTTCGCGTTGAAATTCCCAAAAAACATTGGAGACACAGGGCCAAGTTCTTTAAAAATCGATGTTTTGATCCCAACCTGGATCACAACCCAAAACAGCAACAGCTTGTCTGTCCTTGTACCCTAAGTAAATGCCCTCGAGGATCTTTTTCGGACACTTCTCACCATTTCTCAGCAATCTATGCTTTCCTTTCCTGGAAAACAATAATCGTTGCCCACACCACTTTTAGACAAAATGACATCAACTTCCCCTCTGTTCAGCTCGAAAAAAGAAATGTGTCCTGTAGTGTAAATCCCCGTGAATCATCCCATTTTTGCTGGTTCAGATTTTTATCACATTTTCTCCAGTAAATATGTTTGGTATATGTTCCTCCAAATATGTTGCTGCTTCATCTCACATTTTCATACCCTTTTATACTGGTTGGTTGATAGGGATTCCCCTAATGGATTATGATAATCCCAAATATATTGGGTGGTCCCTACAATCATCCATCTACCAACAAGGCTGTCTTGCAGCCACTGCTCTAATATTGGTTTATAGTTATGTACCCCATCATACTATTTCATGGCTCAATATCCCAATATCCCATTCTGCCATTATCCTATTATCCCATTATATTACTGTATATTATCCCATGAAATATCCCCTACAATCAGCCATGTTTTTATTAACACTGACTGTTATGGCTTTCCTCTCGTCGAGGGGCCATGTCATCCAACTTGTAGAGCACACGGTCGATGACCTGCGACGCCACGCGTGCGAAAAATGGTGGAGCGAGGCTGTATCATACACATGTACATATGATATATGTATGTATGTGCGCATATCTATATATATACATTGTATATACATATCACTATCATATCATATTATCATATATTATCATGTATTCTCCGTTACCATAGTATAAACAGTATCATTATCACTATCATATTACGTACATGATAGATATACGTACATATACATGCATGTCTCAGCTAAATGAATCTATGAACAGGTGCATGTAGGTTGTGTAAAAAAAAAAATGTATGACATGTAATTGTGCACAATACTCGTATGTATACAAGGATATGTAACCAGCACTTTACGTGTATGTGTTCATCAACAAGAAAATTATATATATATGTATGTATGTGTATAGGATACTCAAGGATCAACAATGACGGGGGTTACAAAGCTGATGTTTCTCCGTCGTGAAGGCCACGGCAAGATCCCAAACAATCCTCCCAAACGAATTCACCAAGGCAAAGTCAAAAAGAAACCACTGGAATCTTGATGACATGGGTATGGATCAATACCTATTAATACCATTTTTAGTGGGATGAACATCCATTTACCAGCTATTTTGATGTTCACCAGGGGTACAAGGTTTTGACACACTGCCACATTAAGATCATCGAATGGATCACATTAAGATCACATTTCATCTGGTGAAACTCTTGGTCCAAATAGCTCCCCATGGCCCTCGGGAAGATCACCATAGCTCCAAATAGCTCCCTAACCTCTCGATAGTCTCGGATCGTTCATTTCTGTCTACCCACTGATCCTTTGCCTTCACCAACAAGTGTCTCTCCTGATCCTCTAGGGTGCTACCTTGGGCGACCAAAGGAGTGGGCATGTTCCGGGAAGCGGAAGTTGGAAGTTTGGAATTTGTCCTAAACTGTACAGTATTATAGTAAACTCAGTAAAGAAGCATGGACCTAATTTGGAGGCTGGCATTGGGTGTACCACATTGGTGAAATCTCCAGAAAAACTACGCCCCTGAAAATTGGCAGTCTGGAAGATCATCCGTTGTTAGGCAAAGCCTGATGGGGAGATTGGTAAATAGCCAACCATACAATAAATTGGCCCTTTTTTTGCCAGCCACAAATGGGCGTGACGGTTTCAACTAAACCTAGCCGAACGTTAGTTGTAACTCCAAAAGGCTTATTAAAGGGTGTAACCGCGAGGGACCCTATTCTTCAGAAGGAAGCAATTCACCAACTGATATGGGAACGTGGCTGCTACATGCTGATAAAATCAAGGAACATCTCAGGATTCTGCGCCACGGTCCCAACTGGCCTAGTGTCCTAGGGGGCCTTCAACTGGGACAAAAAATATGATAAACCATGGGACTTTTGAGGCTTTAAAGGTCCCATCCCAAACCCATCATCTGAGGGTTTTACCTCCCGTACCAAAACTTGATGGTACCCTCCTGTAAACTCACAATCCAAAGTCCGATGTGGAAAACCCATCATTTGTAGATCATTTTCCAAACGGGTTTCCCCTCAAGGTTTTCCACGTCTAAGACATCAACGTTTACCCCAAATTACCCATCAACATCCATCAACTGCACCTGAGTTTGGTACCAAAAAAAAACATGGTTAAATCTACTAGAAACCATAGCTATGTTCGTTTTCCAGGGGTTAATCTTATATTTGGTTCCCAAAAAACCAAGCCCACCGGTTGACCGCCCAGGTGCTCATGAGCAACGGCAGGATCTGATTGAAGAGAGGCCCAGGTCCAAAGCTCCGGGCACCTGACGGCACCGTGGATGATGCCCCAGGACTGGGATTACACCAGCCGGGGGCTGGTCATAGGGGATTCACGTTTAAAACGCCAAACGAAAGCCTGGGTTTTTTTTCGTTAAATGATGTTTTTCATGTGGATGAATGCATTTTGAAGGCTCTATTGAGGTATTTAAGAATAATTGGGGGATAGGATTCATAGCCACCCCAACAGTTGGAACCCTGATTTTGTAGGATTCCCAGAATCCCCACATCTGAAAACAGCCCATGTGTGCGTTCCGTTCCAAAGCATCACCCTGGGGTCGGCCGGAGGGGACATCTCACCCCGGTGAAATCATCCATGTTGAGCTGCTTAAATCCCTTGAGATCTAGAGTTCCAAGATATCCTATTTAGTCCTAATTAGGATCCCAATGTTTCCTTCTCAAAATCCCCATGTTGTTCTTGTCTACTTCGAAATCCCCAAATTGTTCTGCTCAAATCCCCAATTTGTTGACCCGAAGTGAGCCATGAAAAATATCCCTATCCCATCCCAGTATACTGGTTCATCAATAGGTATCCAGCTAATTATGGATAACATGACTATACTAATCTTCAAGTATAACCAATTTAACCCTCAAGTATAACCAATCAATTTAACCCTCAAGTATGACCAATCTTTCTATAATCCCCAAGTGTAAGTCCTCAAGTATAACTCATGGGATCTCAGTGGATTTTACAGCATCTTTCAATGGATTGGTTTAGGGGAAATTTTACAGGAAAACCCAATATTTAACGGTAAAAACCATGGTTTCCTGTAAATTTTCCCTTAAACCAATCCAATGAATCTTGTAGCCATCAAAACACACCACATGAAGACCCATCCCTCTGAGCTGCCCTGGCTGTCGGTGAGCTGCCGAAGGGCGGAACGTCGCATGGGCGGGGTGCCATTCTTCACCTTTTCGGACACAACGAGGCATGTGGACCAAATTTGGAGAATCTCTGATCCAAAATAAGTGAATAATGATGTAGAAATAGTGGCTGAATGTGTAGAAATAGTAGATCATCTATGAATGAAGTAGTCATGAACTAGTTTTAGTTATACCAATGGATGATGGAAAAAAGTGAATACCCTCTGGTAATCTAAGAGCTTGACTTCAAAACTGTCCATGTACAGTAGATAATCTATATGTGAAATTTGGAGAGGGCATCTACAGTAGATAATCTATAACTATAACTATAACGAATAAATTAATCAATTTAATTATATTTAATTATTGCAATGGATGATTTGTATAGTGATACTTTTGGACCGTTTGTGACTGATGGTTGTCATAGTTCCCCAGTAGCAATATTGAACCGTGATTTATGGTTAGGTTGTTTGAAGTCGCTGTGCCTATGTCCAAAGTTCACCAGCTTGGTTTTCGTTGGGAAATGGAACCCAGAGAAATTTGGGACAATCATTCACCTATTCTGGACTGGAATATAAGATAATATAACTGGTTGGTGGTTTGAACCCATCTGAAAAATATTAGTCAGTTGGGATGATTATTCCTAATATATGGAAAAATAAAAAATATTCCAAACCACCAACCAGATAAGTATATAAAGTAATATCAAGTTGGAGCATCCGTAGTCAATACTCCGTGCAGACCGCCGACAACATCCAACAACATCAATCCTGAAGCTCCATCCTGCGAAAGCATCACTATCTGGCGATGGCCGGCGCTTCTTCCTTGATCCTACGGAGCTTGGCACAGAGGCGTCTTCCTGCAGAAGCAGCTTCACTTCGTCCAGGCACATCGACGGCAGCACCGCGCTGCACAATGCTGCAGCGGGATGTGACCGTCGATGTCCCTGGCGGAGACCCCCGTGTCACCATAATTAACCGCTGCCAAATCATCACGACATATCACGACATATCACGACCTGTGGGCCTCGCTTTCTTCTTGGTTCCAAAAAAGTTTGAATATGATTGTTCTTCACAGTCCCGGAGGCGTCTTCCTGCAGAAGTAGCTTCTTTCAGCATCGCACAGCGAGATGTTACCGTCGATGTCTGTACTCCGCCACATGCATTCCGGAGCCTCCGTTGTCGAAGTCGAACTTGTCAGTGCTGCCTGGGGATCCATGCAAACGAGGTGGCACATCTTGCCCACTTGGCAGTTCAGGGCCGCCCAGTAGTACTTTGATGTACTTTGCTTCTTTCTCTTCCGCTGCCTGGTCTAGTGACAAACCATCAGCGCGTTGCCAGGCCGTCTGAATTGTGCCTGGCAACGCGCTGATGGTTTGGAATTGTTTTGCTCTTCCAGCATCTTCTGCTCCATATTCAGGCCACTTGGGCTCTTGATTGCAATACCCAATTTTTGCCGTGGACCTTTCTATCCCTTCTATTAACTGCCGGAGAGTCCAGTTTGAAACGAACAGCGCTCACAGCTCTTTCCACTCAGTAGAGCCCAAAAAAACAAGCTAGTCCATGTCCGGTCATAGTTCTCCTCTGCAAAAATTGGGAAATTGCGCAGCCATTGCAGGCGCAGCCAGTGGACCCGAGATTCGGCGGGCGAAACCAATCATTTTAAAGGCCTTGACTAAGCTTGAATAGATTTGAACACAAGATTCAGCTTTCTTTGCACACATGACATTTACAGCTGGAAAAAAACATTCTTCAAAGGGGAGAAAAAACAATCTGCAAAGCGTCGCATGGTTCGAGTTCGAGTTGAGCCAAGAGGCAAAGAGTGAACAGACATACAGTAAGCAGAGCATCAGTGATATGATTAGCTGATCACTCCCATTGAGGGATGTTCTATCAATATCTATCATCTTCTCAAGGAATCTCAAGGATGAGTAGAATCGGAAGCAGGGTCAGAATTTACTGCATAATTATGCATAATTTATCATATATACATTCATGGACTGCTTCTAAGATGTACAGTCAGCGTGATTTAAGCTGATAAAAGTACGGTATACAATGCCATCCGTCATTGGGGTAGGATACTCTTCAGGCACTGGAAGAGATGGATGGGGCTTCTCCATGGGTGACCATTGGCTTCAAACAACACTATGTATGTGGACAACCAACTGCCACCTACCATTTGGGATGGTTTATACATGTTTATACCACCCATGTATGGAGATTCGTGGATGGCTTACTACTGGATTTACCACATTCATAACTATCATGAACTATATGAATATGTAATAAACTATCCAGTAATAACAAGTATATCATATCAACTGACTATCTATAATATATAAAATAACTCTCTGGCTCAATATAACTATTAATAATACCTATCTGGACCTGTCTACACATGATTGCCTCGCCCTTTCTCCATCACCTCCTTGGCCCAAGGGCAGCCCCGGCGGGTCTGGCCTTCAGCAGAAGTCGCATGATTTTTCGCTCCTTGGCCTCCTCGGGGGAGAGGTTGTCATCATTGTCACCTCGGTGATCCAGGTGATCGGCGTGGGTAAAACTGGCTGCCATTTTTACCAGCCAATGACTGGGAATGGTAAACATACCCACATTAGTTGAATATGTGTTGCCATCCCAGGCAATCAGTGAGTTTGATCTAACCTCAGTGACTGAGTCACTAAATCCTGTGGAAATGAGGTGCTGACCAGCCAGGAGGGGAGCAAAGTACGAATAGTCCTGCAGCCGGATTCCAGCAACGATGACTCGTTTTCTCCGAGAAAAAGGTAGTCGTGTTCAAAGACACCCTTTTTTGTGTGATCTGCACACCAGAGCAGTTGCTTATCACAACCGGCTCCAGGATGCTCCAGGCTCCACTTCTCTCGTGTTTTTTTTTCGCAAATCTGCAGGAAAGCCATGGAAACCCCAGCCAGTTTGACTTGAAGCACCAGCCAGTTTCCATCAGTTTCTACCAATCTACCAATCCACCAATCCACCGATGCGAACCTCTGGCTTGATCATTGGCATTTCACCCACCGCTGGAGAGGATGGAACCTCATACCTCGGGCAATTTCGGCAGAAGCCAAGCCATGAAACTGAACCAAAATCTGTGGCTTCTTTTTTGGCTGAAGGCCACCAACATCGACAAGAAATCATCAGAAATCCGTGAACATCTGATGAAAATCTGAGACCAAAATGGAACAAAACCAGCCCAAAAATCGCTCCGCTGGGTGCTCAACGGCTTGGGCGCATCGGGGTCTTGCATGGAGAAGAAGGGCGTGGCCCCCGGGGTCGGCCTAGGCGCTGGGTGCAAGTTGGATGGAAAGTAAACCGGTCCAGTCATGGGGAATAGCATACGAATATAATAATAATTAATATATAATAAGAATAATATATACAGTATATATATATATATCTACTGGGATATTTACTGGGACAACCAACTCGGTATGATATTTGGGGGATATTTACTGGGGATATAATTGGGAATATAGTGTGGATCCATAAGCAACAAAATATGATATTATGTGGGCTTGGTACCTGAACAAATTATGGGAGTCACCCCCTTAGATGAGAAAAATGATGACGATCCCTTAGACTTGGTACCCTATGTTCAGACCCATTTTCATGGAATCAATGAAAATGAGGGAACTTCAGCCCCGGAAATGATGGTCTAAGAGACAAAAATGGAGATATTTTACCAACAAGGGGATTAAACCAACCGGGTGATTCAACCAGAGAACAACCAGTTGCCCAATGTGGATATTGAAAGCGGTCCCCGGAAAATCATTCTTCTGGCCAAAAAAAAAGGGGTGCCTGAAAATTGGATGGTTTACTTCTCAAAATGACCAAAATGTGGTTGCCAGCGCTTCAAATTTGACCCATATCCCTGAACATTCTGAACATAGAAACTGCATGAGAGAAATCATGAAGACTGAAATTTGAAAAGGGTATGTTCGTGTCAAGACATGTAAATCGAACCATATGGTGTATCTATAAAAATCTAACTACAATCATGAGTCAACTTGCTTTGTGATCTCTCAAACTTGCCAACAACTAATCACCAGCTTTGCTGGTCTGAGTCACCAGCGGGAAGCCACCGCCCCAGTGAAGTCTTAGTTGCTCCCTATTATGGCTTAACCCCATCCAGAGATCTCATATATCTCCCATCACTTGGATGCTTAAATAACGCCTTCATCCCGTGCCAAGAGACGTTGGGGTGGCGGAGGACAGCACGGACTTGCGGATGGGATTGTAGTTGGCCGGAGGCCTGGCTGTTGCGCTGCCGTTGGGCCCAGCAAAAAAAAACAGGGAGGACTGATCCAATGAAAAATCAAAACAGCGATGGACAAACTCAGCAATTTGTTTTGTGATGCCTCAAATTCACTGAAACTCAACTAGAAATTTGGTTTTGGGGATCCCCAGGGTCCTGCCAAACTCAGGGGTTCCAAAGATTCCAAGACAAGCGCCCGCCTCACAATCTCATAGCCGGTCTGAGGGAAGATGGCATCTAGCTCCTGGACATTCCAAGGTGACCCAAACGTTGAGGTCATGGTTAGGTCATGGTTAAGAAGTGGTTGAGTCATGGTTGAGTCATGGTTAGACTTAGATGAGAAGCCTGAAATTGGATGAAATATTAGGGTCCCAATTGGACGAGTTGAATTGATTTCAAGAGATTCAAGAGCTGAACAACCTGGATCCATCATCTTCGCTGGATGGGACAGCAGCCGATCAATTTGTGACGCATTGAATCGCAACCTGCGCTTCGCACCATCTGAAAAAGAGCAAAGCAACACAAAACGAATCATCTATACTGTTGGTGAGGGGCCACCATCTTGAATCACTTACTGGTGCTAAACGTAGGGAATGAGGGAATGATCCACAATAACTATCAATAATCATCCCATTCCCCCATTCCCATCCGTTCCCTACTGAGCACCAGTAAGCTGTTGGTGAGGGGCCACCATCTTGAACCAGTTGGGTCCATCCAAATCACTTCTGGACAAGCCCTGTTGGCACTCCGCGGACGCTGCAATCTCCTCATCCGTCATGGGAGCATTTCGCTCGTTGATTTCTGCATCGTACCGATACGCCTGGCACCACAAGCTGCACTCACTCAAGGGACCCTGATGACTGGCTATTGTCATTCAGACTTATTCCAACCCTTTGATGGTCAGCCTGAGATCCGACTTCCTGATTCAAAGAACTTCTGAGGACTTCCAAGAGGAAAACCTTGAAAGGAAAAGTCATGTTGGATAGTTGGAGAAAAACATAATTTTGGATAATTAGTTGGATAGTAATGGAATGTAATGGATAATACTGTTGGATAGTTGGCCAAACAATCCATAACACAGTTTCCCACTGGTGTCCCAACAGCCACGTTGCCTGGATCTGCTCTGGGGTCATAGAGGCGAAGTTTGGAGTGAGACCCACTGGGGTGCTCATTCCCGCCATTCCAGGCGTGCCCAACCTCGATACGGTCAGTCATGGTATGGGCTGCTGTGGGCTGGTGGTTCTTGGTCGAAATTTCTAACCCTCCTTGGACTCCGTGCGGAGTATCGCCGAGATTAATTCCACCGGCGAAAGGTGTGGCACCTGTCACGAAGCTTCGGGACATTAAAACCACCAGAAACATTTGCAAAAGTCATCTGAAGAAGGAATGAACATATGATTTAAAAAAAAAACTGAGAACTCATATGTGATATTCTATAACACTAAGGCACTAAAAGGTGTCCTTTAAAAAAGTGAGGACACCATCCATCACTTGCTGGTCTGCTCTTTCGGATGGGATTTCCCATCACCGGCCTATGGATGGATCAGTCGCGCTCGGAGTCACATCTACACCTGGGATCCATAACTGGTTGGTGGTTTCAACCTACCTACCTACCATTGTGGGTAATATACTATTAATAATGGTGAATATGAATGGTTATTATATGGTTAATGATGGTTAATCATAATCTTTTAATGGAGTATGCGGTATAGAACCGATCCACCATTTGTACTGTATATCATGTATATCTGTACTTGGGATGATGCAGAGCTCCCAAAAAATTGATCACTGGGGATGCCCCTTACATATTCTATAGTTGTATCTAGAACATACCATGTCCGCAGAAGCGAAGCACATCCCTAAAGATCCCCAGTCTATCTCCAATTGGGGATGATGTTTCATCATTGTCCAATCATTCTCCCAGAACAGCTGAACTTGACAAGTAAGCCGCTACAGTATGGTGCTAAACAAAAACAACGAAGCACCAATTGGTGATGATGAAAGATGTCCCATTTCAGCTGAAATTGGGGATGATTAGATGTCCAATTGGGCTTACAACCCTACTGTAAAATCATGCAGATTGGATGGTTTAACTCTCGAAAAGGTTGGAAAAACAAACAACAGCACCTGTGGTCCCTTTGGCGTCCATTTTTTTTTCAGCACCCATCCAAGTTTTCCAGATTTATCCCATAAGGATCCCCAACTATTAGATACTCCCATGATTCTCCAACATGATGACATGAGTCCTTTTTTAATTCCAACGATTAGATATTCCCAAAAATTATATATATATATATATATAGTCAATGGCACATCTAACGGGGTAAACCCGATGATAAAGCCAACCCGAATGGAGGTGTATTATTGGGTATATCCCAATGACTGGGATTGTGTTTATTATAACCCCCAGTCGTGGTTTTCTGGGATGGTTTATGGATTAATGGCACTGTGTTTACCACATTTTACCACACTAATCTGTGAAAATCATAATGATTCACTAATCAACTAATCATGAATAGTTCCGACAATTTGGGATAGTTACCCCGAATCTTACCCATCATTCCAGTGGGGTCGCAGTGAGGTCGCTAGAAAATTTACGCAGATGAATCTAGTAGAGAATATAGAAATATAGTTATATAGTTAAATCCCATAAGATCATGTTATTATCATGATTCCATAATATATCCCCGTTTTTTTTTATGCCATATTATATCCCCAAAAATTGGATCATGATCTCCCAGTAGTTTTGATCTTCGTCAGCTGAGGCTTCCAGCTGGGCGTGACATCCACGCTGGGCGTCACATCTGCGCTGGGCGTGGCACCCACCTCTGCATCCTTCTCAGGCGCCGAATCCTGCGGTGGTTCACCGCTTGAAACCCAAAAATCATGGGGATCTCCATGGAAAATCATGGAGATAAAACGTGTTTTTTTCGAATAAAAGTACCCTCTGGTTATTTAACGTAGCCATGGAAAATTGCCCATTTATGGATGGTTTACCTATTACAAATGGTGATTTTCCATGGCTATGTTAAATAACCAGATGGTAAAAGAAACATCATAGGGATAAAACGCCCATAAAAAGGGGGATTTCATTGGGGATTTGACCAAGGAAATTTTGGGGATAATGGGATATAAGGGGGTATACTAGCATACACTCGATAGTAAACTACCCGTTTTGTGGATAATCCACAGCCGAGACCCAAACATCTGGGGATGATAGAAACATAGCAAAACTGAGTTGCTACAGTACCATATGACCCAGTCGTAATGAAGATGAGTGGTTCTGAAAGTCCTCCGTGCCTGGGGTTGTCTTGTTTAACAAGTGGCTTACGATCATGGCTACTATGTCACATTATGTCACTGGTTGCCAACTGGAATTGGCACTCAATGGAACAAGTGGACCCCAACTCATCCTTTCTTACGTTTTACCTTGCAGAAATCAGTTGCAAAGGTATCTGCAGCTAAAAATCACGAACCAAACGGAATGTTTCACCCTTTTCTTGCTGATCTGCCACGGGCAGACATAATCCTGGGGCCCCAACCCATCTGGCGCGCTTCTTTTTGCCCGCGGGCATTGGAGTGTCACCTCAGCCGGGGGTCCTAAGGAAATTGATCCCCTTGAAAGAAACGAACATGATGTTCTGGTTGGTGGTTGACCTACCCCTCTGAAAAATATTAGTCAGTTGGCATGATGAAATTCCCAATATATGGGAAAATAAAATTCATGTTCCAAACCACCAACCAGTGTTTGCCATTTTGCTGCTTCCCATCTTGGATTTCTGGTTTGAGAGCTCTGGGTGATACTCCCTGCTGAAAGCATTGGCAACTGACATACGATACCCGTTGCGCTGGCACATTTCAATAGTCAGCAAGTCTGTCCGAAAATTCTATGACCCATCTGGCAAGTAGATCAAGCTGGGGTTCTCGTGATCTGTAGCACCAAAAAAGAATTTTCGTTCAACTCAGAGGTGTCTTCCACTGTTCATATTTGAGAGGGCTGTTCCGCTCAGTGGGTATATGGCCATAACTTTTTTTGGGTTCATGTGGTAAATCCCAGTTACAAACATCCAAAATTTGGTGTTATTATTCGATATACCCTCTGGTAATTTAACATAGCTATTGAAAATCACCATTTATAGTGGATTTTCCCATTGAAAATGGTGATGTTCTATAGCTATGTTAAATTACCAGAGGGTACCGCTATGACTGGGATTATAATAGCCTACAACTGGTTGGTTCCTCAGATGTTCACTTTTAAGTTTACCACACTCTATCCCAACTTATGGTGAGCCAGTGACCATGGATGTGGCCAGTAACCCAACTGCACACCCAAGCAGGAGGGAGGCATATGCAGTGTTCAAAAGCCTTTGTCAATCTGTCATACCCTTTGTCAATTTGTCATTCCATTCTTTGGTTACATATGGTTACATGGGATTTCCAGTTCATGGATTTTGATCATCCAATATCATCCACATGTTATAAAAACGGGTAGTCACTAATACCCTCTGATTATTTAACATAGCCATGGAAAATGGCCCATTTATAGATGAATTTCCCATTAAAACCTCCATTTATTTTGGGAATTTTCCATGGCTATGTTAGTCATAACCAGATGGTAACCCCCCAACCAAGTTTCATCAACCAACTCAGCCACTGTCGAACCAATGCCACTCTCAGCGCGGCACCCCATTCTCCAGCTTCAGGAGTTTCACCGAAGTCATCGCCCTGATTTTTCCAGGGGTGTACCCCTGATTTTCTCACGCTTAAAATGGCATTGGTGAGGTTAAAATAGTAGTAAAATAGGGCTTTAAATAAGATGTTCAGAGAACAGCAAATTTTGTTGTTCATCTATAAATGTGCAGTTCAAAAAGGAAGGCAACCTGCGCTGTGGAGCTGTATTTGACAACCAAAGCCCTTGAAATTTACAGCGGAGCATGTTCAATGACCAAACATCACCCTCGCCCACTGGGAAGCTCATCTCTACTACCCAGGCGTGATATTTGTATAGGGTGAAAAACATTTAAGCCCATATCATGTCACGTCCTATTTATTTGTATCATATCATGTCCGATTTCTTTGATTCACCGCATTTTTTGGCGTTAGTATATACTGTGTATATATATATACACTTATATATAGTTCAGATACTTAACCTTATAATCCACTCATATCATATATATATATATATATATCCACTCATATATCATACATAGTTCATATCCACTCATATGTCTTGGTGGTTGAAATCCTAATTTTTCAAGGCCTCATCGTCCTTCTTCTCCGCGACAGGCCTTGGGGTTCATCGCAAAGCGACGTGACGAAATCAGGTTCGTGTCACCAACCGCCATGTGCGCAAGCTGTATATGTATCATGTATCTTTGAAGTGGCATGTGATGTGCATGTGTGTGCATGTGCAACAAAAATGCTTGTGCATCTAGAGAGAGAGAGAGGGGGGAAAAAAAATGAGGGCGAATTAATGTATGGACACATATACATAATGTTCAATTGGTATAATATTTATGGTGTACATCATGTCTATATATATAATATATTCTATACTATATCTATATCTATGTCTATATATATATATATTATATATATGCACACACACACATTGACTCAGCTGTTCCACATGTTTCCACAGCTGGACAAATTAGGTCCCCGAGCGTATCGGCCACATCGCCTCCACCCACAGGAGTGGCCTCAGCCACGCCCCATGAAATCGGTAAAGGTATCCTTGGATCAAAAATGAGAAATTGATAATAAGTTAATATCCATGCCATGTTGGAATGATGAGATTTACATAGATTTACAGAATCAAGCATCCTTGGGTGTGAAAATTTTGGGTTTTATGACTAATGATTTTGTATGGGAGCTTTGGAAAGTCCCTGGCAACCCCCTAAAAAAAGTCAGTAGAACAGTTGGCAAGGTGGTAAGAATCATCTACATCATCCTGGAAAACACCATATCCTCTTGGAGACCCCTGTAGGTCTCATGGATTGTGAACGTCGACTAAATTTAGGTTTGCTTAGTTTTGACCCATACCCATTTTGACTTCTGTGCATATAAAGTGTTGATATTAGGGGATATATATATATATAGTTACTTACATCAATGATAGCATATTCAAAATAGATGCAGTTTCCCAACAGGGTCAAGAGATGCGTTCATATAATGTGTGAAACTTTGGTGTATACAACCAGAAATGATGGATGATTCGGAATTTCCTAGACCTTGGGCACCCTGAGCATCAGCCAATTGAAGGATTTGGTGGGTTCAACATGTTGAAAAAGCCACACCAAAATATCCTCGTCACTTCTGAATGAATCATCCCAGTCCTGTGGCCGAAGCAACAAACAGAATGAAGGAGAAAATGGTGGATTTCCCACTGTTGCGGAGTATGTTTTTCGAGATTTTCCCAGAGTTTGTGGGGAAAAGTGGTGATTTCCACGGAGGTTTTCCCCGCGTTTCCACCGTTTTCCACTGGGGCTTCGCCACCCATCTGTCGCCACTTTCCTCGGAGGCCTTGGACGCCTTGGCTTCAGCTGCCGCCTTGGCAGCTTCCTCCTGGGACAGTTGGTAGTAGGGGCCCACTGCAAGAAAAACATATGAAAACCACATGAAAACATATGAAAATGCTCATCTTGCAGAGTGATTGATCTGAAAATCAACCAGCATTTAGGATGGTTTCAGAGTCTCAGCGAGATTTTGACTGTGTTTTTTCTAGATACGGCAACACTGGAATTGGTCTAAATTGGATACCATAGCCTGAGATCTCAGTATGACAATCGCCAATCTCAGCACAGCACTAACGTCGCAAATGAGCCATTGGCTGTGGTCTAAAATCCAGTATCCTCAAACTTGGATGGTTGAATACTAAAAAATCACTGTTGATACTGTTTCCTGTTATCCTCTTGTACACCATGCCCCTATACTCTTCCAGCTGCTCTACATAATTATGGCAAATCTTAGACGCCCTGCTAAAAGACTCAATGTTGATCAATACCACTGCACCATCAAATTACGCACAAATGATCTATGAACTACCCTTCAAGAATTGCGCCCATATGTTCCTAAAACCCATGGTGACTTGGGGTACCCCCATTTTAGGAGAACCCCCATATTGTTTCGTGGTTCCCTTGTTGTCGCTGAACGTCCCCCCCATGGGTCGCGCAACACCACTGCCGCGCACCGTTCGTCGCTTCTTTGCCTCTGGATCCTCCTCCAAAGGTGTCCAGGGCGTTCAGCGGGGGTTAACCCCTTAAGGAACCACTGCTTTGGTATGGGATCTATATATTTGGGGTCCAAGTTAAAAGGGGAAAAGATGGGAAAAGTCAACATGATTGGGGGGATTGGATTGCAAAATGGGATTGTTTAAATCAAAATGCCTACGCTGGAAACATCCAAGTAAGAGAAATTTGTGGCTAGGGAATGGCATTTGTCGTGACAAAGATGGTGGAGTTGAAACAAGGATTTGACCAACAACAATTGGTATTTGCCCTGGGAAGATTCGCCAACAAATGAAGTTATATATAACCAGCCATGGGATATGGAGAACCAAGAATGGTGGATATGTGCCATGACATGGGGTCAGAACCCAGTTGCAAATGGGACAATCCAGTTGGGGGGGACTTGGCAACCATTGTTGTGAAAAAGTTACTAAGTGGCATGATCCTACGGGTATGGGCTACCAATGGACCCACAAAAGGCTTGGGATTTTGGATGTGAACCATCCATTTTGGTCGTTCTCGTTCTGTGTCTGCCTATCTTCTGTTATCTGTTTGTCCCATTTATCCGATTTATCCCTTTCCAATCATTTACAGTAGGTGTCTCGGTATAGGATTGTTCAGCCATTTTATCGTAGTTTTCATGATGATAAACTTTGAGGATGCAATGGGGCCCCCCATGAAAAAGATTCACCAGCAAGAGTGCCCATCAGGCAACCCCCATGAATTGGGTGTTTCTAAAACTGAATTGTTTGATGACAAACCATTTTTTTAATCAGGCTTTCATAGAAATATCATGAAATATCTATACCCAACAATACTTGGGATACCAACCACAAATTTCTTCCCCTGGCAATGGAGCCTCCCGGAGCCTCTGGGACAGCTTTTGATCCATTGAAAAGTCTACCCCTATAATATAGGTTAAACGGTTAAATCCACACCCATCTCCATTGACCCCTGTGCGGTCCTTTCCCTCAGCCTTGGCTGTGGCTTCTTCCTGGCGCAAAGTCAAGCAGGCTTAGGGCCTAAACATGGACCGTTGTAGCAGGATGGCCTTAAAAATTGGAACCCAAGAATTTGGAAAACAAGTCTTGCAGTTTCAGGGCGTGCAAAATTCCGGGATTTGCTTTTTCTTTATTGGAGGTGACTGTAAGTAAGTTTCAAGAGTCATCTGGTAACTCGAAGAGCCTACAGTACCAGAAACGAGTCAGGATCCTTCCAACAGTTCTAGCATAATCATGTTGGATCTCAAAAGGTTCCCACACGGCACCACCCTGGACAGTTCCATCCGCTCCTCCTTTTTCTGTTTGATCTTCTCAAGGACCTCCTTCTTCTCTTTGTCCAGTTGCTGGCCAACCATCACATCCTCAAAGAGTAGTGGAATTACCACGGGTAGAAAGCTGATCTGATTGAGCCAAAAAATCCTGACAAATAATCTGAAGAAAAAAGGGACTTGCACAAAGAAACTAAAAACGTGGACCGATTTTTTGGGAATTTGGAATTCGATTGTTGGGTGATGTTGAATTCGGACACTAGGGGGGGTTCCTAAAATAGGGGTACCCCCAAATCATCCAAGTCATTCGACCATGTTTGTTTCTATAGTGACCTGGGGTTTCCTCATTTTGAATACTTTCAGAAACCCCCATTTACCAACCCCTGAACTGATGACCTCACCAACTGGCTTCACTGATGACCACTACCTTGACCTTGGCTCGGCTCTGAGTTCCCCCGGCTGCATAGGTAGACAGCTCTGGTGCCGGGGTGGAATCGGCGAAGGGGTCCGCGCGGTCCGGGGAAAGCATCCGCTTCTTTCCCTGCCTGGTGTTGCGGGTGGGGCCGGGGGGTGGCTGCATTGGAGGATCTCAGATATCCAGAGAGTGAAGTTTTTGGTACCCTCTGGTAATTTAACATAGCTATTGAAAATGGCCATTTATAGTGGATTTTCCCATTGAAAATGGTGATTTTCCATAGTTTTTTGTATGTTTACCAGAGGGTATCTGAAGAATGGTTCCGGAGGTTATTCCGTTCTGTTTGGCTGCATGTTGATAGGTACTTTGGCCTTGCCACCTGGGATAGTCGTTGCATTTTTTTGCGTGGGTAGCTAATGCCCTTATTGTTACAAGATTTGGGTGAAGGTGGTGAAGGTACCCGACATGTTACAGTAGTACATCTGGCTTTGTCTGAAAACAGGCCACGCCAAAATCAATCACACTTTTGAGAAAGTCATTCCCGCATTCATAATTGTCGGAAAACTAGAGGGGCCTATTTGGTATACCATTTGCAATCATTTACCTGTTGGTTCTTTCGCGGAGGGGATCCCTCTGTTAACCAATCAACCAACCAGTCAGGAACGGGACGTTGGGCGTGTCTGACAATGATACCACAAGAATAGCCACATGCTCATAAGAAAATGATGATTCAGCGGTGCGTCTAGGGCTTTTCCCACCAGTTCCAGACAAACCCGTATCATAATGTTGGTCTTACTGTATATCCCATTTCATCCCCATCAAATTATCCCTATTGTTCATAGTTAAACTACCATGTTCCCATCATATTCCCAGTATACCCAATATAAATATCCCTGTAGATACGCATTTTATGCCCATTCTTCAACCGAAACAGCCACCTGGACATCCCAAACTCCTCTGAGGCCCCAACTCCCTGTACTCATCCTCAGAGCCAACAACATCCATGACATCTAATGTTGATGATCTTTGTATAATAACCATACATGTCAAGGCATACATATGCCTATGTACAGATGTGTATGTATATATATATATGTCTATATGTATGTATGTCTATGTATGTATGTACAGATATACATCTTATATACACATGTACTCGATATATATACATACAGATACATGTGTAATATTTCTGTATACATATATATATACACACATGTACGTATATTTATGTATATACATATACGTAATATACATATTATACATGTATGTATATATATATGTACATCTGTGGATGTATATCTTCTTGTGGTTGCCCACGAATTTGATGATTCCATGCTGATCTTGTTTGATGTCAACCACTTGCGTTCAACCTGTGGGTCATTTCATTGGGCACAAGGGTTGGCTGTGACCATGGCACAAATTGACGGAACTGAGATGAACTGAGCACGCTGCTCCTTCCTTTTTGTCCTTGGCTAAGTGGCTAAGCTTTCAAAAGAAAGCGTCTGACTTGTGCTCTAAAAGATGGACATGAGTTACTGTCCATTGCAGATATCATTTTGCCATATGAATCCATATGATGTTTGTTTCCAAGAGGGCGGCTTGCCCTCCTACAAGCAAACATGAAAATGGGTTTTAAAAAAACTCACACACTTCCCTAATACTCCCTTCAAAGTGAACGTTTCCCATTGCCATGTGTACCCAACCGAACAACGACTGGCAACTTCACCATGGCAGCCAGCTGTTGCGCTGGATGCTGGGCCACCGGACCGCCATGCTGAACTGCAAAATCTGTCCTCGGCCGAGGACGTTTCGATGCGAAAGGGAGTCCTTTTGGCAAGGAAAAAGTGAAAGAAAGCCATAGGGCAAGATGCCTGCCTATCCCACATCATGCATATATCTACATACTATGCGGCCGAGTAAGCGAGATTGAAAGCCAAATACTCAGAACGACAAAGCTCGACAGAGAGTTTGACAGGCAAAACTTCAATTGGTTGGTGGCCCAGCAGTCAACTGATTAACCACCATTAACCACCATTAACCACCATTAACCACCATTAACCACCATTAATCACCATTTAATCCCCAGTCACCTATGTTTAATCAGCCTTTCAGCATCACTCGGCAAAGATGATGCCCATCCCTCCACGGCATATCGCTGCTTTCCAAGTCGCCCAGGCCGCTAAATCTACACGAAAAATGGCGCGGAGCCGGTGGCGACAGAGGTCCCGGTGGGAGACTTACATCAAACACACAGAAAGTTCCCCTAGGGTAAGCTAACATAGATGTGGAAAACCCATGGTTTCCCAAGAAAATCGGCCTAACAAATGGTTGATTTGTTCCACATCTATATTAGTTTACCCTAGGAGATACTGGTCATTTGGGGTGAAAACATCGTAGTCGTAGTGTCGTCCCCTTTTGACTGCATATGAACCTGTTGTTGGTTATTGTATTGGTTACATGCTCATCAGGTCCAGGCATTGCTGATGTGTTTCCATTGCTTCCCCCGAGATTGTCTATCTTCATGCTTACATCGGTTCAATATCCGCAGTTGCTGTGAATGCTTACATATAATATATGGTCATATGGTTCATTATGACTTTACAATTATTTATACATACATTCTCATACATGCATGCATATGTCTATCTACGTAATTACTACGTACATACGTCCATTGATGTTGTGTGACTGAATGGTTGGGATCCAGCGAAGGAGCCGCACACACCCTTTTTCCGACGGTGCGGCGGTCAAGCCGCGCGTTGTTGCAGTCTTGCATCATGTTGAAGCGGAATGGCTGCCATGTGCCCAGTGGAGCATGTCATCTGATGGCTGAATAGTCTGGGTACAAGTAGATAGTTCTTCGTGGCATCAATAGGTATGTAGCTAGAACAATGGTGTTAACACGAACAGATGGTTCTTTTACAATCATGGATCCCAGCAAATCTCACAGCTGGCCTCCAACTGGATACGATCTCATTGCGTGAGACACACCTGAAGTGGTACCCTCAGGTTGTGAATTAGTGAAACTGCCCACTCCAAGCTGGTGACACCAGCTGGAATCGCATCACTCAGCGACGCGTGCCACCTGCAAAATGGCAGACCAAAGACCTGGACACTGGGGGGGCTGCCGGCTGTTCCGGCTTACATTTTAAAGAACTTAACAACTGTGAGGCTTGCTCCCAACATCCGGGGTCCCCGCAAGACAAAAATGTTGCGCGCTAGATGGATTGAATTCCTGAATGATTTAACTTCTCGGAATCAGTTTGCCATAGGTCGGAGCAACCCTGACTGTAAGACCTGGGGATGTCCATCATGCTGAGCTCGTGCCTACATCTTCACCATCTCGCGATCATTGCGCTTTGTAGATCATGAAGGCAAACCTTGGGAAAAACTGGAAGAACTGCTGGTGTGAAAACGGCAGCCCAAGAAAAAAACTCTCTTTTATGTCTCTTTTTGGGTGTTGGGAGTTGGGCCATGAACATTAGATTTTCACTACTGCAACGATCGTAGTACCAATGGATAATCTACTGTACAAAATACCTATGTAACCAATGTATGACTATACTTACCCACATGGCCCAGCATAATTTATGGAGAAACAGCCAATTCACCATGGAATTCTTCATGACGGACAGAAAAAAAAAACTGAAGCTGCTAAGTCGATGACTGGTCGACATAGAAATACACCTTAGCCAAGAGCTGCGAAGTGTTCCATGCAGCGAACACGAACAAAAAGCTCTGTGGGGGGTGTCTGCAAATTGGCGAAAAAATTGGGATTCACCCAGTGCAACCATCCCCAAACTGTTATGGCATTGGCTTTCCCACATAACTACCAGTATTGGCTAACGGATTTTGGCGTACCTGTGTATGTCATAGCTGATGAGATGATGAAAGTGTGAAGCAACTCAAAAAAGGGTCGTCGACTCTTCCACAGTGCAGCTGTGCACGGCCGCTTTTTGTTTTTCATCATTCAGACCAGACCACCAAGATGCCTGCCATCGCTGTGCGCTCGGTACTGCTGTGAGTTCCAACATGCTTTGGCTATAAAATTGACCAGTGCCAAAAAATGCCCAAAATGTATAAACATGTATAAACATATGCTGCTGTAAACAGGTTGTCGTTCCGTTCTCGGCTGTTTCATGTTGTTTCAATGTGACTCATCAAAAAACTTACTGGTGCTTGGTACTGGCAAGGCATCACATCCCGGCACCCACCTGTGTTTTCTTTCAGTCGCTGAACGCAGGTGGGGAGCTCCGACAGTTTGGTCGTCTGCAAATGCAACTCCTGAAAGCCCACTCAGTGGGATGTCGTTCCGCTGGTGGGGGCTTCCTTTGGGCGGAATCTGAACCACCACTATCCACCAATATCCACCAACCAAGAATGGCGAATCTTAAGCCTCTAAGATCCTCTAAGATATTGAGGCTTCCTTTGGGCCTTGGTTGAATCCCCCATCACTGGATGATCCAAATACCCAGGCTGTGGCAGGTCGGCTGTGGGGTCGGCTTGGTCAAAACAAGCATGGCTTTTTTTGGGGCAAAGATGGGGGACCCAAGCTGTGGAATCTGGTCATCTTTCACAGTGATCCATCCAACTAGGGGTCCCATGGGGTCCCAAATGATTCAATGAAGCGCTGAATCAACAGCTCACGCACAAAAAGAAGCAACCCAAAACTGGATGCGTTGAGATTACCAATGACCATGTGCAGGAGCCATTCCCAAATAGCACAAAAAGCACAACAGCAATTGCTTTTTCGCTGTCATCGTCCTCTAATGCTTCAAGGGCCGACATGCTCTCCGGCAAAGTCTCCAGAGGGTTGAAGCTCAGGAAGAGTTCCTTCAACCATCGTTGGGATTGAACATGCAATGGCTGGTTTACGAACTCATATTTGATTGTGGGGGTTGTAAGAATGATAACAACAATTACAACCAGAAGAATAATAGTAGATAAATTAATAATGATTACAATAACAATGACCACAATGACATTGACAATAACAACAGTGGTGATTCCCAAACTGATGCAATCTACAACCTACGGGATTCAAAATGATAGGATTTTGTTCAACAATTTTGAAGAGAATTCTTCTGATGGCTTCAGGGTCCGAAAAAGTCGAGATGTACCCTGAACAATGCACTTGATGTACTTCTATTTGTTGGGGATACCATTTATCGATCAATAGAAACAGGTTGAGTCGCCAGAGTCTACCTGGAGATGTTAACCTGCTATACAGATAGCAGCTCCATTTCTCTTGGATATACAGAGGATATACAGATATACTCCAGGTAGACTCTGTGTGTGAATGTGCACACATAGTGTGCGCACAGACACACCAAATTGAAAGATGGACGGGTGCATGGATAGCTAGCTAGATAGACTAGATAGATAGATGATATATAGATGGATAGATATACAAATAGACAGGTGGATGGATTTATAGATAGCTAGGTAAGTAGACAGGATTATAAGTATATAGATAGATTTGCAGACAGGCAAATAAACTGAGATAGCCAAATTCATCAAACGCAAGCGCACAGTATCCTTCAGAGACTTTAAGGATAGAGGTTGACTCACTGTATTGTTCAGAGCTAAACCAGAATTTCGCGGATAACTTGACTCATCCAATTGAATCATGACATGTCCCAAACCTGAAGACCATGAAATTGGACTATACAGTCTCCTTTTCGGACACTCCAGGTTTGAACCTCTGGACTATGAAAACCACCTTATTGACCGGAAATAAATAGGGCATGAAATTCATCTACAAATTGAGGATTTTCGGTTGCCATGATTGCCGGAGGGCATAGCCATGTTCGGGATTCAGATGATGTTCCCATTTATCACTTCAGCCATGAAAAAACTGTTATCCCATCCAATTACACCGCTTGGGTTAGAGTGGGTCAGTTCATACTCCCCAATAAACCAAGTAGTGTAACTAAATTTATAAAGACAATCCAACCATCAACAAACCACCGCTTGTCAACTAGTCAACTATATCCACATGCTTAGCGGTTGAATGCCCCATTTAACATCATGTATCAATAGTATCCCAAAATGTGTTGCTAAAAAAAAAAACTATGTGTTATCACCAGTGAATATCTGTTATCCATATCAATCATGGAAAACCACCCCCATATTGATGTAATTCATCAACGTTATCAGAATAAATATTGGTTTAAATAATTATATATATATACACCCTCTGATAAACTAACATAACTATAGAAAATCACCATCTTTAATCGGAAAACTCACTATTTCTATGGCCATTTTCAATCGCTATTTTGACATAACCAGAGGGTATATATCCTGATATAAATCCTGGTTGAATGTTTGGGTGCTATATAACCATTGGGTTTTCAATAACCAGTCAATCACAAACCCTTCAACGCCTTCAGCGCCAGCAGTTGGCCGATGCTCTCAGGCAGCTCTGTCAAGTCATTGCCGGCCAAACGAAGCCTCGTTGCTTCGCCCAAACGAGACCGATATCTATGGCTATAAGATGGCTAATACCATGGGGACAAATGAGAATATGATGGGAAATGTCACCAACCTAAAATATGTTACATACATATATATATATATAAAGATGCATTTGACTCTTTTGTTCCACTTCGCAGCTGTTTAGTCAATTATTTAAAAGAGAATAGAGACCCTAACTTGAAACATCACTCCTTGGTCCACCCAAGACCTTCCAAAAAACATGCTCTTGCCGGGCCAGACCCCTGGCATAGAGTGCACAAGCCTTCCGTCTCTGGCTAAAGTGCCGAGCCTGGCCTCTGGCCTTTAGATCCACGAGACATCTAAGATGTTTCAGTTAGGAAAAAAT
>Ga0126342_10001297_pt1 | contig 34424 bp, 31 predicted proteins | sample Cyp1metagenome_FD_92528 | JGI IMG/M metagenome (GOLD analysis project Ga0126342, IMG submission 92528) | Coral microbial communities from Lord Howe Island, Old Settlement Bay, Australia - Cyphastrea 1 metagenome | ecosystem: Host-associated > Invertebrates > Cnidaria > Coral ...
AAATATGATGAAATATGATGAAATATGGTGAAATATGGTGAAACATGCTGTTTTTGAAATGTGTAATTGGGTATAACCAAATTTCGGAACATGATTTGTGTTGAATTGGGTATATTGCACCATATTTCACCATAAATCTAGTGCCCCGTGTGAAATTGCTGCAAAAACAATTCGACGGTTCGAGTTGTGCTGTGACAAGCACGTTGTAAATTCTGTGTCATAATTGCCAGGATTATATAGCCTGGCGCTGGGGTTACATATCTTCAATTACACTGCATATATGCAGCTGCATTTATATCACATCTTCATTTTAGATCATGTGCGAAGTACACCTCCAGTGAACACAAAATCACAAATACATGTGGCAAACCCAATGATACAACATTCCCAAAGTCACCAGAAATGGGATTGCAACCATCCCCTTAAAGGGTAGGTTTGTGGCACGGGGTTTCCCACACAACTTATCTCTTGCTGTCCAAGGCAACCTTGTGACTTGCAACACATTGATCAACGCATGTACCAAATCCCAGAGATGGGAAGCGGCCTGTGCTGTTTTGGCCACTGGAAGGAGCAGGGGACGCATCAATTTCCAGAAGGGGATGGTCACGGATGGTCGTCTCCCTACTAAAAAAGGGTTCAGATATAGTGGTTCAGATATAGTGTTAATGTACTCGTTCTAATTCATCACCACTGGTGGAATGAATATCTTCGTGTACATGTAACGTGACATAACGTGACCATGGCACACGTGGCATGCTCCCGAACTTTCGTATGCTCATGTTCAGACATTCCCCAAGTGATCAGAAACCGCTCCCTGGAAGGAATCAAGATCTTCACTGTGATGTTATCAGTTTCAACACCGCCATCAGCGGCATGAAGTCCTGGTCCATGGCTTCAAAGATGTTGTCACAGCTGGCTGTTTGGAGCGTCCAGGGGGATCTCAGCAGTTTCACTTCAGTGATTGCAACCCAGAGATGGCCCCAAGCCCTGAACTGCTTGAAACTCATGAGAGATCTGGGATGCCCAGGTGCAGATTTCCGAAAAAACCGGGGGGATTTTGAAGATTTGCAGCCTTTACAGCCCCAAGATGATATTGAGGAAACGCAGGTATCATTATTATTATGTATCAACAGTCATCAATAGTCCTGCACATTCCTAGTAATGGAAGACTCATTCAGGTTTGTTCAGAAGCGATAAACATATGGTAGTCGCTGAGTTTGCTGTGTTTTGTGGTTCATCGGTTTGTCTTGTGCTTAGATGTATGTAGACAGGTCAGTATAGACCGCCTGTATGAAAGACTTTTATATGTTCTATGCTACAGCAGCATCTATGATCTACAGTACACAAACGCTCTCTCCCTACTGTGGATGGAAGCAATCCTGCACCAGTTGGAAACTATTAGGTAACTATGAATCAAGATAAATAATAGGATTGGAAGGGAATAAAACATCTACCAACTGGTGCAGTATTTCTTCCATCCACAGTATCTCTCTCTCTCTAAACTGACATCATTAATTAATTATATAATATAATATAATATATATATATATTATATTATATTATATCATATCATATCATATTATATTCTATTATATTATATTATATTATACTATATTATACTATATTATATTATATTATATTATATTGTATTATATATATGATATAATATACATATATATATATATATATATCAATAATAGTATATATCAATAATAGTATATATATATATGTATATATATATATATATTGTATGCGTTGTGTAGTGTAGTTATGCTGCTTTGAGGGTATTAGGTATGGCGCAGTCCAGCTTGCTGGATGAAGCTGGGCTATCCTCTGGTCCTTCAATCGTGACCCGACAAGTCCGAAAATTGCCTGCTGGTGTCCATATGCGATAATCCATCCCAAAGTGATGGAGGGAAACGTCCCTGAGCAAAGTTTTTCTCCTGTGCTCTGCAGTTGGTCTGCCTGCTGTTCCACTTCCAACTGATTAGACACTGATAGCCGAAGCACCAGCTTTTTCTGAGCAACCCGAAGATCTCCCCACTGCACCGCTACAGGATCTTCTGGACCGCGAAATGCTGCCACCTGCGACATGCCATGGATGCGCATTTTGCAGCTGTTCCAACTGGAAAAAGTGGATCTGATTACTTACAACACAGCAATTGAGTCATCAGACTGGCAGAAGGCATTTGGGTTCATGCTATGTGCTGCGGTTTGGGTCAGATGGTGTCAGTGCGAAAGCTGTGGGATGTAATTGAAGCAGGACCATGAGGGTTGCAGAGAGTAGTGAGAGAGGACTGGCTGATTGGATTTGGACCATCTATGTCAGATCACGAATGCCGCCAATCATTTCAAAGTGGGCCATAGGCCATATATATTATACGTATATATGATCATTATATATAATATATCATATATACTTTCAATCATGTTCATGTTTTTGTGCAAGGGGCATTGGCAAAAAAAGCATTCACCAAAGGTGGAGCCATGTTGAAGTTTACCAGCTGACAGGCGGCCGAGCTGATGGTGGAACTGAAATGGATCCAGCTCCAGGGAAGTGTCCCTTGGTGGCTAAGCAGCTGGGTCTATGGTTCAAAGGCTTGCTGGAAATGTGAATTGAGAGGATTTTGACTGAAATCAGAAATGACGTTCTGGATGAACATCTTACATCCATCACAGCTACGAAATTGAATCTTTGTTTCATGGTCATTCTGTCAAAGAGTCAATATAATTGCCTAGCACATGCTATTTCTGTGAACCCAGCACCAGTCCTTCATCCAACGAGCATTTGTGATTTGGTTGTTTTGTATGTGGGAACAAAGCCAACTGCCATTCAGGTGATCACCTACAGTTCGGCCATCTCTTCCGGGTCGTTTTCAGAGATTTGGGAGCTTCGCTTGCAATATCTGCAACATATGCGCGCAGTTCATGTAGAGGGCAATCTGATCTGCTACAACTCATTGATGGCGAACGGAGCCGATGGTGCCTGGCATCTTGCTTTGCATTCCTTGGACGCAGTGAAGCATCAGATGAAGGCAGACATCATTACGAGCGCCTAGACAAAGCAATACAGGGGCAACCGGGGCAATCTGATGGGTGATGCATGTTGATTCAGCTTGGGACTGTCCACAAGACTAATGCGGGTCCTTCCACTACTACAAAATCCCTGCTGCATGCCAATTCCAGCCAATTCCCAATCTGTACATGTTGTACAGAGTATGCAGAAATTCATTCTTGTCATTGGGCTGCTTTGCTGGCAGATGCTGATTCAAGCGGATTTGCATTTTTTTGCACCATAGTCGCAGCACCAGTATCCCTCAGACTTGTTTGAAAGTATGACTATGAAACACATGACACGCTAGAACGTGACTGAACCGTGTAGTCCCTGTATTCCCTACCGTGATGCAAGACCATCAAACACCAATGCAATCAAACATCCTGCATTGTGTCTAGTCATCCTGAAGCAATTCCGGAGGGCAACTTAATGATCCGTTGGAATCGCGAAGCAGAACATCCTATACAAAACACATTGAACAGGTCATTGTATCATATTGTATCCATTTTACGCGCCCGAGATACCCTGTCAGTCCCTGTACCAACTGGCTATCCTCAGGCAATGCCGCGATCACGGCTGTTGCCGAAAGCTGGGAGATTGCTCTTCAACTGTTGAAGGAGCCCAGGATGGTCATCGTCATCAATCCATGGGGATTAAAAAAAACCCCATGGGGAAAGGATTCCCAATATGGATGACCATAAACATCCATAAACATCCATAAACCATATAGCACGTTTATATGTTTTGACCCTAGCACATATGAGCATCTATGAGTATTTATATGCATGAGCAATCCTGAGGATCTATATGATATTATAATATATTATATGATTATCTAAGCGTATCTATGAATATCCAATATGAATATCCAGGGTAGAAATCCAGTCAGGAAACTGCCAGGGTCAAGTCGGGAAGCTGCGAGGGTTGAAAGGGTCAAGTGAGATATTACGCAAACAAGAAAAACACACACAACACAGTTTAACACACTCAGGAATTTCGGTCCAGTGACTAAATATTTGATGTAAGCCGCCTGTGAGGACCTGGATGGCCTGTCAGCCAGCCTCATTAGCTTCAATGCTGTGTTAAGTGGCTGCCAAAAGGGAGGCCAGTGGCAGCGAGCTTTGTACATTCTTTGGTCCAACGAGTCCAATGAGTCCTCTGATTTGATCAGCTACAATTCTGCGATCAGCGCCTGTGAGGAATGGGAATGGGCCATTGAACTTTTGAGGGATCTTCAAGACAAAAAAATGCAGGGAAATGATGTGACTTGCAGTGCAGCTATCAGTGCCTGCGGACGATGCAGAGAGTGGCAAAGAGCAATCCAACTGTTGATGGACACAGTAAAAAACAGGTGCCTGGCCTGTGGTGCGTTCTTTGCGGGATTTAATATGTTTTAAAAAATGCTAAACTGATGTCAGATATCCACCTTCTGGAATATGAAGTGAAGACAACATCTGGATATCTAGAATCTTGTGACATCTAGTGACATCCAGTGACATCTAGGCTCGTGTAATCTTTGTAGCTTTGGAAACACTCTTGGATACTCTTGGATGCTCAGTGTGGAGTGGAGCTGAGGACCTCCAGCATCATCACCTACAACAGTGCCATCAGTGGCTGTGAAAAAGCTGGGCAGTGGCAAAGAGCTCTTGGACTGATTTGGGCTCTGGAGGAGACACTGTGATGGAGCTTAGAGTGAAAGATGAACGATGATCAGTTCATCAGAATTAAGTTTGAACATTTGAACATGTTCTTTTTTGTCCTCTTTCTCTGTGTGGTTCTAGGAAGCGTGTCAGACTGAGGAGAGAGATTGAGGCCAATGTCATTACATACAGTGCAGCAATCAGTTCTTGCGAGAAGGGTGAACAATGGCAATGGGCTTTGTTGTTGTTGAACGACCTGCTGGACAAAAGACTTGCAGGCAATCGGATCACATACACATCCACTATAAGTGCATGCGAGAAGGGAGGACGTTGGCAATGGGCGTTGTATTTCATGGCCGAGCTACATTCTATGATGATCAGATGCAATTCCATTGCCCACTATGCTCCCAGGTAGTCAACAGCATCCATTTTCGGGCGAGGATTTTGGGAGGTTTTTGGGCTCGGTCGGGACCCTGGCCCCCAATCCATTGAAATGGGTCACAAAGATGCCTTGTTGGCTGAACCATTTTCGCGAGCAAGTGAGGCTGTGGTCAGAGCATGTGAGTCTCAACACCAATGGCAGAAGGCGCAATACTGCCATGATGTCATGACACATTACCATTGGGAGCGACAGCATTGCCAATAGTTTAAGAGGACTGCTACTAGCTGTAAGTTCCAAGATGAGAAAGAATCCAGTACCAATTCTGACATTCTTTTTGAAGGGAGTCTACTTGTCAAAGTCAATCAAATTGTTATTGGGAAGCTTACGGAAACTCTAATGCAGGTGCTTTTCCTCATTGCCCAGATGAATGTTTGGGATGCCACCCTGTCAGGCGCTTCAGCTCTACGCAGACTTCAAGGAAAGCTCGCTACAAGGACGGTGCCGGGATGTGTCAGATTGGCTGACATAACAACAAAAACAGGGCCAGGGAACAGAGGTCAAAACAGGTCGAACTGGAGAGCTTTTGAGAACTTAGGGGGTTGGACTTCGATTGTTGGAATTTTGTGACATTCTCTGACCCATCCTGGCAAGGCAATATTTTGATGTACAGCACTGCCTTCAATGCATGTGAAGAAGGTCTCCAGTTTCAGCACTCTTCACAGCTTCTGGGTCATCTTCAAGACGCTCTTTACACCGTGTTGCGGAAAAGACCTGCGTGGATGCACCGGGTGAGTGGCTGCAAGCTTTGGCCAATCCGAGAAACAGGAGTAGAGTCTGTGCAAAGGATGACAATGGCCATCTTGTGTTGAGATGTGTTGAGGGTTTGTGTTGATGACGACATCGGAATTTCGGGGGCAGAGAAGGAGATTGTCGATGACTAGGATTAATATTGACGAAATTCCGGTGTCACAACGACAGCAGGGCCTCAATGGACATTCGCTGGGCAATCCAACCCGCAGAATCCCCCGGTCTAAACCCAGTTTTTTTTTGGAATATACTCTACCCCTCCAAAACCATCCAAAACCTAAGAATTGTGAATTGTCTGATCACGAAAGCTAGCTTCTGCTAAGCTAGCTGAAGTCCCTCTTGCTTTAGCAAGGTATTGGCAGGGGCTGGAATCGCTCACGTGAAAGTTCCCAGTAACATTCAGTAACTACCTCCCCGTCCCGCCTTTGCTGTGCCCCCCCTGGGACATCGTCGCCACATCATCAGACTTACTTTACACTTCGTCACTTTGTATCACTTCGTATCACCCAATTCCTACACCGCTCTTTCACCACACCTCCCTCCTCCCTTTACCCCTCAGCTTTTGTCCTCCCTTGGCTTCAAATTAAACTCAATTTCTGGATAGTGTCGGATAGTCTTGGAAACCATCCCTTTAGATAGTTGCATTTTTCCAAACCAAGCTTGCCTTGAGAAGGTTTAGTGGTGAAGCTGCAACGCGTGTCGTCAAGCCCCATGTTTCAGATTGATTAAACACGAAGGGGTGCGACATGTTTTGAGGACATTTTCACATATAACGTTTGATAAACGATTTGTGTTTCTGGTGATATCCATTGGTGGTCATCACTTGTCGTCCCAGTGAAGGAGCTTTTGGACAACTCCCCAGCTACATCAGTCATACATCAGTCATACTGTTTCAATGGTTGTTGTTTTTCCAAACGCGCTGTCGATCGTGAGAAGGCCTTTGCGAGACATGACACCACCGGCCTCGGTGAGCTTAGTCCGAGCCCCAAGCTGAAGCCGTTCAAGACTTCACCGCTCCGCATCGCTCCGCTACGTGTATCAAATTGCGAACAACAACTGAATGAATAGAGGCCTTAGCAGATCCCTCAAACTCGTTCCCGAAAGGTCTTGAGTCTTCTGTTGTCGAAAGTCTCACTTGATTGAACAAGTAACTTTTGGTCCAAGTCCATCTACGGCACTCAATGCAGGCGTCGATCAATTTGCCCTCTTCCTTCAGTCCTTGTCAGTTGGACTGAGTTTACGTGAGGCGGCCGCTAAGCTTTCCCTGGAAAGGTTGACCCGGATGACAGACATTTACAGATTTTGCAGTGTGTTGACCAAGTTGTTTTTTTTCTGACACGAATACATGCTGCGGGCGTTTGTGGCTCAGTCAGAAAAAGGAGCCTTGGCAAAAAAGCCTTGGCTTTCTGCTGCAGGCGTTTGGTGGTCATTGGGGAACCTATGGGAACCTCAAACAGACCCAAGCAGCCCATCCTTTATGGCCCATTGGAATCATCAAATGGAAGTAGGATTGCCATTGCAGATTCTGGATTTAGTAGACCGATGTAGACCTGCTGTAGACCTGCTGTATCCTGCCACCCCCACATCCCCAAAAATGGCAAAATAGTGCAAAACAGGTCATGCTCGCGGCGGACAAGCTACTGCTGACGAGCACCATCAGAAAAAATGCCACGGAACTCAAAGGAAAAGAATTAGCTTTGCACAAGGCGAGGGTTGGGCGTCCATGCAAATGCATCTCAGAGAGTTGCAAACAAATGGATGTGGGAGACCTTCTTTATATTTTCAACTTCGTATAATGAACTGACAGAAAGTGCATGAAAGTGCTGCAATTTCCCAAACACATTCATGTCCCATGCGCAGCCCTTCTCACATCTTATAGTTACTCTTATGACATCCCTTATCATCACATTTTGGGATTTTCAGCTGTTCACTTTTTAATATCGACACGGGAGACATCGGGAGACCTGAGCCCTGCAGGGCAACTTTGATGCAGTTGGCACCCAGGCAGCGGTGCTTGCAGGTTTTGCCGCCACTTGGCACCACCATTCAGCCAACGCCGATCAATGCCGATCAACGCGTTGAAACATGTTGAAACATGTTGAAACATGTTGAAACATGTTGAAACATGTTGAAACATGTTGAAACATGTTGAAACATGTTGAAACATGTTGAAAGAATTCTGAGATAAACAATACATAAGCAATACTTTAAGCTACTGCTAGTGAATCAAGATTGCAGACTTCCGATTGCATGACGTCGATCAATGATGGATCGTCGGATCGTTATGGATCGTTCAGTATCACAGCCATCATCAGCGTTGTTCCACTGAAGCTGGACAATCGCAGTGAGGGGCAATGATACTGTCACTATCACAGTGTCTTTCGACCACTAGATGAGTAGAGGTAAGTCTATCCTTGACTCTTGACTGTGTTAAGCTCCATTGGTGTTTAAGATCGAATTTCACAACGAAGCGAACCTATACAATGATATACAATGTACTTTGTGTATCCTTGTGTGATTTTCACGCAGTTGAAGGTTGTTATGGTTGTGGAGTTCCACATGCCGGAGGAAGCGCATTTTGCTCTGCAAGGTGTGTACTACATTTTTGCCGTCATCACGTGCCTTGGAAGATCTTGGATATTTCGATTCCAATCAACCCACAAGGTATCACAAGGTGTTTGTCAGAGTTTGTGTCCTTTTTGGGTTTGGCATTTTCTGCTTTTTCAGGGTCACAGAAAAAAACCAAGAGACTTCGTGCATTTTCGTGCAAACAGAAACGCAACGAACCCCTTTGCTCTATCTCAGGCTTGTTGCCAATCTCAGATGTGTGGGAAGCTTAGACCCTGATGTGGCCCAAGAGTCTTGTGAGTATCAGCCTTGCCTTTGTAGTTGCAATCAGTAGGGACATGTTTTGACTTCTTTTTTCGAAGAAACACCATTAAACGCAAAGATTGTGCCAACCACTTTCTTGATCAGTCAGTTTGTATGGAACAGTGATTCATGATAATGATTGATAATGTAGTTCACAACATCTGCTAGAAAAATAACACAATGCAATGAATAAATACACACTACATCCACGTACACGGAATATCGACAAAGTCTAGGGCCCCAGACATCACCATCCGCTGGGACGCCAGTGTCGACAGGTGGCTATGACCACCTGCATCACTGTGATGGGCACTGGCTTAGCCTTGAGGGGCCCTGATGGCTCCATGGTACGGGCCGTGGAAGGCATGTACAAGCAGAGAGCCATTGTTTTCAGGTGCCACGGCGAATTCCTGCGGTTTGAAAGAGACCCACCACTGGAGTTTGACGTTTGGATCAGAAAATACTTGAGAGGTTGTGGTTTTGTGGCTGGCAGTGCGATTGCATTTTTTAAAGGCATTTTTAAAGATTATTGGAGGACATGTAGCCAAGACTGTGGACCGGATAGCAGAAAAAGGGCAAAAAGTAATGCCTCGCGTTTTCTCGGATGGATCAGAACCTATGATGCCATAGAGGGGAACACCCAGAGACACCAGCAACCCACCATTGATCACTAGGAGCCCCAGGGGTTTTGACCACAGCCGTGTGCAGTTTCAGGTCCTTCGGCACCGGCATCGTGTCATGTTGCCTTAGCGTTGCAGTGATCGCCTGGATAAAGATGCTGGGCGGAAAGGATGGCAGTGGAATATGGAAAGATATGGAAAGCATAATAAATCACTCATTTGTAGAGAATTTGTTCCATTCAAACCTCCATTTATAGGGGATTGTTAATTGCCACATTTGGGTACGAGATGGTAGTAACTAAGTAGTATATTGCATCTATAATATCTATATAATATGGCCATATATGGCCTATATTAATTTACCTTTCTAGTGGGATGAATTCTTGGATTCTTCTGGGTGTGTTGGAAGTTCTCAGCGCCTGAGGATGGACATAATACCCGCAGCAATCTGCACTGGAGCCATTGCATGGACCTTGTTCTCGATAGTTTCTCGCTTGCGCTCAGTTGCGGTTGCGGTGAGTGCGTGTTCTGATCGAAATTCTGTTGTCTCTTGTGATGAGTGTTTTTTTAACATTGACATATCACATACCCAACATGTGGGAAAAGACATAGTCTATGCAACAGGGGCATGCAGAGGATCTCATGTTTTTTTTTCAATGTCGTTGGATATGCTTTCCTAAAACAACGTGTCATCACAGACTGGTACAGAGAATGGTACCTACAATATGATCTGTATGCCGTTTGCTTTCACCGTTTTTTGACTGCACAATTAAAAAAAATGTTCATTGATGCTTGAATAAGAGGGATGTCTTTTTCCATCTCTCTGGGGCTTTGTCCCTGATGAGGAGCTAGTGTGCCTGAAACGCAAACTGGAAAGATCCTTGTTCTCTCATTTTGGCGTCATTTGGTAGCTACAGACTACTTGTCAGCAACGACCATCAGGGTGTGCCACGGCATAGAGGACATTAGCTTCGTGTTTCCCTTTTTAAAGCCCACGTTTTATGATGGCAGATGATGGCAGGCAAAATATACAAATTTCTATTTGGACTTCTTCAAGTTCAACGAGGATGAAGCTGCTTGTCGAGAATCCGCAGCATTGTGTGTGTTGCTTGCCATCATATCCATACAGTAGTAGCTGTGGTTCACGCTGGTGCCATGCTATTTACAATTAGTCAATTAGTAGGTAGCATTTGGTTTCGTTGTTTGCAGTTCTACTTTGCCAGAATCCTCCAAGCAATGTTGATAATGTTGGGGAAGTGTCAGAGATTTGACATGTTCTTAGTGTCTTAGTGGTTTGCTTGTGCTGCGCCATTTCATGCCATTTGATTTGTCTGCGATCAATCTATGGAGGGACTCATCCCCATCCATCTTCATTGCTAGCTTCATTTTCACACCACAGTCATGGATTATGCTTGCCAAGTTGACAAAAAATCACATATCTTGCTGGGCTTATGTCTACAAACGACTGGGCTGAGGTAGTTAGCTTGGACGACATTTTGGGAGCGGACCTTGTGAACAAAGAAGCCATTGTCAAACAGCTTCGCAGTCGCACCTGAGAGGAGTTCCGAAGCATTCCACATTTCTCGTAACATCTCGTAATTATGCTCAAGGGCTGAAAATTCTCAGCAGTGTTTCCTGCTCATGCCTCTTGAATCCTATCATGATCTTGAGTCCCACGTAGTCCCACATGGCCAGATTGGCAACGGCCCAGGTTGGGCGTCGGAAGCGATACCCTGGTGCGGTTACTGGGATCATTGACCCAAAACCGACGAGAACATACGCCTGATACCGACGTGTGAGGCGCTGGCGCCAGCTGGGTGTTGCCCGCAGGGGCGCCACACTCGGCGGCCGCCTCAAAAGCTGTTTCACTGAAACCCAGGGCGAGGCTGCCGATTTTCCAGCTTGTGAAAACCTTATGAAATGTTATGACATATAATAATGAATATCTACTGAATATATAATTCTAATCAATTTCAATCAATACTTCAGTAATTCAACTTGTGCCGAGATTTGAAGAGACGTCCTAGACGTCAGCATACGTCAGCCACTATCCACTCTGCCAAGTCAGGAGTACTATCCTTCATTGTTTCGGAGTGACGTGTTGATTTTAACGGCAAAGAGCCTCCAATCTTGAAAGAGCCATAACAAGGTAAGGTGACGATCCTGCAGTGGGTGTCCTAGCTTCAGTAAGACAGCAACTGTCCCAACAAAGTCCACAATATGATACAATATGATACGATATGTATCTCACATGTTCGAGCCCCCAACACAAGTATGATTCCTAATGTTCGAAACTAGCCTGTTCTTTTTTTTTTCAACACAGGTGGGGCTTTATGGGCTTGGAGGTGTTTCTGTTCTGCGCCCAACTTGCAGCATGAATTCCTGTGTTCTCTTGTATCATTTTGCTAGCTACACAGCTACAAGAGGTATCACCAGTTTAGCATGTCATCCACTGGCAGGAATGTCAGAGTCCATGCCGCAAATGGCAGATACCGCAGTGCAAAGAGTAATGCAAGCACAAATGCCAATCATTTGTGCATGACCGGGCCTTGACGAGCTTCGGCATTTTGGCATGGCCAATGACATGGCAAAGCCAAGCCTAAATCGGCCCTTCACCCCTGAGCTACTGCTACAGTTAGCTACACTTAAGCTGGAGGTGTTTATATATAGTTGAAAGACTTAAGGTGTGTCTCGATGCCACAAGGCTATAAGATTGGTTTTGATGTACTACATCACGACTAGTTGAAAGACAACGTGTGGCTGGAAGTGTTTGATCGATACAACCAAGATGTGCTTAAACTACTTGCCCATCTCGATTTGTGGTTTCCGAGGATGGACTTGCAGCTTCATTCAAATTATGTTGGCATGTTCTTGTTTAGAGTGCCTCAAGTTGTCGTTTGGTTTCTTTCCCTCACACTTGAGATGTGTGGTAATGAAAGAATTCTGCAATGCTCTACACTTGAGACTGAAGATTGAATGATGAAACCGTTTCCATTAATAAACATTGGTATGTAGCCCCTCTGGGTTGCATTTTCAAAATCTTTCAACAACCTTCATTTTAAAGACGGGGTGAATGCCAGCTAGCACTACGAAGCAGCGCAGTGATCACTCGAAGATGTGGACGAAAACGGCAGAAAGGCTTCCAAATCCGAAGCCGTGCTGGTGGCCCAGAACTGGTGATGAAGAACAAACTTGAATCAGACAAGGGTGCAGTTTGGGTTGTTCATGGTTGTTCGGCCTTTTTCGAGATCAGCTAGTAAAGATTATATAGATTAATATTTATAGTCTGTATAGTGTACACACATGTATAGATATACATCATTATACATCATTGATTGGATTATATTGATACATTTTCCTGCTGTCAGGTGGATGCGATTGTGACATGCTTGTTGGGCGATAGGCACTGCGCTGAGGATTTCCCGGAGTTTTGAGATGTTTTGAGTTTGATTTACTGTATACTGCAAAAAAAACTGCTGGACCAATCTCTCGATTGAAAGAAGGACTTCATTTGCCGTATCATGCTGTATCTAAATTTCTCCTGCACCTGTACCCATCAAACAAGCCTCGGATACTTCGATGTTTCTGCTACCAAAGACCATGGGTGTACTACGTGGCTTGTCGCGTTCGGTTGATCTCTTCACAAATGGACATGGAATCATAGTCACTAGTAACTAGTAGCATCAGCATTTATCAGCGGTGTGGCGGCTTTCTTAAGAACTATAGTGGTTCATAGTGGTTCTAAAAAAACAACAAGCAATAATTTAATGAACATCTTCCTGGAAACTGTGGGAACCGCCAAGGTCAACCATTTCCTTGTTCGTTTTTGGCGAGGCCGGGCTGGGACCCTTGGGACCCTTGGGACGCTAGGCTTCCAGCGCTGTCGGCTGTCATGGCTCAGGCCATTGAGCACGCATCGCCCAGACACGAGTTCGAAATGTGGCAGTTGGCGACCCACCTCACTGGTCCGGGCGCCGAGGGCGAAATGTTGGGTCGCTATACCCACGTTGCAGTTCGATTGTCGTGATGTGATTTATGTTGGGATGAATCTGCAGGGAATGTGTGATGGATTCCAAATAGGGATTTGGAGCAGCGCCAGTGTGTCAAGACATTTAACATGCTAGCTCCCTTTTGGGCCTGCCATATATACAGACATATTAGATTGTACAATAATAACTAGGATTTTCTTTGGCAAAGTTGTCAGGTTCTATATAGGGACACACACACCTATCCTGTAAGAACGAGGAAACTGACTTGCCTCAGGCATGATACCAAAAAAAGACCAGAGAATGACGAACCATCCAAGAAGCAAGCATTTCCTGTAGAGACGGCTTGTTTGTTGCAATGATGGCTGACACAAGTTGAATGTCCCAAGCCGCAAGCCTGTGCTGACGCCAGAAGAAGCTTGTGAGGCTACTTGGTCCTTGGGTTAAGTCATCCTTCCTCGGAAAAAGTCGTCCCACTGTGGTGTGCCCATGCCGGTTTGAATCGTGACATGTTTTTTTGTGGTCACAAGATGTTTGGCTTGTTTGGCTCAGATTATTAGACGAACGGAAGGCTGTTATCGCTCTTTAGAGGACCTCTTAAATGTAAAATAGGTTGCGCTGCAACATGAGCGGCCGCAGGGTGGTATTGAACAACAAGGTTCCTAATCCGGTGTGCCCGTGCGCGGGGGTGACTTTTTATGGACAGGGGTGACTTAACACGACCACCAAGCATTTCCTACGTGGTCAACAAGATTGCTGGCAATCAAGCTAACCAATCAATGCCCGAGGAGTTGCTTCCTCCATTGATACAGACCTGCATGTCGGTCTACATTGGTGGAGCTCGTATGGCTGGTTTCTAGAGGGACTTCTCGTATCATGATGGAAAGCAACCTGGTGTGCAGAACTTTTGATGAGAAAAGAGCTTTATGGACATGCTGGCTTTCACATAAACCCTGCTCTCTCTCTCTCTCTCTCTCTCTCTGGTGACTTTCTTGCATCGCCACGACCAGGATTGTTTGAGCTGCTGGAGGTCAAACAAGAAGCAGCAAGGCCACTTTCTTGGCTGTATGCAGGATGCTTGCAGGGGCAAGTTGAGTTGAAGACGAAGACTTCCGATCTGTCTGTACAACAACTTTTTCAGATCTCTTTGAAAAAGGCAGCCAGCCCACGAGTGCTGAATTCGCCCTTCATGTGCTTGATTCGCTACCTCTCAGGGAAAACTTGGTGGATTGTGTCCAATGCACACAATGTCGGATCCTTGTCAGGTGTGAAGGCGAAAGACCATTTTGAGATCCACAAGACACTGGGCTGCCACCTCTGTGAAACCGTGCATGAGGTGGTTGGCTCTATGTGGGGTATGTTTTGTCAACGTGCTTCTGTGGGCATGTGGTGGTCTATTACCTTTCACTTCCATTCAGACTGGTAGCAGCTCTGATCACTGGCTATGACCAACAGCGTGTCACAGCGAGACTCTGCCCGAGTTGGCATCAAACAAGCCCTCAAGAACGTGGCCGAGCTGGACAACCATGGTTGCATGTGCAAACTTGAAATTACCAGTCTTTTCAAAGGAGGGGCATGACTGTGCCCGAGGTAGACGCTATCAGGGCTGGCAGCGTGGTCGTGCAGCTACTGGTGGAATCTCCATCTCCAGGTGAGGAGCAAGGCTGTGGAGAAGAGCAGCCATCTCGGCAGCCACAGCTTCTACTCAGCGTGGCCCAATGGCAGCTGCTGCTGCAGCTTCTGCGAAGGCAGTATTGATCAGCGAAGCGGGCAGAGTGACTAGACTGTGACTAGACTAGATCAGGGAAACAGCCAAAGCCTTCTGCCATCTTCTGCAAACAATGTGTTTTTTCCTTGAGTGGACGAGAAAGTCCGTTTCGGGCTCTGGTGGCAAGCCGCCTGAATCGCCAAGCCAGCGACGTCTTTGACTATTGAGAGTGTCCGAAGAGCTCAAACAAGAAACCAAGGAAGAACTGGAAAATCCAAAGAAGAGAAGGGAAACCCAAGAGAAGGAAGAAGGAAGAGAAGGCAAACCCACAGACGAAAACCAATGCAAAGACAATTGCAATGAAAAAGAGAGCCAGTTCAAAGAAAACCCTGGGTGCACGACTGCACAAGTAGTTTCCAAACCAGCGTGTTTGGGCAGATAAGGAAAACGGCTTCAACATATCTGAACGGAAACCTCCACCCCAACCCCGCAATACTCCTCATAGGAAGAATTAGCAAAAGTGCACACTATTGCGTGCCAGTAACGCATCAAATGTTTTAAAAACAAAAGTAGCTTTCATCCATCATGTTCTGTTTCTTGGAGAGGTAGTCTGAACATGAGAGACGATTGACACACAATGGCATGTTTACAATGTTGTGAAGATCACAAACAAGAACGCTGCGGAAAAACATGGAACAACTATATAGGACGCTTCTGAATAGATTTAATGTCCGTGACAAACATACACACCATGACATTCCAGATAAGAGGAACTATCAGTTCCATGTCCAACACGTCCAACACAAGGCGGATCTTCAGATGGACTCTCGGCCTTCACAGGTTGTAGTCTAGCGGAGGCTGCAGCCTGCTGTGGGTTCCAATGGTTTTGGTTACTTTGAGACAGCGTTCACAGCCAGAATCAACCATCTTCCTGGGTCCTGAACCATGCAATTTTTTGGGGTCAAACATTTTGAAAACCAAATCAATACTACAACCACAGAGAACCTTGCAAATCAAAATCTGGTTCTGCAAAAAACAACTGGTGAATAAAGAATCTTCAGATCTGAACAAATTGCAGGCCATGGCTGGCGTGCCAAGTGCTGCAGACCAAGCACAGAGGCCGTTTTTTGGGGACTGGTACAGTAGCCACGCAAAACAAATCAGATAAATCAGACCTAAAAGACTGACTGATTTTGGTCATGTTTTTCTAAAATACCAACAATACACCGGTTTTTGGTGGTGTACCTCAATTTTGAACCATACCTGACATGGTGGCATGCAATTGGATCAAGACAAAAGGGAGTGCCAGATTATTCAAATTCTTTCCATCCGTATTGAACTCTGCAACATGTTTGTTCATGTGGTTTAAGGTTATGTGGTTTAAGGTTAGTATGTTTAGTGAAACCCTGCAGATGTTTGGAAATTTGGCCCACAACCGGAGTTGCCTCCTGGAGGTTTTTGCTGTGGCTGCCGAAACTGTCTGATGGCAACATCGACTGGCCCGCAGCGGAGGAGGGTTGCAGTTTTGAATGTTGCAGGTGTTGTTATTCTATCCGGGAGATCTAGTTTTATTGGATTGCCAGCCCCAACAGAGCCTTGAATAATTATGCATGTAGTCTTTGCCTTGCATTTGTCAACTGGGCATGTTTGATTCAGGTCAGGTCAGTAAAGATGTGTTTGTAATTGCGCTGCATGCCTTCAGTGAGGATATCTGTGTGTCAAAGTGCTCTTGCATGCATGAACACTCTGAACAGGAAGTAATGTTGTAGTTTCATTTTCATCCACCCATGCGACAAAAGACACTGTAATTTTGACAAACAACCTGCATCAAAGTCTCACACTTACTGACTTTGACACCGGATGGCATTTTAACTTACAGTAGTCATGCTGTCTTGTGCAAAAGACCCAGAAGGAATTGGATCTTGCACTGTTGGGCCTGTTGGGTCCTCTCTCCCAGGAGTGGCGCAGCAACTTCAAAGCTGGACCAAGATGAGCGTTTCGCATGCGGCAGGGCGGATCCGATGGGTCCCAAAACACCACGAAGCGCATAGATTTCAGATGGAGGACATGATTCTGCAGCTCCAATTTCCGAAAAGGCCTAAGCTGGGCCTAGTCTAATGATTCCAATGCCCCAGGACCAGCTGGTGATGGGTTGTAGCCTCCAACGAAGTCTATGGATGCTCCACGGTTCCAAGGCAGACCCGTGAGAACATGTTAGGTTTGGCAGTGGAAGATCAGCAACCTTAAGGGGCTGATCCCCACGAAGCGCAGTACACGACTCGGAAAACCAGGGCCCAGGGCCTTGGATCTGCACGATTTCTCGGCTGGTGTTGGATGGTGTTGGAGTTTCAAGATATGAACACACTGTTTTTGTCGTACTCGTACTTTTTGACTGGCTTGATCAACGGCCTTAATTAATATGCTTTAATAATGATAATGATAACTATATGATATATTAGAATAAGGCTGATCCTGGTTGGTATGAATGAAAGCTGGCTTTATAGCTACTCGAGTCAGACACTGTGCAGTGCCAGATAGGTTCAAGCGCCGCTTTGTCTAGGATCGCGGTCGTCAACCATAGGAGATGTTGGCCTCAGAACTAAAAAGCTGTTTTTTCTTTTAAATCAATATTATTATACGTATAATATATTATAATATATATATATATATATATTATATATATATATATATCGTATATATGTTATTAAGAAAAGCAGGTAAATAGAATATCTGCAGTTTAGTCTCCATGTCTGACTGTGGATTCTGCTATGACTCAGTACTATGCCATGGGCCGATCGGAGCGTTCTCAGCGCTGTGATGGCTCAAAGCAAAGCTTCGCCCCGCTTGACATTCGCAACAAATGAAGACTTCAACGAAGCACTGCTGGATGAGCCACTGGACACACTTTTTCTTTGCAAAAAAAAACTACTAGAGTTTCTGTATCTGTTGGCTTTGGCAAGTCTGCAGAATCAGCAGCTTTCCCAACATCTTTGCATGGCATGATTGCCAGTCATCCCCGGCAAATGCTCTTGTCGTTGGATCCGATTTCTTCCAGGCTGCTGTCTTTGGATGTGATTAGCAGCTTAGCAGGTTTCAACTTGTTTGACCCTGTTTCATATTTGATGCAGCCAGGGAATTGCCACTAGATTTGTAGCTTGTACGGGTACTGGGCTGAATTACACAAGCTTCAAATTTCGGGAATAGAAGCGTTTTGCAACAGGTTCCTTGTTTTGCCGTTGCCATGTGTAGTTTTAAGATGTTTTAAGCAGAGCATTGACAGGTAGATTTCGGAAGGTCCAACATGTGGGGAGACCTGGCCTCTTGAATCGCCATGTCTCATCAAACCTGTACTACCACAGGATCTTTGCTCATAAAGTACTATAGACATCTATAGACTATGATGATTATCAATGACTAGGAATGAGTGACAAGTTTTTCGAATATTTTCACTTGACATTCATAGGCCTCCCAGCCAAGCAGTACCCCTCCCGGCCATGCCGTCCGTTGGACTAAGGTTTCCGCATGTGAAGTGGGGTCAGACCAAGGAAAAAGTCTTCGTGACATTTCTTGTAGGAATCTCAGCCGAAATCAAACCTCCATAGTCTTCGGAGGTTCTTTGGGTCGGAGGTCTGTTGTGTTGCCTGCACACACGTTGCCAGAACCTGGTGATCAAACTGCATGAATTCATACAAAGTCGATTAAAACCGATGATCAAACCGGAAGAGCTTTGAGGGACCTGGACCCGTGTGAACCTTGCGAACTATCAAGCAAATCATGTTGGAAAAGGTCCGAGACTTGGACCAAGACTCAGTGAGTTGGAGGCTCAGTCTTCCACCGGGAGGATCCTTGTGACCGGTGACCATGGTGACCAACATCGGATCAGCAGACGTAAAGGAACGAAGCCTCATTGAATGACCATGCTCCAAGTGCTCCAAGGACTGGAATTTGGGGCCGAGCATGTTCGTTTTGCTGCTTCCGATCATGCCTCAAAGGAGCGACTGACTGAGTCATATTGAGAACAGCCATTTTTTTTGTAAACATGGCCACCATTCTAACACTATAGACTATAACAGTTTGTTGGGATGGCTGTGTGTGTGTGTGTCTGCTTTTTTTTAAGATCCACGTACAGTTTACATTTTGATTGTATTTATTGATATGGAATGGAACTTCTGATGTACTTGACCGTGTGCTGTGGATGTGCTGGCTGTTACAGTAGATGGAACTCATTCGCACTAGATACTTGTAGAATCTTGTTCAAATTTGGATGCGGGAGTGCAGGTGTTTCAGCATTGGCACCAGCATGTTGTGCTTGTTGTTTCTACTTTTCTAAATGCAATTGAAACTCATGTTCCAGAAGTATTTCGAGAAAGATATGCCTTTAAGATCCTTTAAGGACTCCTACTATCATTGAACACGTCGCTTGTCTATTTCTGCACATTTTGCCGTCCCAAACCCTGGCATAGTTTTGCGCAAGTTCGCACGAGCATCCCTTAATCGCCAGAAGCAAATCCTCTATGCTGAACAAAAGCAAGAACAGCTTCGCCCATGACGGTGTTAGGCAACGGATTCCGATTCCGTAGGCAGTTAGTCCAGGCTTGTCCTGACTCCAGAGGAGTATGCCTTAGAACTCCAACTTGACCAGGAGCTGGACCGGGCAGGTTGAAATCCTGCGATATTGTGCGATGTTTGGATTGGATGACCAAAATGGACTGAACATATCGCCACACGAAAAGATGATATTATGTGGTTATGGAATGTTATGGAATCTTATGGATGATAAGGCTCAAAAGCTGTCCCTGATTTGTCATTTTTCTCATCTCACAAGAGATGTGGCAGACAACATTTCTACTTGCAGCTTCAGTCTGGGAGTTTTGCAACGATGGATCTCTTGCCTGGTTTGCTTCCCTTCAGGATGTGGAACCCCATCTATGCAAGTGGGAATGGCACTGACCTTACTGATGCAATCGATCCCAGGGATTTTCGGCAGCTGCTTTTGGAACGCTTACGTCACGTCTATAATGTCTGGGTTGACAAGGGCTCAGTAGCTCGCATCGATGGACGGAAGAGAGGTAAGACAAATCAGATATCAGAAAGTTTGACATGATTCCAGATCAGCTTGAGACGATCAAGATGGCAATGTTCGGCAATTGCAGTTGCCCACGCGGGGGCTTCTTGAACCATTCCCCAGATGAGAACATTCTGGAAGAGAAAAGATGAGAAAGCCAAACTGCCCCTGTATGGCCTCTCCCTTGGGATTAGTTCTTTGATGCCGTGATTTTGCAGCTTTACTTTAGTGACTTTTTCGGCTGTCCATTGAATTTCAAGGCTTCAGCGAAAAGATCGCTTGGGGGACGGAGTCTGGGCACGCAGTGATACTGTATACACTGTAGGCAGGGCAGTTGGCAATAAACACTTACTGTCTTCCCAATCCACCTCTGCTATGTCACCTGGCAAGGATTCAAGCTCTCAGAAAGAGACCCCTCAGCTTAGTGCCTTCATGGATGAAGCTTTAAGATGGAAACTGTAAGTGGCCGATATCAGGCATGGAACCAGACGTAAATGCTCTTCGATGCTTTTCGGATATAGCAAAATGATGTAAAATGCATCGATGAATCATCATCCCTAGGCCGTGGCACCAGGCTGTCCAATTTTCTGTAGCCGCCCCAGGTTGTGGCCACGCTCACCAAAGTTTTTCCAGCAGACACTTGACCCAAGATGACCCAAGATGACCCAAGATGACCCAAGACACCTTGGTGCAGACTGGGGGTACCGGCGTTGTATCAGAATCTCAGGTGAAATTCGATGGGAGAAGTTCAACTGTTAACTGGAACATACTCGCAAGAAGTTTGGAAAGTCACGAAAATTTCATCGGTCAGCTATTCCCCAATATTTTGAAGTCACTGATTTCAGAGGTTTGGAAAGTCACGAACATTTCATACGTCAGGCTAGGTCAGGTATTAAAAATCAGTGACCATCAGCAGTATCATAGGTTAAAAACATCATTTCCCCAATATTCCCCAATATTCCCCAATATTCAGGAGTCAGCTTGAGGCGTGGCCCACCTTGGCAGTGGATCAAGGTTTGTACCCTCGGCAGGCGCGGCAGTGACCATCAGCAACCCGTTGTTTTGGCCAAAGAGCCAGTGCAGAGTCTCTCTCTCTCTCTATATTTAATATATTAATATATATATATATATATATAAATATTATACCGGTATACTCCCCCAGAAGGTTGAGTTGAGTGTGTTCATCACTCTTTATGACTTTTTATAACTTTTGATTAGCACATAACAACAAACAGTTGCGAAGAGGTAAGTGAAGCGCATCAGCCATGCAGATCGCCAGGTGATTGAGCGAGATTGGAATCGCGATGATGCAGCTGTGACTGTTGAAGAGGACTGACTCGATTCCATTGGGACGATCGGTGGCATTTCTTTTGCAGCAACCACTGCTTGCTGGAGACACTTTGACTTTGGCCACGTTCCAAGATGTGAAATTCAGAAATCAGAACCTAAAGGCAAACAACAGCATATCAGCATATCATATAAACATGATTGAACATGTTTACAGTAAACGTAGAGGGATCAAGCCACAAGCCACAGGACAACTTCTTCGAAGAGCATGCAGAGTGCCCCTTGAGTGTTGGTGCGGCAAGGAGCACTGGTGGCTCCCAATTACGCATTTCGATCCACCTTAGGATGTAGTACAGGATAGCATCTGAGCGTTGGTATGATGTTTGGCCGAAAAACTGTTGGGTTTTCAATCAAATCCCACAAAATGAATAGTGGCACTGGCACAGAGTGGAATTCTATGATTGGCAACATCTGTCTCTTCGTATTCTCCTGTACTCGGTCAAATTCGGCCCAAGCATTTTGCAAACATAGTTGAATCACGACACTTGCTGGACATCGACATCGCCATGCAGATATTCGTCCGCAGCTCAGTGACACTCTTGGCATCCAAAAGCCATCAGGTCTTCAGTCCATTCAGAGATTCTGAGTCAGTTCTGATTGTATAAAATCTCAGAATATTCTCAGAATTTTTGGAGTGTCAAGGTCAAGACCTTGACAGGCAAGACGATCACCCTCGACGTAGAGGTCGGGTCACCTGGTTATGCCCGATCAAGGTGACAACTTGGTATGTTCAGACACTAGGAAATCCACATGAATCTACGGGATGGCGTGTATCCCCCAGCCCCAGTATTTTCGCATGTTATGACGCGCGCTTACCCTGACCTTCAATACTTCTATCTATCTGCTCACTGCTCAATGTATGAAGCTCCACAACTTCACAGCAATGTTCATGCAGGATCCTAATGCAGTGTTAACAGCGCAATGCTATCAAATTACATCCAATGACTATCTGGCACTGACGATCCTTGGGCATCACTGACAATTCCTGCAATTCCCTGCGCAATGAAGATGTCTTGTTGAAGTTGTAGGCAAGTGACACGATCGACAATGTGAAGGCCCTGCCCAGCTTGGTACTCGTAGGATTTGTTCTCCAAGGCAGAGAACTGCAAATCCCTCCAGCAGCGAATTTTCACTTGAGTACTTGAGTCACAACCGTAGCCTTTGTGGAAAGTATTCTGGGTGACTGCAGTAGTTCCAACGAAACAGCGCAGTCAGCGTCCAGGCTAAGATCCAAGACAAGGACCCAGATTGTGCCGAAATATTTTGGAGAGAACTTGCAGAGAGAACTTGTTTTTTTAAGAAACGTCTTGTTGTGTTGTTTTAACCGTGAATCATATCTTCCCTCCCAAACACGGCTTGCAGCTTACATTTGTCCATGACCAGCCACCTATGACATTGATGTCGTTTTGCCATTAGTTGTCAGGAAAACATGACTTCACCTGCACAGGAGGGCATTCCACCGGATCAGCAGCGGCTAATCTTCGCCGGCAAACAATTGGAGGATGGACGCACCCTGTGATTTGGCAAGAATCAGGTAAGAATCAGCAAAGTAAATGGAGAGCTTGTATGCAAATGGTTCACCTTCCACAGGTTTTTATCTTGTCTCCACCTGCATTGCCCGTTGACGTAATCCATCGTAATCCTGAAATATGTTTTCGCCCTAGCTGCACTATTGGAGGCATGTAAGGACATGACAAAGGTGGTTGAGCAACAGATACCGTAGTACAGGCTTGATTAGCTGCCCGTAAAGAAAAACCCAAGGACGATTTGATGACGGCTTGGGACGTCCCAGCCATTTTGTGAAAATTTTCCCCATGGCAATGTGCCCACCTTGTGGATGGTCCTTTGAGGTCTGATTACAATATTCAGAAGGAGTCCACTCTTCACTTGGTGTTGCGGCTCCGAGGAGGAGACAGAAGATGACAGAAGCCTGTGGAGCAGCTGGTGTATTGATGGAAAGGTATACAGCTCCCAGCTCGCCAATTTCTTGAAGTTTGTTGGTGGGTTGGTTTAAGGGAAGAGTTAGAGTTAAAACATTCGTATTTCATGGGGAAAAACCATGGGTTCCGGTCAAGATTTTCCCTAAGAATGGTTTATTTCTAGGTAGCTTCGCAGTGGATGTTGCTGGGTGTGCAGGATGTTGCTGGTTCTTCAGCTTCATGATCATTCTCACGTCAGCAGCACAGCTTGCACATGTTCAAACGCGTGCCTCATCCCACTTGGTTTTGTTTTAAAATGTTACAAATTGGATTAACAGAAGGACGATATGGACCTTTTTGAGCCTTGGATGAAGGCATGACAGTCATTGACAGACCTGGGTCACATCGAAGTTGACTCAGGATCATTGCCATGCTGATTCTGATGCCATGCACCTGCGGAACCTCCGTCACTTGGCTTCAGATCGATTTCAAGACTACCCCTTTGCGGATGTCAGCCAAAAAGAAACATGCGTGGATCAACCTTTGTCATTCTGGCGGCGATATGTCGGATCTGTATGGTCTTGAGATTCTTCATAATGTTCAAAGTCTTTCTGATATGGTGAGGCTCCATGACAGAAGACTGGACCCCACGAGAGTTCTTTCGGACTGCTGCGATGATGTTTTCTCAGCATCTCCCATTTGGGATCCCAAGCTGGCAGCCCAGGCTTGTGTCATCCCATTTCTCATCCCACCTCTGTTGGCTGGAGCCACAGTGGAGTCTGGCCGATGTAGAGATTTTATGAGATTTTGCCATACAGGGTTACAAAAATAGTCATCAAGTGAGTGGTAGACCTGTGTTTGCATGGTAGCCTTTGAAACCAGTATTTCTTTAATATCTTTCATGTTTTTTTCTATTGCAAGCTACTCGTAGGTTTAGGGGACATGTCTTGGTGATTCTTGGTGTCCAGGTGTTGCCATGCTTCTGCTTATAGCACCAAGCCTCCTGAGCTGATCTTCTAATTGGTTGTGAACGGAGGCAGAGAGTCACTGCAGCGAAAGCTCTAGAACTCTGAAAATCACGGCGGCAATATGCGACAATGGAAACTACTCGTAGAATGAATGGCATGTTCCGTGAGTTGTTTGCTGATTCTAATTTATCTACACACTACGTGCTCAGGAATTTACTTCCATGCATAATCTTTGTGAACAGGCTTGTTCAGTCAGAGGCCGTCCAGAAGATTCAAACTGAACGGTCTTCATTGACTGCTATAAATCTAGCAGGATCTAGAATCTAGCCCCCTTTTGACTTGTTACAATCGAAAGGCTTCTCCTTCTGATTGTTGCTTTAAAATAGGCACAACGTTGGTGACCCAAGAAAGGCATCTAGATAATATAATATAACATAATATATATATATATGTATAATATATAGCTTAGCATTGTGTAAATATATGTAAATTACGTAGCTACTGCATGAATGGGATCATGCTCAAATTGCTGCTCAAAGTGACAGTGCTTCTCAGCCTGAAATTCAGAGCTTGGGCTGGAGGGCAGTCGGCAGGCGCCGACAGGCCTCCGAAATGCCAGGTGCTGTCTGGTGTTGTCTGGTTCCGCAAGAAGATCCCGGATTCAAACTGTGTTCCCATACAAAGACTGACAGATCTGACAGTGTTGGTCTTGTTGGCAGATTTGGCCTATCTCGGTTTACAACCTTGAATCTTGAGCATATTCGTGCTTTTATTTCACTGCACAATTGTTGGCTGTTTGGTCGGCCAATGCAAACACACATAGAATCCCTGAACCTTCCCTGATTTGCGAAGGGAAACTAGTGGTCCTACGCGAAGGCACCTTGATGCTGGTACGTGTGATTTTGCTTGTTGATCACATTCGTTCACGATGTTGTTAAGTACACTCCACATACGCCATGATTCATGCTCATCACTGGATCATGCAGACTTCGGGGTGAGTATGGCAAATGACATCGCTTTCCGCAATGATCTATTCAACTAATGCTTTGGAAGGTAGATGGGTTGGTTCATTGGTTGGGGCATGATCTCAGACAAGGCTCCAAAGGTTTCTTCGATGAGCGTCTTCCATTAGGATTCGTAGGGCAGTATGACTTGATACTTGATGATTGAACGGCTACATGGGGCATACAAAGTGGAAAACCTTTTGTTTTTGCGGCGCTGTAACCCCACCTTCGATTGCACGCATTTGCGAAACACATTTTCTCCATTGCATGTGACATCGGTTCCAATCTTTTGACCTTTGTCTTCCGTGCAGATTATGTGGGAACACATTATTTACACGCTGAAAACATGAGCTCAATAGCCTAAGAGGTCAAAAATCAGAAGGTAGAGTGTTAGCGAAACAGATACTATTAGCATTGAAATTATTGTGCGAACTAAACAGTCCCCGAACAGCCACGAACCCGGTTGAGAATTGGGGCGGGAATTTGCTGCAAAAAGCCAAAAAAGGTTTGCTACGAAATCATATATTATGATAATATTATGAGTATGTTTGATTTTTTTTGCTTCATGAATATACAATAATATACATAAATGTGGCAACTTCATGGAACCAGTGGCAGAAGCAAAGCAGCAGCTTCAGAGGCTTCAGCTGTTTTCCACGCTGGGCTGCATCTTTGCGTCTGATTCCACAGCAGCACAGCAGCCATCAGCAGCCCATGCTGAGAATCACCAGCAGTGTACAGTACACTGTTCAGAGATGTTCAGAGCTGTCCATTGATTCCAAACATGATTCTATTGTCATCTATTGTCTATTTTCCCAATTGTTCCCATGGCAGTGTTTTTTTTTGTGAAAGGGGAAATTGACGACCAAATGATCATTATATGATCATTCAATGTGGCGTATTAGATCTACCGTTGATTGGCCTGTGAGCCATCAGGATCGATTCGGAGCGCGGACAGCGCAAGGCCCTCGCCACGCTTGCCTTGCACGCAAGTGCATTGTGAGGGAACAAAAAATCAAGTTGTGTAGATGGAGGGTGTTTCTTTTTGTACATGTTGGAAACAAGAACCTGAATAGACGTGAGCTGCCTGTGGACTTGACTGTGTTTCCAAACATGTACCCCAAAAACCAAAGTCGAAGTCAGATTACAAAGGTTTTGACTGATGAAAGTTGTTCGATTGGTTCAGTGTAATTTCAAGCACGCGCACCTCATTTCAATTGCTATGCCAGAGATAACGATTTGTGCTATGCATACAGACTGCAAGCCTCGCCCTTCCCGCAGTCCTTCCTTCAAGTTGCATGGTTTGGCAATGGAAAGCAGGATCAGTGGGTCAAGTCATTTTTATGTTCGAAGCTCGATTTCAATCTTTTTCAATCCTCATCTGAATCTAGCCTGCTCGGTTGCCTTAGCAGTGTGAAACAATTGTGTACTTATCAACATTCAGTGCAAATCAAAGTGCAATTCTCTCCGCCCCTTGGACATGATATGCCATGTATGCTGAACGATTGAGTCGTGTTTGGTTATTCACCTCTTAACAGGATACAACAGGTTTAAAGGTTATCAGTCACCCAGGCATCAGTGCTTTTACTCAACATCAACATCCCAGTCTCAGCCTGCCTTTGCTGTCTGGACCTTCCCAACCTCTTGTAGTGATGTACTCAGCACAAAAGTTGGGAAAAGGCATATGCAGCATACGCATGCATATGCAAGGAAATACATGTGTTTTCCGGCAGAGTCTTTTGTAACATGATGCAGACCGACCATAGCATGTCATGAGTTGCGTTAAGGTGAGACATGTCAGAAATCAGCTGCTCGCTCGGCCCTGAGAGTTTCAAGAAATCAAGACTTGTGCTGTGAAGCTCCGAAATAGTTGAGCCTCCAGTGTTCAGGTCAGAGTTGCTGGTCCCAGAGGCGTGGAGATCCTTTTTTCTCAACATCAAATTCAGCAAAGCAAAGTGCTTGTTTCTCGTTGTTTCTCGTTTTGACTCTAGTTGGGCTGATGTATCTTGAGATTTGTCGCTTCACAGGCGAGCTCCGTTGGTTGTGGCTGCGCTGTGCCGCCATCCACAATGCTGCTTCTCGCAACGATGTTGCTTGTCACAGCGGTGCTACTGCCTGGGTCTCAAGGGGCTGTCAAGTTGTCTATGGCTTTGTCTGAATGGTATAATTACACCAACATGATCAAAAATGGCCATCGAGGAATGCGGGCATGATGATTAAATAACCAGTGGATTAGACACCTCATTTTCAGACACCTATAGCCTATATCCAATGATCAACTGAACTCGTTTAATTAATTGTGATGTGTTTCTGCTTTTGCAGGTGCCACAGGTTGCATGCTGAGAGAAGTTTGGTCGATGTCAAGGCGCAACTTCCATGGACATCCGCCTTGATCAATTCATTTCCAACAATTCCTGCAGGCCATCTCTGATAAATTGAAAGAGGCACAAGTTGTGTGGGCCCCAGATTAGACACCGCCTGTGTTGGTGCGGCTGAAAGATTCTTGGAACAAGAGCTCACAATTGCTCGCACACACATGCTAGCTTTTGTTCAGACGAAACAGAAGATGTACCAGAAAGTGAAGCATCAGAATTTGTGATAATTAGTGACTTATTAATTTGTGATTATTAATGAATATTAATGATACTAGTGGGAGAAACTTGAGAATAGTACACAGCTGGAGCTGGAGGAATTGTTGACTCTCACAGCTGCGCCATGCTGCGCCTAAGGTCGCTGTCCAGTCAACTGCAGCAACCTCAGTTGGCCAAGGGTCGCTCGGATGTCAGGGCGCTGTTTTTCATCAAACATCTGCAGCTGAAATCGCTGTTGAAACAAGTTGAAGCAGGCGAATTGGAGATAATTGGAATTAATTGGAGAAGTGAGAACAGAGTGGAACATCGCTTCATCATCGCTTCATCATCGCTTCAACCTTTCACCTTCAAAGGCTCAAGTGGATCACCTAAGAGAGGAGGTTGCGGACTTGCGCCCCTCAGCTGCACAGCAGTACCCGAGTTCATCGCTGGGCCACTGGGACACCGGGCCACCGGGCGGTCCTTGGATGACCTCCAAGGCAAAACTTTGCAGCAGCGGGAGACCTTCTTGGCCCAGGTGCTCTCCTCAAAACGAGACTTCCATGCTTCACTGGTTGCTTCACTGGTTGCTTCACTGGTTCCTCTTTTCTCTGAAGCCACATGGATTTGTTTGAAGTACCCAGTCCCCCAAATTCATTGGTTGATCATATTTTTCCCTGTTAAACATTGTCATTTTGCAGATATATTCGGATATACCACATTTTCAGTCACACCTCAGGGTTCACATTTCTTTCCGTTACCTGGTGATCAGACGAAAACGAAGACGATTTGTGACGCTAATATATGCCTTAAGCTAATCATTGCTAACCAGGTGATGGGGGCGAAAGCCCAAGATGGACTGCCAGGACCATGGGAGGATTGTGCCATGGGTCTGTTCCCAAGAAAAAGATATCTCTGCCTTGACTCTGTTGCCAGAGGATCCAGCTAGCTCTTTTTGAGGTCTAGAAGTCCGAATTAACGTGATAGTGTGGTGCAGTGACTCACTGTCTCTGCAGTCTAGAAGTTGTTTGGCTTTCTGTGCTAGAATTTCTCTGGATTTCTCACATTCTTAAATGTAGGTATTCTATGGTATTCTATTGGTATTTTTCCACCTCTGACATAGCTTTGAAGGTTGCAATTCCTCCGGATGTTTGTTTCTCAACATTTTCTTCCATGAGGAACCTAACTCAAGCCCATAGCCACCCACCATGCACGGCTCCAAAGCACAGGAACCCCTTTATCCCAAGAGGCTCGTCCGGAGCCCCAAGCTGATGCACTTCACGGTGGCTACGTATGTCCAAAATGGATCAAAATGGGGGATATCTGGGATATCCCAATGTCGAGTTTCCGCTTCTGAAATAGAGAATCAAACGGTGGACTGTTGAGGTTGCCAAAGTTCGGCAGATTGATTTTAACTTTCACAGTGATTTAAGATTATTTGAGTCAACGTTCTTTTGCAGGTGATGTGAACGGCCGAGGTACCCTGCCACTACAACCGGTGAACCGACGTTTTGTGGCAAGTGGAAGCAGTTCCTGGGTGGCGGTCAGATGGTGAGGTAAACACAATCCACTAATCACATCCAATCACTATGTTGGTTTCTGGTTGATGTTCGATGATGTTAGATGATGTCGGATGATGTTAAATGATGTTCGATGATAGATGATGATAGATGTATAATTAATTTAATCAAGGTTTCAAAGGATGCAACATGATGCAACAAAAAAAACAGCAAGCCGTTTGCATCGTTTGCAATCTACAGTGATTGAATCTGATTGAAATGAATTGAGCATGAAACATGGCTGGAAATCGTTGAACCTCGAACCAGATTTACAATGCTGGGCCTTTCGCACCTGGCTCTGTCTGACCTCCAGCGAGGCTTTGCCATGTCAGCTGGAGAGGTGGAATGGCCAATCCATGAGGAGTGTCGGGAAAGACCTCGCAAACCCCACTTGTATGGCAGGGTGACACTTTAAAAATGCTAATGCAATCTAATAACTTATATTTGAAATCTGCAAACTGTGTCAAAGTATCCTGCAAACTGTGCACTTGAGTGATTCGTGCTTTACAATTTTTACTTACGGGCCTGCTGTCAGTCCTGTAACGGTGACTGCTGTTTTGGATGCCGCCAATGCAAGTTCAGGACAGCAGTGTTCACACAGCTTCGATTCCGCAACGGATGCGTTGACAGAGATCACAATGAGCTGATGAGGTAGGAAGGGGGTATTTTGCAGTGCTTAGTTATTCCAGCTCGACCATGCTCGACCATACAGATCATAAAGCTAGGGACACCTGTTGTGATGTTGGCCATGGTTTGACCATAGTGAAGCCAATGTGGTGCATGAGCCCAAACCATTTAGAATATTTAGAGCCAAAGTTCCGTTTTCATCCCAGCTACCATGCCCAGGTCGGACTTGTGAGGAGGAAGTTTGATTTTGTCGGATTTTCAGCATGATGAGACTCCAATGGTTTCTTCCATAACTTCCATCCATCATTTTTTCTAGCAGAACTTTTGCGGGCCGAGGTAAAATTGTGTGAGACGATAGACGTATTATATTGATTTATGTTGTATCATCACGTATTATCACGTATTACAGGAATCAATGGGAGATGCCAAATCCATGTCTCATTCTCGCCTGACCCTGTTTGAAACGAAATGTCAAGCTTGTGGCAATTTCAGGCAACACATGAGTAATACGCTAACCATGGGTTAAAAAATGTAACAAGCTGCACGCGGGAGGATTTGCTCAATGGCCCGAAGAACCAGCTGGGCACTGCTTCTTTGTTGTTTTTCAAATAAATGGCTGGGGGATGCTGGGGGTTTTGATGAATGTTCTCCTTTCCTGAATTCCACAAGGCCTTGAATGGCTTGCAATCTGATCCCATTGCATGCAAATAAGAGATAGCCAGCGTGCTAAGCACGTGCTGGTCTTGTAGATTCAGAATTAGCTGCCAGCTTTGGTTGATGATTCATGATGATTCCGCACACCTGCAAACACTAAGAGTGCGTGCGGCCGTTTGCGGAGCTTGTTTACTTTCATCACATCTCCGGAATTAGTGATGTTGTATTTCGATAGAGTGGTACACAATCCATTGTGTGCCCTGCGAACAATGTCGTCAAGTGTCGAAAACAAGCGCTTGCAAAGTCCCAGTGCAACTGGAGGCTGCGGCTATGGGTTGACTCCTGTCATGGCAACTCCAAGAACCTTCACGAACTTAGGCGTTGCTGCCCCTTCTCTTTGATACCACAAGCATTGGTTTGCCAGATCTTTGTTTCTATTGAATTCTATTGATATTAATGCAATTTTGTCACTAAGGATTAGAATATCTGGATTTGCTTCTCATGTTGCCTAGAGTTTGTGGAGGTACTTGCCGCGAATTCACACAAAACCAGAGCTCTTGGAGGAGATGTCCAAAGAGGGTGCCTGGCCATAACAGCCATGACAGCCATGACCATCTCTGGATAGTACTGGATTTTGGTTTCTGGGATTCTAAGTTAGTTTTGAAGTCCATTGATTCTACAGACGTTGTTCTTTAGAATCACTTTGCCGCCATTGGCACGATAGTCTTTGAGTCGAATAGGAAGCCGCTGCAGGTGTTGAAGCAGTCGTGCTGCTGGCACGGCACAATGCATGTGATCAATGCAGCGCAGGGGTGTCTCAGTGATCTTCAGCGGTGCAAGGTTGGATCGCATGGATTGGTACAGATTCGTACAGTGTACTGTACACAAAATCACGTACGAACATGCATTGATGCAGTACTATTAACGTGATAGATATGCAAGCCTTGACATAGCCCCCAGGATGAAACATGCTACTGACATCCTCCTGACAGATGTTTTTCGCACTTAATGCATCTCTTGAAGCTTCACGCTCATTGACTGGTGCAGATAGAATATATTCCAAACTTAAAAAATCCAACGGTTTCCAGATCTTTTGTCAATCTATCCATAAGATTTGGATTTAACATTTGGATGCTTCTCTCCTGGCTATCGGCTGGTTTCCAAACTTGCAGGGACCATTGGTGCCAGTCACACGGTCCAGTTGTGATACACTCAGGTGGCTGAGAAAACCTTCGCTGCTGCTGCAAAAGAGGCCGGTGGGTACTGTATCACGGCTGAGGTCTAAGGATACAGATGGATACAGGGCTGAAGAGGAACATGATGGAACATGCATCCACTGGAAACTCCTTCCAATATTTCCAATCAAGATGGATGAATGCTGATATGTTCTTTCTTGGAAGCAGGGCTGCAATCCCAGGAATTTCTTTACTTGACCTATCTCGCAGACAGATAGAGGCAGTCAGTGTACTTGCATTCCTTGTCACGTACCCTTTTGCTGTTTTCAAAGTTCCCGGCACAAATCCGGACTGTATCCTCTTACTGTCACCTGTCCATTGTGTGACATGCAAGAGCTCTCCTGGATCCTGGGTTTTGCTCAGATTCAACGTGTTGCGAAGACCACGAAGGTGAAGAAGGTGCAGAGCCTAAAGGGCCTAAAATGTACGGGAAATCTATGGGAAATCAGAATAAGATGAGTTTGCTAGGCTGCTAGGCTAAGGCTGAGGGCCGCAGCTTGTCTAGAAGCATTAAGGGTCTGGCCGCAAGTAGGATCAAAAGAATTATCAAACTCGGCTCAAAAGCAGATAACTAGCAGCGCGTTTGACATGGTGTCGTTTATCCTGTGATGATAACATGCAGTATTTGTCATGCATTTTTTGGGTCTTGTCGTATTCAGTGATAATGTGATATTCATTTTATTTGCTGTTCCTTTTACTGCAGCTTTCCACCTATAATACTTGCAGCACCCTTCAGTCCCTTCAGCTTTGACTCTGGCCCCAGATGGACCGTCTACGACGCAGCCTAACCTTGCGCGTTGTGGACCTGAAAGCGGCACGCCAACTAAGACGGCATTTGCAAGGCGGGGGGCGTCACAAAGTGTTACAACGTGTCGCAACGGCCACCTGTCATGTTGCCATGACCTGCACAATGTTGAACTTGTATGAACTTGTGGCTTTGTTGTTGACACCCAAAGCCATGTCATCCCTCAGTAACATGAATATACCCCTGGTGTGCATGTACATGTCCTCGAATTGTCCTCGTCAGTGAAGTTCCCGAAATATTTGGACAGGCCATGGACCCGGTTTAAAGTGCGCCCCGACGCCACGAGAGTGTCGCTACTACGTCTTCTCACAAGCAGGAGGTGTGGACCTCCGGATGATTTGGATTTCAGGCTCATACCATCTCATACCGCTACCAAGCACAGCAACATGATGTGACTCAGCCATACTTGTATCATCTTGTATCAGTCTTGACATGAGTACAGCAGAGATACTATGAGATGCTGTGAGATGCTATGAGATGCTGAGCTCGTGGGAGGATTGGTTCATAGAAGTCCCAGCGAAACTATTCCAACCTGGAACTCTGATCCTTTTCAGGTTTGGCGCCTGTCCCCATTCGTGGCCGTCACGATGAGGCAGCGGCTCCTATCCGAAGAATTCAAAACATTTCCAAACTGAAACATTTTTTTGTGAACCATACAGTAGAGTAGATGGCAGACGTAGTGGAGTAGTCGAGTGAAAATTTACAGTCGCTTCTTTGGCTCTTCTATGCTATGTTGATCTCTGTTGCGACTGTACAGAATTGCTGCTGTAGCTTTCTGCGGTGCAGGCGGTCTTGCTGGAGAACCTGAAGCTCATTGCGCGCCCACAGTAGGAGCCTCGGAAGCCTCGGTTCTCGGCCCCGGCCTGGGCGAGAAGCATCTCTGTGAAACTGTTTTTGAGAATTCACCAGGAAAAGGACGAAAAGGACGAAAGGACAACAAAGGACATTGATGCGCTGATATTACCATTACCTGGATTAGACACGTATGGTGCATGCCAGCTTGAAGACCTTTGCATTGTTCAGTACTCTGATACTAAAAGGATCTAAAAGGGACGAACAGATTTTCAAAGGTGGATATTATGTTTTCAGATTGCAGACTATCTAACGATGATAAATAATGATATACGTATATTAAATGAATTATATATGTATTATGTATTTAATTGTATATATAAGCATAATATTATATTATATTGCATAATTATATTGTAGTTATATAAATATATATACTATAAGTACATTATATACAATTTACAATGACCTCTGCTATATTATGCATATACTGCTATATTATGTATATATATAATAATATATATATATATATTATTTTTATATAATATATATATATAATATAAATATACGTATATAATTATATATATAATGTTATATACAATATATAGTATATCATAATATATATATATATGTCATATTATACTATATACATATCATAATATACATAATATATATAATATTATTATATATATATATATACATAATATTATAATATATATATATATTATATTATATTATACTATATACATATTGTATATATATATATATGTTATAATACATACATATTATACTATGTATACATTATAACAT
>Ga0126342_10001298_pt1 | contig 34418 bp, 24 predicted proteins | sample Cyp1metagenome_FD_92528 | JGI IMG/M metagenome (GOLD analysis project Ga0126342, IMG submission 92528) | Coral microbial communities from Lord Howe Island, Old Settlement Bay, Australia - Cyphastrea 1 metagenome | ecosystem: Host-associated > Invertebrates > Cnidaria > Coral ...
GATTTTGTACATTTTCACCTCAGACAACAGCTGGACACAATAGTGGACCCCCAAAACAAACATACTATTGAGGATCAGGGTTGCTCATGGACTACTCCCTTGAAAAATTGTTTGAATGCTGTTTTTATGTTGTTTTAATAAGGCATCCTTTATGATTAATCATTGCTGATGGGATATAATTAACCTTAAAAAAAATGTTTCTTCAGACAACAGCTGGACACAATAGTGGACCCCCACAACAAACATATTTTTTCGGATCAACATTGCCCATGGAAAAACTAAAAAGTTGAAATAAAAAATAAAGAAAAATAATTGTTCAAAAAAACAAAAACAAAAAATATAATAAGCAACTGAAAAAATTGAATAAAAAGTGAAAATAAATAATATTAAAAAAATGATTTAAAAAACTGAAAAATACCACCAAAAGAAACTTTACACAATAGCGACACCCCAAATCATTTCCACTGATCCTGAATTATTTCGGAAAAACTGTACACAATAGCCTCCCCCCACACCAATCAGGATCCCACATTAGTTGGTTTATAGATGCTTGACCCAGCAAAATTGAGATTTTCACCAACTCTAATGAGTTAGCTAAGCTGGGTAGTAACTCATATATCCGGGGCATATGGTCTATAAGTTATATATAAGTTATATCATGGTGTTTATGAACCAGCTTATGCAGAACTAGGGGTGGCACATGATGTGGATCCTGTTTTGAGCTATGAGAACCCAAAGGAAATGATCTTGAAATGGTGGATGTGCAAATATCGATGTTAATTTACCGGAGGGGATTTTCATATATTACTTGTATATACACTGCAGATTATATATATATAGTACCTAATGCATACTAGATACTACATGTATACTGTATACACAAACATACGTACACATACGCATCCCATACAAAACAGTTCGGTCTATACCTCCCTTTATCCCATGTGTAAATGGATGAAGTAAGCACTTTTTGACCACACTCCAACTTAGAGTGTTCATCGGGCTCCCAGCTGTTCATTGGAAAATGGTATGAGAGAGGAGATTGGGACTTGGATGGGAAGTGGAGCTAGTTGACTAGCTAGGAAATGGATTATAATCGGAGATGTAGTGGCTTATAACCCTGTTACAACCAGTTAAGTTATCCCATGCCCCATCTAAGCAGGCAAATCTTGGCCCCGATTGTTGAGGTGCATAGTTGTGAAAAATACCGCCATAGAGAAGGGCCCTCGAGGCTATCAACAACTATCGCACCTTACTACTGCAGGTCTTTAGGATACTTAGATTATTAGATTTCCATGAGCACGAAACACCTTCCAACTGGTTGTTTCACGGAGGGGTAATCCACATACACATGAGACAACATGCTAGGTACCTCCAACTTCAGTACCTTGACCTTCAAAATGCTAAAAGCGACAAGCACCAAACTGTATTGAAAAGATATGAAAACTTATGATAAACCCAATTTTCTGATTGTCAATACCAACCCTATTCTGGTAACATTGGGGTTGGTTTGTTCATAGATTTACCACATTAATATATTAATATTATTAATCACCCAGAAAAAGTTCAATCTACCGTATGTCTTGGCTTGTTGGGGTCTACCCAGGTGGATGCTGCCGGCAATGCTTGGTTGGCGGGGACTACACGTGGTGATTTGGATGGACACGTTGCCTCAGGAGCTGGAGCCGGACCCAGCCAAACAACCCCAATGGATTGTGGAAATGGGTTGTAGAATGGAGAAAAAAGTGAGGTTTAAACAAGTTTAAAGAATTGTGTAAACACCTGATGTTGGAGATTACACACTCCAATTATAGAATTAAGACTTGAAAATTGAATCGTTTAGATTCATTTAGTGCATTAAAATTATTTAACTGTGTCATGCGTTTCGCTCAGTTTTCAGTTCGCTGTCCGGGTGTTCATCATTTTGTCACCACCAATCGTTGAAGCGACAGGCGACCTGGACATTGTTCTCATGAAATTTGACGAGAGAGGTGTCCATCAGTGGACTGTGCTACATGGTGGTCCTCGAGCTGATGAGGCTAGAGCACTGCAGGCTGGGAGGCATTTAGAAAGGGGAAAATGATGAACGACAGACAAGTGGAAAAAGAGGGCACCCTCTGTCCAGACTTCCAGACAAATCTATTTGAAACTTGCTTACCCACATGTGTGTGATTTTCCCACTACTTGATCCACCACTTGGGATTCATTTACCCATAGGGTTATGTTTTGAGTACACGGGCACCATGAGATTGGGTAAAGAGCTGGCACTGAAACAAACAGCAGATCAGTGGCTTCGCACACCATTGCTGCAAGAAAACAAATGTTGACCCTCTCGACATTGGTTGCATTCCGTTTTGAATTTCCACCAGGTGTCCTGTTCCTGTTCAACAATTGGTTAAAGATCTCAGAAGTCACAGCAGATTGGCTTTGCCAGCTGTAACCTTGGCCACCATCCCCGAAGATTTCCAGGTGGATTCTTCTGACCATGCCTGGGTGGCTGGGTACACTGAGAGTTCTCTGGACGGAAACACCAACGCCGGATCCTTCGACCTGTTCCTGATGAAATTCGACAGCAGTGGTGTCCACCAATGGACCGCACAACGCGGTGGCCCCATGGGGGAATATGCCAATGTCCTCCAGGCAGATGTGAGGAACAAAGGGTTTTTTGTCGGTATAGCTTCGTGAGAATGATGCACGATATGGTTACATAAGCCTAATAATGGTTCGGTTAACAATGGTTAAGAAGCATAGTAACCCCGTGTAATCCCAAAATGAATAGGTCCAAGACTAAAGTGACTAAACCGGGAGTTCTGAGCGGGGTGGTTTTTAATAATCCAGTTGCTTCTGCGCGTTTTGAAGCTCGCTACTGGCTGGTTGTTCCACATACCGTCATCTATGATCTAGTTTCCAGGAACTGTTTGGACTAGCATACATCCCCTATGATTGAACACTTTTGGGGTACCACATTCAACCACCAAACCAGTTAAAGTCCTTTTTTAAAATCGCCATCAACCCCAACAGTAGGGGCTTATTAAATGGCATTAAACCAATTTTTCCCTTTCTTGGAGTGCCCCCAGGTGGATGGGCGTGGCGCCTGGGTTGCAGGCAGCTTGGAGAGGTCCATGGGCGGTGGGGACGACACCGACAACATTTTTCTGGTCCACTTCGACAGCAACGGCGTCCATCAATGGACCGTGGAACATGGCGGTGGCGATACTGAGGAATGTTGGGGACTGCAGGTGGAAACAACGGGGGCCGTTGTGTGTTGGGCATGGCCTGATAGCTGCTAGCAGTGTATATAGATGTCAAAAAGATGTCATATGATTTTAATATATTTTAATGTATATACCGTATATACCAGAAATTATGAGAACCTTTAATGCACTTGTCAGTGCAGCCTCCGAAAGGAGCAAGATTAATTATTGATCGCCCACGTGGTGGACTATCTCCTGGTTGAATTGAAGAGGTGATGAGGGAAAATCCAAGAACTCTTACAATCCCCTCCATCTATGTTTAAATATCCCTACGTATAAACCCCGCTAATAGTGGGTCGATTCATTTTGGGTCCCTTGCGTTGCAGTTGTGGCCGGTATCATGAGATACCCCTGGCTTAATGGCTTGATGGTGGGCCACCACAATTCAAGTCGTAAATTAAAATGTGCCCAAAAAATTCAAATGCTTCGCCAATCGCCCACATAGATTTTAACTTTGCATTTGCTACTTAAAGGTTATATAGTTGAGGTCATGTTTGTTTAGAATGAAACTTCAAAATTGATATACATCGATTTACCAAGGTCTTTCAAATTCATCAACTAATCTTAAATTCTGTATGAAGTCCACACATGAAAAGAGACCCACAAAATCATTCCCGACCAGTCGGCTTCGGCACAGGTGGATGGAAACGGCAACGCGTTTCTGGCGGGTTTCGTTGAAGGGCACCTGGATGGCAATCCCAGCGCTGGAGATGCGGACATTTTTCTGGCGAAGTTCAAGGTGGAAGATCTGGAAGATTTGCTTGGAAATAATGGATCATATGTATATATATATATATATAATTATATATATATAGTTATTATACGGTTAATATCAGTGATATCACATAAATGATCATAAATGTTGGTTTTGGATTGGGTTTGCCATATGAATGTGGTAAACTCACAAAGCGTCCCCAAAATCATGGGAAATGGGCTGGTATCAACCGTATAAACCATCAACAATTGGGAGTTGATCATCGGGTTTCCCAGCTTACTTAGATGGGCCATAATCAGTTAGCATAATAAGTTATTACTCTTTATTAACTAACCAGTTGACTAGCTATATTATTAATAATATAAATGAGCAATAATTTTTAACCTATTAGCAAATGACTTAGTACAACCCAGCTATGTTATTCATAACCTAATTGCTAACCAGCTGACTAACTCCATGGCCCATGCAAGGAGAAATGATGAGCGGCAACTACTTTCTTGGATTTGGTGTTTCGGGGCAATATGACAAATATTCCTAGTTCCCAAATACTAGATAAACCGATGGGAACAATGGCAAATCATCTTGAGCAAATCCAAGTAATTTGTGGGATTCACCTAAAAAGAATGGGGAACCTCCAATGTTTGGGGTCAAGAATAGATCCAGTATTAGACCTGTATTCTAAGCACGGGTTTGAATATAATATATATATATATATTATATTATATTATATATATATATATTATATTATATATATATATATATGTACATATAATTATATATATACACGTTTAGCGGGAGGGATTGACAACCTCGCTATGTGGTGCTTTGCATGCATGATGCTTGGCAATGTGGGGTCCCCGACAACCAACACACCGGATGGTTTGTCATTTCCTCATTTCAGACGTGTGATTTAGCAGAAATTGCACAGGATAAAGTGGGAACGTTGTAACATGTATGCATAACTTGTGAAACCTTGGTGAGTTGTAGGTCAGTTGAATGTTGTTGCCAGAAATGGTGAGGTAGATAAACAAAAAAAGATTGAACAGTATCTCAGGTTGGCCATGAAATAAGGAGACAACTCGCACAAGTATGTGGCGTAATGGATTTGCTACAGGTCAACATCCACTACCACACAGATAATAAAACTGCTGGTTGAATTAAGTATTCAACACAATAGGGCGAAAACATATCTATATAAATATATAGATAGATAAATGGGTTCCCGGGTTCCATATTTTGACCTGTTGCCAAGTGGAGCACGTCAAGAAGTGTTCCTCTGGCAGGCAGCAGATGCAAATCAAACCAACCTCACGGGGCCTTGTCCCCCAGAGTACTTTGGCATTGATTGCTCCAGCGAACGCGTGCAATTCTTCAGCAACAATGGCATTTGCAACCGAGACAGGTGGGGATGGGACGTAGCTCTTTGTCCATTTTTCATGTGTAAAGAAAGGTACTAAGGCTGTAAGGTACTAATATTACTAAGGTACCATTCAATTTCAGGGCCACTTCCAAGAATTCGTGCAAGGAACCATTTATGGTTGACACGCCATGCATTTGTAAGGGGTAACAACCATGGTTTCACCCATAATTTGTCCTTGAAATTCTGCAACCGAAGCAGGTCAGATCCATCGATTTGTAAAGGACTGGTGATTGCCGCCCGGTCACAAGATAGTACCCACTGCAGCTCAGCACAGAACTGCGAACCTTGGCGCCAGTTGACGTACATGGCGGCTGGCTCAGTTTAGCCAAACTTGTTGAATTGTATTCTTTCGTTGTTTGTTCTGGTTCAGAGCACACGCTTCAATTGTTTCGTGTGTTTGTTTTTTTGGTGGGGATGGAATTGCTTGAAACACCTCCCACTTAAACAAATAAAATCAATTAAAGCCTTAGGGAAATGCAAACCCATTAAGCCACAACAACCTGCGGGAACCGTGGTTCATCGTGGTTCATCGTGGTTCCGTTAGGTGGGTGTGATGTTTGAAGCTGAACTAAGCGACATGATCGTGGACTTCATGGCCGTGTTCTTTTGCCTTTTGGCTTGGCGCTTGAAATGCCGCAACCAGGCGCGGACGTGACATGACGCGGCGTGACGCGGGAATGGCGAAGAAAGCCACAAGGGTGGTTTGGGGATTGGAATTCTGGGTGGTTTCAGAGATGTTTAATGATGTTTGATGATGTTTAATGATGCTAATGTTCCAACTGTATCTCATGATAAGTATCGAAGTGATTCCAAATCGTGGTGTGATCATGTTTGATCCACATTTTCCAATTGCATGCGGGAGCGTAGAAAAGGATCAACAAGCCACACCAAGATGTAGCTTTAGCTTGATTGTTAGGCAATTGGAGGGGAGATAGTACCACTTTCTGGCAGGGCATCTATCAGGTTGGCTATGGCTATGATCATTTGAATCTTGAATTAGGCCTGATTTCTATCGTTCATATGCTTCATCATCAAAACCTTGACTACAAGGCCTTATTTCTACAAGTATTTTTTGTCATTGAATAAAGCTCACTCACTAACTGAACTCGGTGTGTCTGAAAATCGAGTTCCTCCGATTCCAGGGAGCATAGTTTCACCATGTTTCAACCATAAATTGGAAGTGAATCTCTTCAAGCAGGTGCTATAAAGCACCAAAAAAAGTGTCACAATATGGGTAAAATATTAATCCATACCAATTAAATCTAATTAATCCAATATTATATAACCCTAATCTTGAAATCATCCCCAGTAATCCATGAATTAAGCCATTAATCATCCATGAATTAACCCATATTAATCCCTAGTACCCTCTGGTTATTTAAGATAGCGAACTGGAAAACGGCCCATAGAAACAGATGATTTTCCCCGCTATAAACCTCCATTTATGGTTGGGATTTTCCCTATGTTAAATAACCAGATGGTAATCCATATGAATCCATCCGGAATGTTCAGCTTGCCGACCCCGCAGGGCTTCATGGCTCCCACCATTTTGCTGGCCACCTTAGTGAGCTTCGTGGCCGACGTCTCGCTGGAAGTTCTCCTGGTGACGTCGGTGGGCGAAGCGGCGGTGGCGGTGGCAACCGTTAAGGCGGAGCTGCTGGTGCTGGGGTGGCTGGGATGGCTGTGGTGGGATGGAGTGGACTGAGGAAAGCCTGAAAAATGCTGGGTTTGAGGGTGAAAAAATGGTGGGTTGACGGTTTAACTCGAGTTTATGGTGAAATGCGATGAAATGTCAAGGCCTGGTTTGAATTTTCGAACTTGGTTGAGAAAAGTAGCTTCACTGTTGGGTTTATGGTTTATATATGGTGAAGTATCTGTAGTTATAGTTGATATCATCCACTACCATTGCGTTTCCTCAAAATCTCCAGGATGCCTTGTGTTTCAGTGCTCCTGGTGATGGCTACGACATGCTGGTTTTGCTCAACGATTTGGCCCACACCATCACCACCCTGGCCGTGGTGAACATTTTGATCGCCCTGGTGGGTGGCTGTGCCGACATTGCGCAGGCCCGCCGTGAGGTACGAGAACGATCCTTTGGGGAAACGGCGGTGATCATCACCACTATTGCAGCTGTAGCGGAACTCTTCATCAGTTGCTTGGGTTTGGTTGATTTGGCTTGATAACTTGGTGGGATCAAAGTTCTTACACTTTGGGAATCAGGACAACCATGATAATCAAGCATGAATGGCTTCGGAATTCCCGATCAAAAGGGATGTGTCAATAAGTTTAAATAAGGAAATCTATCAATGAGGGCTTTCCATTGCCATGAATTGTCGCCAACATTTAAGAACAAGCGGTGTTTGTTTTCCAGTTTTGAAATGCTTACAGGCCGCTTGGTGGCCAATCCCAAAAGACTTGAAAAGCTCAAAACCTGGAATTTGGAACCCATCTAACATCTACTTGTTTCTTTCAGTCCCTGAATTGGTTTATATGGGTTCTTCCGGAAATCTCTATGCTTATGGGGAACAAACTATGGTCTTCAAAAAGGGAACCTGAAATCAATCCTTTGATTCAGCTAAAACCCAAGGTTTGTCTACCTTCTTCCTGAACACCCTGGAGTTTCTGGCTGTCATCGATGCCATTGAATCGGCCTCCCTTGGCCTCAGCCCGTTGGGAACTGGTGGGGTATGCTATGCCAGCAATCCGAAACTTCCACGACCAGAAACTCGCGCATGGTGAGTGAGAGTGAACCATGAAGAAAAACATGATCAACCATGAAATAAACTAGAGATCATTCTGGCAAGCTAGTTTCAGACAAACCCATCTGTATGTGTTGCATTTTTGTTTTTTTGCACCTCCAAAATTTGGTTCAAAGCCATTAGCGAACCTTTCACAGCATTCCCTTTGATTAATACAGTGGATGGCAGAAATCCTGCACCACCTTGGATGGTTGAAACATGTTGAAACGCTACAAATAATGGGATAAACAACCTATCAACTGAGGGATTTCTTCCACTGTAGCATTCAGCTCTCCCATGTTTGCGTTGATGTTCGCCACAGGACAGCAGTGGATTACGCTGGGCTCAGCCGTGGCTCATCATCGCACTGCCATGCACGCTGGTCTTCAGCATCTACGTCTCCGCACTGGTCTACCTGTCCTGCAGGTACGGAGCCACAAAGATCCACGAAGCCTGGGGAAGGGTCATGGGGTCGGCAAGCGCAAAAATGCAGCTTTGGACATGGTTTAACCGCAAATCATTAGGGATTTAATGAATATTCGATGTGGGTGTGATTTTATGGGAGCACCCCGGCAAGCCCTAAGAATTGTAAGTTGACTAGATAAATTTGATTTTGGGGTATCTAATTTTCCGACAAGCCCATTTGCTACTGTTTCAATAGGGGAGTTTAAGGGAGGCTTGTTATATATGCCACCTGGTTTGGGATCTTTCATGGGGAAAGAAATGGTGTTGAGGTACACAATTTGCAAAACCTAAGGGAGATGAGGTTTTTTTTCCTCCCAAGATTTTCAACAATTTTCTGTTTCGGCAAATGTGTTTTTGCGCATTTTTCCGGTGAATCAGCAGACATGGCAATGGCCCCCTAAAGTTTTCCGCGGCTCCAAGGTCTTCAACATTCAAAATCGAGGATGTTATTTCGATTTGAGATGGAAACCAGTGTCAAGATGAGACATAATTCTGAACGTTTTATTTTCCATCCAAGTTAAACTTGGATGACGAATTGATTTGACAAAACTTGAGTCCTGGGACAGGTGCTTAAGCCACCAAATGTGCCTATGGCCCGGAGCAGGATTTCCTCTACCACTGTTGCCAGGGTACCTGCACGATGGTGTCATAGACATAAGAGTTCTATTGTGTTTTATTCACATATCAATACCACTTGGCTGTTGATGGATCAGAGGTGCGCTCCCTGCGATTAGCTTTGCTGGGTTCAAATCCCTCGATTTGCAGCGCGGGAACCGGCCTGTTTGTCATTGCGACTGTCCGAAGAATGAGCTGGGTTTACCTATGCCAATGCGGTAATTCCAATGGACTATCATACCAAAATCATGATCCTGACCCTGTTAGAAGTACCATGTGAATCCGTGTGGGTCATGTAAGGTTGTACCCCCATTTTTGGGCAAATCCAGATGTTGTCCCGCATGTTGCGAAGAAAGCGGTTGCGCTTTATCGATTTCTTCCAGCTCGCGCGGGTGAAACCGTGGATGATTTTCCCTCTGAAGGAGGGAACAGCTTCCTGGAAAAGCGTGCGGCACTAACAAGTTGCAGTTTGGATTCTGAGGAACGACTGGGTGCAAACCCCTATCAACCCTGATGTTTGGTGCTCGTATGCACTCGTGACCATGCTAGAGCTATTGTCATTATATATATCCAGTTAGATCATGTTAGATCCCTACAAAATAGGTGGTGTCATACCTGCTTGTTTGTGAAATAACGCATTTCTGGCGCCACTTCTTCTTGCCCTTGGATATGTTCACCCAACAACCGGGGAACTGGCAAAGTTGGGCTGGAGTCTCCACGACCAACCCTAAATTGCTGGGTTCCTCCATACCCACTATAATGTGTATATATATATATATAGATATGCCACGACTTTATAGATATATATATATATATAATTATATATGTACATCTTGAATACATATATTCACATATATACATACGGATATGGAGGAACCCAACGGATATAATATGTGCAGCAAGCGCCCGGACAAGAGAAAAGTAGAATCCCACCAAAATAATGATGAGTCTTGTTTCTATCTTTTTGGGAGTTACTATGGGCTTGGTATAATCATGTATAATCCATACTGAACGACGCAGCGACCAGCCTTTTTCAACATTCAATAGCAAACAACCTGCCAGCCTCTACTTGGAGAAACATCCCACGAATCCTAGCTTATGGAATGCCAATGTTGATGGTCAAAACCCACTTTTGATGGTTAAATGATGTAACATAGATTCCAAATTTCATGTTCGAATCTCCGTTTGATGGGGGTTTCCTGAGGTGTTCTGTAGGCCATGAATTTCCCCAGAGAATCCCTGTGTTTTTCGGCTCAGGGCAGAACATCGACGACCTCTTCAACCTCCCGGCCCCTGCCGCCTTGCGGCGTGGGATGAACGACTGGGGTCAGAGCCGCCACGGCCGACCGATCGATGGCACTAGCATCCTGTGTCATGGATCAAGGGCTGGGTGAAGCTCCGGCTGGTTGGCCCCAAAAAATCATGGCTTTGCGCTGATTGAAATGGATTTTTGAGTCCGGTATTTAGTGCTTTTCCTGGATTTACTCAGCAATGATTTTTGAGGATTTATATATTGGGATTGGCAAATCTACCAAATAAAATTGCCACAAAGTGGTGCCTCAGTTTGCTAGCTAACTGTTAGCTAAATGGTGTAGAACTAGGCCAACTATCGTTAACTGTTGGATTTATGGTAGATAGATCGAACTAGTCAATGTGGTCTATAAACCATCTGACAACTGTCGCGGCAACACCTTGCAGTTGGGGATGTGATGGGATGCAATGAGATACAGGAAATGACCCCAATTGTGGCCATATTTGAAGATGGGTGTTTCAGGTAAATCAACCATGGGATTTTGAGGTGTCGTCTCTTAAATGGTTGGTGAATGATTCGTAAATGGCTAGTGCGACTTCATCATTATGTCAACTCATCATTTATGAAATGTGTGCATACGTTTGCTCATAGTGTCTCTATCTTTTTAGGGATTGCCATAAAATGTTATAAGTATTGTTTAATGATATGTTCTGTACTACTTTATAGACTTCTTATGTTCACCTCTGTGGCGAAACATTGGTGGCCCAGTGGGGGACGATTTCAGGCCAAACGAAAAGTATTCAGGGCATCCAAGATGCCCGTGCGAACCCCATGTCGGTACATGACCAATTGAGTAGTGCCCAAAATAACGAAATATCTCGAAAAATCGGAGGGAGTTGCACTACCTATGTGTAAGGCTTTTGTGTGTGTTTTTTCTGGGTTTGCTATGGAAGCCATGGCCCAAAGAAATAGGTCATGTGTCCAAAAATTGAGATTTTTCCATAGCAAACTTCACCGCAGGTTGGGCGAGGACAAGAGTCAGCCCCGATGGTCGTGGGGGCAGGGCACCGGATGCTTGGTCGATTTTCCATCATCTTCCCGTAGGCGTTGTCTCGCTGGAGATGTCGCACTTGGATATGGATGATATGGTACTGTTTGGATTGCATGTTGAATTTCTGACGGGAATCTGCCATGTAGATCCATGCAGCATGTTTCCTATCCTGACAGATCCCCAGTTAACTTTGTTTCAAGGAATCAACGCCGGGGTGATGTTGTGGCAGCCGAATCAAGAGATGCTGGATGAGATGCTGGCTGAACTCGATGAACCGAATCATCCAGAGCACGTGAGGTGCACCAGTTTCAACCGATCATTTCACCGAATCCTTGGATGTACTTTTCGTTGGGGGGAGGTGTTGTAGGAAACTAGGGTTCCTACCATTGAAATGAAGTTTTCAAGTTTGGGTGTTGGCCTGAAATCACTTGAAGGCCCGTCCCTGTGATGATCATTTTGGGCAAGGGGTTTCCCCCAGAGATGAGTCGTCTTCCAGCTCATCGATCGCTACCATGGTTGTTCTCTGGGCGTGTCTGAGAATGATTTGAAATTGAGGATGCCCGAAAACATCCGAAAATGGCGATTTGATAAACATTGATAAACCATCATCATGGTAAACAATGATAAACTATGATAAATCATCGGATTTAGGGTTGCTTGCACTTTACACATTTTTACATCACATTTCTTCAGACCAAAGATGACACAACATGGATTTACATGGCCCCTTTGGTCAGGGGCAACGGGCCAGAGCAGGATTACCTGATGCTTGGCGGGGCGTTTTTTTTTTCGATGGCCCGAGCTGCTGAAAATGCAAGCACTTGCTGAATCATTGTTACTCATTGTTCCAATGTATACTTATATAATCTTATATATTCATATTATATGTATATATATATATATACATATTCATGGAAAATTGAATTTAATGAATTCATTATGTTCACATTTTCTTTGCCATTCATTTGTCAACCAATGGTCAGCGTTTGTAAACCGGGGGCCAAAGGTCATTTGGACTTTGAGGATTCCCCGAACTGGTGGAAATTATTGCGTCAACGATTTTTTGGCACTGTGGGATGACCATAATATTGTGGATGAGCTGAGCACTGTGGCGAATATGTGCCATTGTGGGATGTGTGGGATGACCATGTGCCATTTTTTGGGATGAGCTGAGCAAGATACTTTGTCATAAGTTGGAGTTCCAGCGAAGTTCCCTTCGAATGTGGCAGATCCACAGCACGAAACAAAAACGTATCCAACTTGATTTAAGCACTCCACAACTTGGGGCTGATTCGCAGGTTTAATCAGCATGGCTGATCTTGGCGACTCGCTTCGCCTCCATGGGAGGAATAGCAGGAAACAAGCTGGCTATAAGCCCATGCAACCATAGATCCATAAATCCAAGAGCAAGCTCGGTGATATTTTCCAGACTTACCTACAGGTAATCACACATTTGACTATATCACCCTTTTACAAGCTGGTGCCCAGTCATAAGTTTGTTTAGTTTCACCCCAATAGCTATAAAGTCATAGTCATAATCACAATATACCCAACAGTTACCCTACTTACTTATCAAATTTTATAAACCAACTTACAGTACTGTAGCTAAGACATAAATCAACTAATTCATTGTAAAATATTTAAAATCATTCGAAAAAAGAGTATCTAATTATCTATCTATATATATATAGATATTGTGTATCCCTAAAAATCCTTATTTTCGTTGCTTAAATCATGTTTTTGCTGCCGGGTCAGACGTCCATCGCCGAGGAGCCGCACCTGGGCCGATGCGCCGTGGACCCACATCGGGGCCCAATACAACTTCCAGCTGCATCAGACGCCGGGCAGCCGGGAATATCTGGGGATCTCATGGGACTAGTGATATAGGGGTCAAAATAGTGGTTAATATATTGATAAAATCATGGGAATACAACGGTTAACATGGTTCATGATGGTTAATTTACTGATAATTATGGTTATCATTATCATCATAGTTGATAATGGTGATACTATATTGATAATAGGAATATCTGCAGGATGTAATTATGGGAATATCATCCTTGCTGCCATGATGGGTGATATCTGGAATATCATGGGAAGATAACGGTTAATAATGGTTAATGATGATTAATTAATATTGATTAACTAATACTGAGAGTGGGAATATCATACTGATATAATATAATACAATCCGGGAAGATACTGATAAAATCATGGAAATATCACGAGTGATGAATTTCCACAGATTTGGGATTTTATTTAGTGTGGATAATGATTTTAACCCAGAAGAATGGAGGCTCCTAATGGGATATAACCAACAGCCCTACGGAAGCCATCCGAAATAAAACGGGGCAACCTGATGGTTCATCGGATTTTCACGTGGATTTAGCCATCAAAGCTATATGGAGGTTTCTATCAATGGGGGATCCCCAAATGGTCAAATGGTTGGTTATAATGGAAAATGCTATTAAAATGAATGATTTAGGGGTACCCCCATTTTAGGAAGCATCCATATCATTTAGTTGATCAATGATGGTCGGCTTCACTATCCGCTGGGGTTTGAAGGGAGCGCTTTGGAGCTACGAATCTTACAAGATTCCAACTGAGTGGATCCATGGAACTGGGAAAATCTCTGGAAATCTTAAATCTATAGGTACCAGTATCATAAAAAGGGATACTGAACCCAAGATGAATATTTTTTCACTTGAAATCCAAGTGCTTTGGTGTTTTTCATGCCCAGAAACATCCAGAAACCACCTGAGTTCACCTGGATGGTTCAATCGCCGTGCACCGAGGATGTTCTTCGCGTTGCACCCAGACCGTGCGCAGTACGCAGAACGTGCCAATTTGCTGGAACACCCGGAGAGGATCAAAATCGTGACGGGTCGGCATTGGACCTATGCAGCAAATAAGGCCTTTAGATAGGTGTTATTTGCGCCCATCAGCCGTGATGTTTGGGTTTTATTGAACCTGTTGTTGGGGTTGGTCCTATTATATTCCATATTATCCCTGTAAAATTGTTTCTGTTGTACCTACCATTTTGCTTAGCAATTGGATTGTTCCAGGGTTTGTTAAATCCACATGTTGATGAGAAGGGGAGATATGGGGTATGAAGCCACAAAAAGCCGGCGGCTAGGAAACAAAGTGGCTTAAAACCAACCACAATGGTGTTGCAATTGTTCGGCTATTTTAAATTGAAGGTGTTCAACCCAACACAACTAGGACAATAGTGGAGAAAAGGACCATTATAGGCTTTCAAACCGTCAATTTTTAGAATCAACAAAGTGGAATTGGGATTTGTCCTGGGTACTCAAAGTCTGAAATGGAGAGTTGGAACGTTAAACCAGCAAGCCTTAGGATAATGCCAAGTAGACTCAGTAGACCTTTGCTGATTCAAGTTGATGTTACTCTCCGGTGGGATTTGGAGGGGGTGGTTTGGAGCTATGGCTATATTAGTTGTATATCTTCCCAACAAAAGATAGAGTGATATCTGCTGCACGATTTACTCCGTTTCGATCCACGGGAGCGGCGTTGCGCGCACTTGCACGGACCTATCTTTGCCATGCTGATGCGGACCACTATTTCGATCCAACTACGATGGTCGCTGCTTTGTGAGCTCAGAATTTGGCGGTCCGAGATGCAGCATATGCGGCGCTGCTCGGTGCAGGTGTTGCTAGTGCTCCTGTCCTTGGGAGGGCCTGAGTGTCGCCCCAAGTTCTGATTTTCTGGTTGGCACCGGAGGACAGAGCAGAAGTCCATGCTACCTAGCCGGATTTCAATGGCCAGGTGACTGGAGGGGTTATATTGAGGAAGAAGATGATGGAGCGATCTCGAGTGAGGAGAGCACAGGTACTCCGTCGAGCGGCATTCCGAATGCCATGACCTGGCTGGATGGATGGAGTCTGAATTGAACGATTGTTTGCTGGAATTCAATCGCGCAGGGTGTACGCACAACAAACAGGCTAGTGCATAAGGAGACTTTTGTCGGCCAGAAGCACCTCGCTTCTAGTCAGTTTTTTGTGGCCTTGAGCCACACACAAAAAAAGATGGATAGATGCCAGGTGCCACCCGGCCCTAGCCGCACCTTGGCCCTTCCCCAAGGTGCACTACAGCGGCAAACCCACGGCAAAGCCCTGGCACCGAGTGCTGGATCCGCGCTGGAAGGACTTTTGGCCCAGCCGCAGCAACTTGGCGGGCGAAAGGGTGAATCCCTGCAGGTTTGACTTGTAGATGGGAAAAAGAACACAAATAATAGCCGTTTCAGTATGTAATCCCTTTACCCTAATATTAAACGATATTAAACGTCCCCTCCCAAATAATAAACCTAGGGGTAGTTTTCATTATTAGGTGGGATTTAATATTCGGGCAGAAGCTGGCTCCTAATGTTAAATTAAAACATTAATCAAATAAATAAAAAGTTTCAATGTCAAAATCAATTCAAGTCCCTTTTAAAATCTGATTAACATATTTCCAAAAATTGGATTTCGAAGCCTTCCCCTAACATTAAATTTAGAACCTTGGTTTAAAAAACTAAAATTTTCGATTTTAACAGACGGACCCTGATTTAAAAAAAAACGGGGATAACTAGTTGTTATTATTAAGGGGGTAGAACCTTCAAATGGACCTTGATTTTTGAATTGTTTTCTAACGGGGATCAAAAAAAGTCACATTGACCAATCTGAATTCTAAAGGGGATCAAAAAAGTCACATTGACCAATCTGAAATGTCCCAAAACAAATAATCTAGGGTAGTTTTTTTAATTTAGGGGAGATTTAGTAGTAGCGAGAAGGGATTAAATAAGACATAGAATGGGCTAAATGTGAATGATCTATGGATGGCACATGGAAGCAAAAACGAATTATCATGGTATACATATAGTCATACATAGGAATAGCAATACTGAAAAAATTGACCCAACATAAAAAAAAGCAATGCTCAACAGGGTTATTAACCGTCAGGTTCGGGTAAAGATCCAAGAGCCGGGTAGCCTATTTTCAGACAAAGCCATGCGCTGGGTAAATACGGTGACAACCTCTCTGCGACCTCAATGATGGTTGGTCTTAAGAGCCATCCCAACGTGATCCAACATTTCAAGCTGGTGAATTGTTACAATCCAGAACCATGCATATGAAAAAGCGCCACAGATGGGGAATTTGAGCTGAGTCTAGAACATCTAGAGCGATAGCCAGAAAAAAAAAGGCTACCAATTGGAACTGCAGATTCCAAGCTGGGATGTTTTTTGTCGTTTTTAGGTGATTTTCCCCAGGAATCCGTTGAATATTTTTTGGGTCCTGGGAAGGTGTAGGTTGCCGAGCTATGTTTTCGCTGAGTGGAATACCCTCTGGTAAACTAACAGTTTGCTATGGAAAATTGTTATGTTTAATAGTAATAGGCAGATCATTTACACATGGGTAAACTGTTCATGGGCTATGGTAAATCAAAGCGCAACCACGAAAATATTCACCATTGGCAGTGGGTAGGTTTCAGAGCTGAAAGATGATTCCACTATATGATACTATATGCATCTACATGGTTGCACTAACTCATCCACACTTTGGCTTTTGTTGCGTCGATGTTTCAAAGTGAAGTCTTGGAAGCCGCATTTCCCATCATGCCCAATACGAGAACACAATTGCAAAAACTAGGAGCGGAAATCTGCCACGTTTCAATGATTCTTCCTGGCAAAACTGAGAGACTTCCTACTTTAATGATGTCGACGAGTCGTGAATATTTAGCTGTAGGATTTGGAAGTTTCAAAGATTTGTGTCCTGCAAACCAGGCACTACCAGGCAGCGTTTGATATTTCAGCTTTGTTCCGCTGCAACTGGGTTCTCTTCCTTCCGATAGGTAGAGATGAAGAGTACGTGAAGCTCTTCGCAGAAGAGTTCATGGGATCCTTGGCACATAACTATCATGACATCCCATAACTGGTGCCATCTGGTGCCACTGCAGTGGGTTGCCCTTTTGCTCTATGGGTGATTAGGTGGTTATTTCAGAGTTCAGTATTAATTTTACTGTTTCTAGTCAGTTGGACAGGGTACGATCGACCAAAAAGATCCAAGACGGTGTCGATAGAGTGCATAGGAAACCCCCTTTCTTGCAATGCTAAACTGCGAAACAACTGGTTTTTACACGTTTGTTTCATACTTGAGCGATTACCAAGCTACAATGGGATATGACATAGCCCAGTTATAAACCAGACAATTAATTCCACAGCCCATGATTTTGCTCACTGGCGACTTGGGGCGGAGCAGCTCATCCAGCTGCAGTGCGGCAGCTTGTCGCAGTTCGAGTGCTTGAGACGCGAATTAAGTAGTAAATAACAATAATTAAATAGATGCAAAAAGTTGGATGGAAATGGACATGGTAACTCGCTTGTTTCCGGGTTCAACATTTTCTTGGTGGCTTGCCAATGGACGAAAAAGATCATCCTGAAGGGCATCCCAGCTGCCGTGAACCTGAAGCGTCCTTTCTCGGAGGCTACATGTGAACCAGACATATCATGCGTGAAACTCCCCAGATCAAACTTTTCTGAGTGAATAATAGCATAGCATATCGTCATGTGTCCTCATGTTACGAGCCTCATGTTTGTTGTGTGGATCCGCCCCTGCGGCTTCTTTTTGTGGTTCCAAAGCCATTCTTGTCAGTTCTTCTCCGCATTTTTTCTTGAATGCGATTTTGATTGGTTCTTACGACACTATGCTTTTATTGTCGCAGTATTGATTGACTCCGTTACCTTAATGCGTTCCTTCTTATCCCCATGTTAACGCCCATCCACATTTAGCGCAACCCCAGACAGCACCTCAACCTTTTTCACCCGCGTATCCGATTGTGACTAACACGGGCTAAAGTGACTAAATTCTCCAAGGATGTTCACAGACCAAGTGGGCATGGGTCAAAAACAATAATACCATATTTGGCCCTTTTGATGATCACTAAGGTTCCACATATATATATTATAATTATATATATATACATATACTTTGATCCACTGACAATGTGGCGAGGTTCTACTCTACAATGTCCTTTTTTTGAGGATATGAATGGATATGGGGCATTGTAATTCATCATAATCCAATATCAGCCATTCAACCCATATCAACCCATTTCATATGTGTTTCATTTCTACGCCACTTGCGGATTTGCTCCATCCGGTCACTTTACCCACTTCTATTTTGAGCGTTGATTTCCAATGATCACGTAGTGAAACATACAGAGAAGCCATACATCATACTAAACCCATCCAGGAAGTCCATTGTTAATCACTTTTCACTAGTTGAACCCCCCACCCAATATTTTTTGTTATAGTTTAGGTTACATACATCACCATGATTGATCTATTTCATGCAATTAAATCCGACATAATCCCAGCACCTCCAAGGATATTGGCTCTGGATCCTCCGCGATGCCGAGAAATTTCAGCTGCAGGCGGAGGGGCCCAATGCTTCCTGGGACATGGCACGACTTGAGCTCGGGGAGGATGGCGAGCAGCTGGGCGGCACGTAGCTATCGAAAATGGATGATTTATACATGATTTACCTATGAAAAACCGTGATTGCCCATAGCTATGTCTATGTTAATTGCCAGAAGGTAATACTTTTTTTGGGGGGTGTTATTTTCTTGGATATGTCGAGATGGGATGTTTATTGGAAGAAATATGAATGATATAATAATTAACCCCTTGAGAAATATTAACTGCCAGCCTAGCAACCCTAGAAGCCCGAGTTCATTATTGGATTTGTTGATTTTCATGGAATGTATTTGATGTTGGGGGGATTGATAAACCAGGATTTACCTGGAAACTGTGCGACACAATGTGCAAATTTTCTGGCTCAAGTCTGACTCAAGCATCGAAAATGATGAGTTAACCTATTTAAGCTTTAAAATGTGTGATTTAACTTGATATTTCACCATGAAACATGGGGATGTAATTTAATCATCAACAAGTGGTTTTATTGAGAGTAATCTTCACGCTTAAAAAAAACAAAAACCTGGAATGAAACCTTCCCCACGTAGCACCTGGTGGTGGTTGGAATGAGGTGGGAGGGCTGCTTTTGGGATATAAATCGCACCTGGGCTGGCAGACATCAATATAGGAAATGATGTTATTTGAAAAGACAGCAAAAAAAATCAACTGCAGGAAACAAATGATGATGAGTAACTGGTCAGTATTCGTGTGGTTAGTTAGAACTGTTTTCCCAGTCTGTAGACTTATCATCAGGTTTAAGCAGGCTTACTAACCACGTGCGACGATACTCCAAGTGGAACCAAAACCCCAAATTCAATTCCCCGAATGGCCCAACCCCCTTGGAATAGGTATATAACCTGGAACCATCCGAAGACTCTGTATAACATTATACAACATATAACGATGTTGCAGTTTCCCACCGTGGGAAAATGTGGGAAAGCATGGTTCCGAGCTTGGCTTTGGACATTCAGTAGTGCTCGAAAATGCACAAAAAAAATCAGGTGGCTTCAGGCCCTATGAAATGAGTTGATTCCAACGCTACGGCGCTACGGTTCTTTGCCGTCAGGCATGAGGGACGGAAATCCCTCATGGTCCAAGGTCTCTAGAATCAACCCTTGATGCTTTGCCCAACGATTCCAACTAGATTTGCTGAGCATACTACGGTGACCTGCGCCTAAGTTTCATGTTTCGTAGCGGAAAGGGTGGACAAATAAATGGTGAACATGCCGGGGTTGTCAGTCACTCTGCTTTATTTCGGCCATTTTCGGCCTATCAACCCAAATACTGAAACACACTTGCTGTCGCCGATTTTGTTTCAGCTGCTATGTGTTGCTGATGTTGCTCAGCTCCGGGATCCAAAAAGTTCGAAAAGGATGAACCTGTCAACCTTCTGCAGGGACCTGCATACTTCGATATGTTCATACTCTCTGATAACCTAACCTGTAACCTGTTACTGGAAAATCCCAGTTTTCAAAAGTATGATCATGCGCATTTCTGCTGGATGTTTGAGTTTGTATGTCGTATGTTGTTGCGTTTTGTGGCAAAAAAATCTTTTCAGTTCAGCCTCGATTTGCCGCCTCCAAGCCTTAATATAATAAGCTGACTGAATTATATGTATGTATATTATGTGCATGTATATATATATATATACATTGATTTAACTTCAATTACTTTTATATTTTCTTATATCTCTCTAAATGATATACATCACATATTTATATATACATATTACCCTCTGGTTATTTAACAGTTCGCCATGGTATAGGTGGCCCATAGAAATAGATGGTTTACCTATTAAAATGTTAAATAAGCAGATGGTAATCCATGTATAGACCATTATGGCTCATAAAACCAGAAATAACCATGGTAAAATGTTAAATGACCAGATGGCAAATCCCATTATATCCCCTATAAATCCCTATAAATCCCCTATAAATCCCCAAAAATCCCATTAAAACTTCACTTGTTGCCTGGTCAATCCAGCGCTCCATTTTTGGCCCCCCAGGTACTACCGAAAAGACTGGCGCGACCCGACGGTGCGGCAGCATTTGCCCATCCCGGCGCGCCGCGCGCAGGGCGCCATGCAACTTCTGACTTCAGTGCTGCAGGAGATGGCAGCAACTGGTGAAGGCTAGTGAAACGATGGGAAATATCATGAGAATACCCAACTATTAATGGGAAATAATAGGAATATCATGGTAACATAATGGGATATAGTTGTGCGGTTATGCGAATGTCATGAACTAATTCGAATTTAATGAGAATAATCAACAATAATGAGATTATGATGGGTATAGTCAACAACAATGGGAATGATTGGGAATGTCATGAGAATAATCAACAATAATGATACTATAATGGGAATCAACAACTACATTTGGTCGGAATAATCAATCAACTACAATAGGAATATTATGGGAACATAATGGGAATATCATGTGGGCTTTGAAACGGGGATTGCCCTCTTGTAGTCTAATAGTTGCCATGGGAAATAGCCATGGAAATGCCCTAAACGGCGGTATGTGAACTCACCATGAAATCCATAAATCTGCCGCGTTTGGGCGAAACGCGGTATTGGCAAATGGTAACATCCTCCGAGCTCATCATAAATGATGTTTTCTTGTAGGGGGATCATCCTAAGAATTGCTACTGTATTCTATTCAATTATTCAGTTGGAGAAATATTCAGTAAATTTGCATAGATATGGGCACCCACAGTTTTTAGATAATTTCTTGGGGAACCCATGGGTTTTTCATACCCACGTTGCTTTGTTTCATGGTATTTTCTGTGTTTTTGATTTGTCCAGATAACTATACTTTGAAACGCTAAAGTGTCCTAGCCATAAAAGTATTATCTTAGTTTAAGCCGCAGATATCTCCACCAGCAATGCTTCTTGAGCCTAGTTCCAAACCAATTGCCCCTTCCTGAAACCAGATGTTTCGATGATTTCGCCCAGATGAGTAATCTGATCGAGGCCCTTCCCACTTTCGCCAGGAGTGGTTTGATATTTACGAGTCCTTGGAAGCAGAGCTCCCTAGTTTGAGGCTGGCGGCTTCAAGTCCTGCCGTAGGAAAGCCCTGAGAGAATAGGCCCAACGCTGTTGCCACAACTAATGGAGGCTTAATAAGCCCTGTATACAAGGGTGGTCCCCATACTTATGTTTGCTGCTTTGGTACTATAGCTATGTCACTATGTCATTACCATATTTGACCTATAGGTGAGCGACAAAAATCAGCCAAGTTAGCGAACAGGGGCGCTACCTTGTAAGTGTTCATTGGTTTAATACCCCCTGGTAGCATGGTATTGGACCTATGCACGTATTCACTGTTGGGGTTCTTTATGGGGCTCATTATTTGGGGCATATGCTTTTATACTCAAATGTCGCAACAACAGCAATCGGTAAGGTAAACCTTTAGGTTTGTGCAGTCATGACTTAATTTATTTTTCTATGGCGCCCATCATTTGCTGGTTGCTACCTGTGGATGTGCATCACCCATAGGTAGGTTAATTACTGGATTTGGTGCCAGCTGGCTCCAATGATAGCAATATCGAGTAGGAAAACGGTTTCCAAATCAAGTTTTTAAGGTCCCATACTAATAACCGGTTTCGGAAATGTAAGCCATTCTGCACGGGCCTACCTACAATTACCAGGAATACTTTTCCTAGATAGTAGGTTGACGTTTTTTTTTTGTGTTGATCCCATTTGTATACGTGTTCTATTACTGAAAAAAGGGACCCGCTAACCTAAATTTTAAATTATTTTGGTGAATGGAAACGTTGCATGAAATCCACTGATTTGACGATCACAACCCTTTTTCCCTGAAACCAAGCCAATTCTCAGCCCAATCTCGGGGTCAAGTGCGTTTCCTTTGGGTATATAATCAGACCTCGTGTGTTTAATGTTTCACATCAGATCGTTGGTGTATTTCCACAATGAATTGCCCAAGTGATACCCCATGACTTCAATATTTCGTCCATCATTCTGCACAATTAGTCATTTATGATCAGGTCTTTCTGGGTTCCTCACTCTCCCGTCATTTGCATATATTTTCTTGGTGAATTCCCTTCTGAGGTTTACAACTTCAGCGGTTCATGAACATGTTGATCATGTTAGCGTTATATTCGGGATGGACCTATCATTTACTGTTGCTTCTATTCCCATCATTTACCATAGTTGAAGCATCATTTACCATGGTTGAACCATAGTTGAACCCAGTTTACCATACTGATTTCGCTGAACCCAAGTCAGTGAAGCAAAGTCGCCAGCATCGCAGCCTGTCTGTCACAGGTACGGAGCCTTTGCCTCGCGTTTACGGCCCGGACCCGTGCGCACGTGCCTGGGTCACCCATGGACACCGCTGGGGACTGTGGATGATCCCAATTGAGATGTGGTGAACGGTTATGGTTCGATGCTTGAGGATTTTGGTGGCCCAAACGAGGTTATCCAAGAAGCAGTTTGGGGGAGATTTCAGACTTGGGACAGCCCTGCAAGGTGGTGCACCAGCTACTTGGGGTCGTGATGCAACAAGTATTGGGTGAAAGTAAAACCACCGAACATAAGTAGGGCACCACATAGACTCTTAAAGAAAACTTATAATTATCCCATAATTATCCCAAATAATCATCCCTTATTGTTGAAACCCCAATGTTTTTATTCGTTACACCATGTTATACCATAGCCCATGCACTTCTCATCCTTCACCGTCCATCATATGTAGCGCAGGCTGCGGCCTCGGCTGGAGCGCCCCGCAGCCTTGAAACGTACCTGCTGGAAGCGACAGTCACGACAGGCCTGGTGGATGGAAGTTGAGACACTTGGAAGGGATGCAGCTGCGAAAAAGACCGGGGATGGAATGGATCATCCCCAAAAACATGAATTAAACAACTAGCAATTGGGGATGATGTTGATTTATTATTGAGTCTACCACATGGGATTAATTAGGGACGATCATGGGAACATCATGGGGATATAATGGGAATATCGTTGGATGTAATGGGACATCCAACGAAATTAACATGAATATCATGAATATTTGCTTGGGGGCGCTGGGAAAACTCTTGGTTTTCATGGGTTTTCACGTTTTTTTTCTTCAACTACGCAAGACTGGCTAAACCCATTGGGTGGGCCAAGTTCATCAGATCTGGGGCCCCAGTCATCATCCTTTTTAACAGAATTTTCCACCATAAACCATCATAAACAATCCATCTATTGGATATAAAAATGTGACCTCCATGAAATAACAAACCTCCATTTGAAGTTTCTTGCGTTGAAGATCTTTAAACCAATTCAATGAACTTTGCTGAATCACCCGAGGAAACTGCCTAAGTCAAGTCAGCAACTGGCCCTGGTGTCGGGATGGGCCAGCATTGGGCAATCATTGGCACTTTATAAGTCAAACGGGTCAAGCTTAAGGGCTAAAACAAGTTTGGCTTCTGAAGATATCCTCTGGTTATTTAACATGGCCATGGTATAGATGGCCCATAGAAATAGATGGTTTACCTATTAAAAATGGTGATTTTCCATGGCTATGTTAAATAACCAGATGGTATTTTGCATATGATGATTGTTGCTAGAAATCATTGCAGTTGCTGATATGCTTTTTTTTGACAAACTCTGCCGGAATCGCCCAATGCGGAGGTTAAAACCATCGTAGATGTTCCGAGCAAAACCAGTCGGTTGATGGTACATGACCAGTTCATTTGCGGCCCTGAAGCCAAACCTGCCATTTGAGGCATTTCTTCGACATTTCTTGTTGAGCCTCGCTGGCCGACCTCACAACTTCACTTCTAGTCTTGGATGGTTTGAATATTTTTCGAACACACTCGAGTCCGATGAAAGGTTTCAGAAAGATCGATTTTGTTTAATTACGTATAATTATTAATTCTTGGCATTGTGTCATCTATACGCTTGCGTCAGGGGTGGCACCCCCGTGCCTATTGATCGCTGGGTAGATTCAGCAGTGTTTAGCCAGCTCGGCCAAAATGTCAGGTTTGTTGGTCAAAGACAACGATTGGTCACTGCTCCAAGAGTTCTTAGCCCAAATGCACCGTATAGAAGCAACCTCAATGTTTTGCAGATAGATGTGCCGTACGTAGTTGGTTCAATTCCATCATCATCAGCAGCTCTATGATGGGCACACCCTAGCAGCGAAATCTTCCGGCGGATCCAGATCGAAAGATGATTGGCAAGGTTAAGTGTAGTTTAAGAACTGTCCGTTGATTTTTTTGAGATCTTTTGAGAGTTATATAGTTCCAGGATATGTCGGACCTTGATGAGTTTGCAAGAAGTATAGTGTAAGTTCATATGGTTCGTATGCCCACAAGTGTTTTTTTAAATAGGGTTTGCAAATTGTTCTATAGTACCTGTTTTAATTGTCTGGCTAGTCCTGCTGCTGCTGCTGCTGCTGCTGCTGCTGCTGCTATAGCTTGCCCACAGGGGGACTCGACATGACTCGACTCTGACCCTTGTGCGCAGAGAGATCACTTGGATGATCTTGGATGTGCGCAGAGAGGAAGTTAATCATTAAGTCATTAAGTATGATCGGTTCACCCATTGAGTGTTGGATGTCCCCGGTTAAAGGAGGTTATTCCATGTTATTCCACTGCCCAGCTCAGCATAACCCCCAAGGTATGGGTAAATCATGGTATGGCACTTTTCTAGTAGACCTAAACAAAAATCTTGGAGAAACGATGGCTTCAACCAGAGAACTTCCCGACTCCCAATGACTTCCCCACAGTTGAGCAAACTCACTACCATTTACATTTGTGTATATCTATGTATATATATATATTATATTATATTATATTATATTATATTATATACCCATATATACCCTGGGATTCCATGGGCCATATTTGCAATAGTCGTTTCAAACTAGCTTATAGCAGGGTTTGCTAGTACATACAAGGATTTGTGCTGGTATGATTCTTAGCCATATAGTCGACACATGTTTGCTGGTATAGCGGCCTGTGACAGTACTGAGCGAATTCTGGCATCGTGTGAAACATATGGCAAGTCGACACATTGTCACAATGTAAACATGGTCATACATGGCCCATGGAATCCCAGGCTATATTATGTATGATACATATGTATATATACAGATAGATATATATTATATTATATATATATACTGGGTATTATTGTCACCCATGAGCCGGAAACCCACGACCAACCACGATTTGGGAGAGTTTCCCCATTCTATTTCAGTAAATCCCATTCTTTGCTCATTTCGTCAACCCTAACTTTGGGAATGTTCCAAGATTACGAAAATATTGGCACATGATCAAACGCCTGGTTTTCATCCTTGTTTTTGCAAAAATCCTGCCACGGAAATGTCTCCAGGGCCCCCATGCCCATGGCATCCATGGCTGGAAACCGAGGCCCAAAGGTCCGGCAGATGCCAAGCCTTCCAAGCTGCAAAAGGTCACGGCCTCCTGCGGCATTTCGCCCGAGGGCGTGGCCTCCGTCTCGCTGCGCGCAGCTCGGTGATGGATTTTCCAACGGGTGCCCGTTGGGCGTTGGGAGAATACCAACAGAAATCATTGGGCTCAATTTATAGAAAACAGAGGGGATTAAAAGATGGATTCAAGATGATTATGATGATTCAAACATCCCAATTGAAATTGCTGGATTTAATCATCCGAAAGTGGGGAGTTGGTTTGACAACAAAGGTGATTAAACCAACCATTTCATGGGTCAAATGGAGGTACAATGTAACATAATACCAATAGGTTTGTCCAAAAAAAATGGTTTCCATGCTCAAATGCCCATCGCAATTGATGACATTTAATCGTGCTCTTTCTGTGGCAGGTTTCGATATGTTGCGATGCTTCGTTTCTCATGTTTACCGTTTAAATTTCGCGGTTGATCGGTTTTCCTTGCATCTCACTAACGCATCTAACGCTGATCAACACAAAATAACCCAGCAAAACAGTGAATTTTAGATCGTTGTATTGGGGGGTCATTCTTACTATCCGCCCTGGGCCCTTCAGGATTCAGATAGCACCTTTGACGAAGAAGGTCTGGACGTGGAGGGGCTGTACATCAAGCATTACGGCGCCTGAGTTGTGCAAAATGCGGTTGTCCATGGGGTATGGTCTGGGGGAAAATGCATGTATTATTGCGTCGTATTATTGTGTATGTTTTTTTTTGAACATTGGGACTTACCATGAATTTCTCCATATTCGCAAAACAGGCATCACCAATGGCCGCGACTTTTGCCAGGAGTGGAGAGGTGTCATAGATGGAGCCATTGGCTTTCGTGGTGCGAATGAACAGTCAAAGTTCAAAGTTTTTCATGCTGCAGAGCACTCAAACTGGGGCTCAGATTCCAAAGAAACATCCAGTTGATTGTTGGGGGGGAATGGTCGTGAAATTCGATGTAGGACCTAGACCTTTACGAACAGTAGCAGAGAAAATATGACAAAATAATGGATTCAGCGCGGCGCTAACTTTTGACAGGACAATCATTGTTGCAATCAGGAAACCTTCAGCAGTATCAAGATAATGTCAACTTTTAAAAAAAGCTTCAAGCAGGAATAAGCATGAACTTTGAATGGTTTTATAGTGTTTACACCTCAACGACATGAATTACCATAGCCCATATGTACAAATCACAATTCCCAAATCCCTGAAAAAAAACAATGGTGTTTCACGAAAACATGCAAGACTTTTGACAGTTTTTGGTTCTCCATCGGTACTCTCTAGCAATGTAACATGGCAATGGAAAACACCTCGTATAGATGATGTTTTCCCATTGGCACCCACTTAAATAGCCATTTACTTGGTGAATTTCCCACCCATTTTTGAGGACACCAGAGGGTTCACGTCCCCAGTATACCATCTGAAAGCACCATTTTGGTTGATCAAACGCCAGCCATGTGATCTCGCCCCTTCTCCCAGGTCAGGTAGCCGCCCGACACTTCCAGATCCACGACTTGTCACCGGAGGGCTTGGAGCCTCTGCAGCTGTGGGCCAGCACCATACCAGATGGAGCCATTCTACTGATGGCGATGGAGCCTTGATGCAGGGATGTTCATGGCTTCAAAGGGCTGGAGAAGTGGCTGAAAAAACCCATAAAAAACCATTAAAAACCCTTCGGAAAATGGAGGAATTTCATGATGTTGAATGGAACTTCTGGTTTCAGGGTGGATGTGCGGGGTAGGTTCTTCGGATTTCACGGGGTGAATCCCCGGGATTGCCGGGGTAGGTTGATGGTCGGTCCCTTTCGACTGAGATATACGTGGATATACGTGGATATACGCATGCTAGCTGCTATGGATCTGCTTGGGAGTTTCATGTATTTTCAACCAGACTCGGGATGACTGGTTGAGGTATATAGTATTTTTGAGATGGATTTAAAGTTAAATCCACCAACTTGTGATGTATTTTGATGAATTTTGATGATTCCGAATTTGGAATGTCGTTCTTTTCTTTCTCCATGGTCTTCTGCAGCAAAGATTGAGATGATGGGGATGACAAAGCGATCTATGGCCATGGTCACCGATAATCAGAGAAGCTCCACACTGAAATGTTCAAAGTCCATATCCTTATGTTTGATCTTTACAACCCATATGTTTGATGACATTTATTTGATTTTTGAATCCTAGGTTTGATGGTTTGGCGAAAAATCCCCTATCTTTCATACTTCAATTCAACACTCCTAGTTTTGAGCGTTCACCTATAACATCCTATAACCACATTGATTGAAAGTAAAGCTCTCATCTTTTTCATGGTTTAACCACTTTATCACCAAACATTCTTGTCGCCATGGCTCCAGGTGGGCATTGCTGGCGACGTCACGCCACTTCTCCACACCTTGGCGCAGTTGGGCGTGCCGCAGGAGGCACCACCGGAGCACTGCAAGGTGCTGGCGTGCGTGTCTATGGCGCCTGGGCGAGGAAAACAGGAAAAAATAGGGAAAAGGGGTAGAAAATGCTTGGAATTCAGAATCTGTAACAGAAATGTGGTTTAAGAATTGGACAATTACAGGACATGGAGTAAGTTTTGTAAGTATACACGGCGCTTGGGTGGCAATCTGTCCACCAAACGCATCAAAGGACTATAAATTCGGAAAATTGGGATGGTAAAACGGAGGTTTCATGGATAACTTACGATATAATTTGATATAACCTTTGAACTTTAATGGATTTTGAGAGGGTGAGTAATAATTAATGGAGGTTTAATGGAATTTAAAAGAGATTTGTCCTTGCAAAATGCCAGCCATGGAATTTTGATTCATATAAACTTGGAAATTTGGATGGGAAACCATAAATGGCCAGAACTTGCCCAGAAACCCATGTCACTACCATGAAGACATGAAATCCATAAAATACGACACAAGATCTCATAAAGCACCACGTCCACTGTCCAATTCCAGTCCCAGGATTGGATCATGAGACTTATGGCTGAAATTCTTGTAGATTTTCCATAGATTTTTCCCTTGCCCTCTGGTAAACTATGGTAAACTAACAGTTTGCTATTGAAAATTGCCCATATAGTTCGTTGATTTACCCATTAAAGATGGTGATTTTCCAGTTTGCAAACTCCCAATGAATTTCCCCCAAGGCGGGCGAAGCCACGGAGAGAAAGGCGATGGCCAACCACGCCTCGCCGGACGTGGCCTATGCGTCATTGCTCTTGGACCCGCAGCTGCTGTGAGATAAACATCGCAGCCGAATTGTGTAAAATAAGGGATATGACCATGAATTAACCATCATGAATGGGATATAAAAGAAGATTTACCATCCAAGTGGATGGCAGCATATGAATCTTAATAATTTAGCCATCCAAATTGAGAGGTTTAACCAGCAAAAAATATATATCGGGAATTAAGAATGGATCTTGTAATGGTTGTAAAGCTAAACATGGGTTAAAATGTTAAAAGTTAAAACCAATTAAGAAAATAATCAGCCAGGCTGATCATGTTTTAGGGCCAATAACCCACCTATACAGGTAAGTTTTACTGGATAAAACAAGCATCAACTAGGTAATATTGAAACTAGATTGGATATGTTTATATGATGATATTAGTTGATGTGGTAAACCCAAAAGAAAGCTTGCGAACATTATCTGAAGTGGGAATTAACCATCAGTTGTTCCTCCAATGGCACTTGGGTTCACCACGATCATATTCCAGCTTACGAACCGATCCGAGCGATGATGTTTACCAATGCGGAGGTGCTCAGGTATAAAGCAAGTGTACACTTCTCATTTTTCGGATTGATTGGTTGTTCATTTTCCCGGCCTTGTGCATTTTGACACCTTGCCTTAATTGTTAAAGCCATGGATGTCCCATGTTAGGGTGGCCTCTTGCTGGGCCCGAGGCATAGGGATGTTTGTGGCCTGGGGTCAGTATCAGCACGCATCACTTCACTCTCTACTTCTCTGCTTGGTTTACCGCAGCCCTCTCAAGCGGAGTCTAAAGAAGGATCAAACATAATTGAGCAATATCTCAGCCCAGCAACTGAGGTAACTCGGTAAATTGACCGATGTTACATGATGTTACAATTTTCAAAACCAAAAACCAGGTGTATCGTTGGGTTTTTGACGTTAGGCAAAAGCTGTCCTTGTAGTGACGCCCGGACCTGACAATACCAAATCTTCAAGCACATTTGGCGGTACCATGATCCCGTACTTTTTCAAGTCAACATCCAAGGTGCTGAAAAGCCAGAGGTTCCCAGCCCCACGATTGTAGCATTATGATGCATTATGGAAAAATGATTGCACATTGAGTGTAGGATCCCGTCGAAGTCTCGGTTTCTGAAAGTTGGGAGGTGCCATGGAAGGCATGGTTGACCTGGATTCGTTCGGGCTATTCTCACTGGCACCCATGGCTAGTGGATCAAAACATTTTGATGGCAGGAAAAAAGTAGTGCATGACCATTGAGAAATAATGTCTCCAGTGAAAATCTCACACCTCCCTTCCAGGTTGCAAAAGGCCAAAGCAGCCCAAATTTTCTTCCGAAGGGCTAGTGGCAAAACATCAAAGAGATCAAAAGGATATTCTGTTGTAGCTTTGGGCTGGTAGAGTAGGACCCTGAAACCACCAATCAAGTGAGGGCTGAGAAGGATCGAATGGAGACATTGGAAGAACTTAGTTACCCTTAGGGCTGAATGGATCCAAATGGCTGGAACACATGGCACATCTGGAACACATCGGGAAATTTTGACGAACATTGTACAACTGTGCAGATCCAGCGCTTGCTCTTGTCAAACGATGCGCTCGTAAAACAAGCCTGCGCAGTTTGGAGGCGAACAGCCACGCTTGCCGAGGAGCTTGACGCACGTGGGCCTGGACATGGGTTGATCTCGGTTGTCATGTTTGATTACAGGGTTTGATGACCTGCCAAGAAGCAGCAAACATAAGAAAACCATCTACAAGGGTGGTATCATGGGGGAATCATGCAATAACCAATGGTGACACCATTACTATATATTATATATTCCTATTTGGGTGCTCCCGAGTAATCCCGAATGGCAAGCCACCAGTGATGATATACTGATCCAGGAGATATAACAGTCAGTAACAGTCAGTTATAACATGAAAAACATGAATATTTATAGCAACGATACGCTGAAGAGATGGTATGTTTGATATCCAGTATTACTTTGCTATATAAATATACTTTAACTATTATAGCTTATAACTTAAACACCCGTGATGACATTACCCAAGCACAGCTACTCGAGTGTTGAAATCCTGTGTGGCATGGCACATCCAAGTTGTGCAGCTCAATGGATTGGTTTTGTTGGGACAATTGAAACTCGAAAGCCCCATGATTTTAATGGGAAAATCATGGAACATCGATGGTTTCCGGTCCAGATTTTCCCAACCAAACCAATCAAAACTGAATCACCAGTGGCTTGATCAAGAACATACGTGAACCATTTGGTATACCCGGGGATGGCTAGTTTCATACATTTGGTTTTTGCAATATACTCATAGGCTGCCCTTGTTGGCAAAAATACTGCCCGAAAAAAAGAATCCATAGCCTCACAACCAAGATTTCTCAAGCTACTATAGAAATTCACCATTGTTTCATCATTTTTGTCGGGACCCCAGGGACCCCAGTGCTCCACGTATGGCATATATGGACTATTAACGAAGATATTTGCTCCAAAAATGACCCGGTTTTGTGGGTAAATATACCGGCACCATGGAGCATATGAAATAGCTATGTTACAATGTTACCTGTTGATGATTTTCTCATTTAAACCGCCATTATGTCCATCTATATGGGATTGTCAGCCCCTCTGAGGCTGGAGGAATTCCTCGAGGAGGACCTTTTTTTGAGGGATGTCCGCGCTGAGACCTGGCATTTCATGCCTCCAAAAAAGGATGCCGAAAAGTGTGAAACCAGGTATAGATGAGAACTTGTCCACATATGTTCCAGGTCTTCAACTTTTCGGCATTTTTTGAGGGGGGTTGCTATATATAAATTCGATGCCCAACAAACCAACATGCCAAGGTTGCAGGTTGAACCAAAGAAAAATATAGGGTCAACAGCCTGGTCCTTCGTTAGCAAGTATAGCTGGGATTTATGGGGGCTCATCCCCAAAATATCGTATTTCCATAGGTATTCATAGGTTTTCATCCATAGCCGAAGAATATGTACTGGACTATTGGCACAGTTGTTGACATAGGAGCTGGTCGTGCCGGTTGTTGACAACACATTTTTTCTATGTTTACGAGCTACCATCCCAATTCATACCGTTCTGTTCAACAATGACTAGTACCTGACCGTTGTTGTTCTAGTTGTTCTTGTTGTTCTGGTTCTTCCTGTTCTCCTTGTTATTGTTGTCGTTGTTGTTGTTGTTGTGGTGGTTGTTGTTGTTGTGGTTGTTGTGGTTGTTGTGGTGGTGGTTGTTGTTGTGGTTGTGGTTGTGGTTGTTGTGGTTGTAGTGGTTGTTGTGGTTGTTGTGGTTGTTGTTGTCTTTGTGGTTGTCTTTGTGGTTGTCTTTGTTGCTGTCGTTGTTGCTGTCGTTGTTGCTGTCGTTGTTGCTGTTGTCGTCGTCGTCGTCGTTGTTGTTGTTGTCGCCGTCGTCGTCGTTGTCGTTGTTGTTCTCTTCCGGAAGTATTCTTGATCTACACAATCTACACTCTACAATTTTCAAAACTAAGAGAAGCTCCCGAACAATATCAAAGAAACAATGGAAGTAACCTCCAGGGTTTCAACACTTTCTTCCCTACATCGGAAATCATTCAGCCACGCATTTTGTGGAGCTAATCATGTCCAACTAAGGTTTATCATGGGTAGATCTACAGTTGGATGGCTTTACAAATCAAAATTCCCGGTGAATTTTACAATTAAGACACAATTTGAAAATCAATCCATTATTCATAAGTCCCAGTGATAGATGTGTTGATCCCAGTTAAAGTGGTTCTTGGCCAGGATCTGGGGTCGCCTGGGTCGCCGCCACAGTGTGGAAGCACGGATTGATCTTGTTCAGGGGGTGACTTGGGGGTATCCCATTTGGTCACCATAAGTTTCAATACTAAAAGGGTCCAACTTGGATGATTTTGGGGGTACCACCATTTTAAGAAACCTCCATATGGCTACTCTCCAGAATCATGGAAAAGTGAAATCCGATCCTAGAAGAATGAAATTCCTGTTTTTTTGTTATAAATTATGGTTTGCTATCATGGTGAAATTAACAATTAACATCCAATGTTTTTAAAATGTTCCTGCAATTTTCTGGGAGGAATGTGGCCAGAATTACAGACATGCCAGCTCAGGATATTGAAAAATAACTTGATTTCATACAGGATTCAAGGAAGTAACTAAGTAACACCACAAAATGATGAAGATCACCAGTTTTCGGATGTTTCTTCCATCGGGACTCGAATCGATGCAACCAAAATCAACAACAGACAACTTGGATGCGCCGTGGATTTAGTTAACTGGTTGTATTCCCTTGTAACTGGTGTATTTCATAGTTTTTCAACAGGACTTATCCAGTACACCAACTCCATCCAACTCCATAGCCTATTATATTGAGAAAACTGATCAAAAGTGACTGAATTTGTCAGAATGACTCATGTTGATAAGAACCCTGTGTGTTTGGAGATTCACATTTTACAATGCTTTATACAGGGTAAGATCCACATTCAGCATGGCTACAACTCACTGTACATATCCAACAGACCTCAATAAGTGTGACAGACCTCAAAGATTGTACAAACAAGATGAAGCCCACGAACCCGAATGCTCACACGTATATTAATGGTACAGATGTCAAAACACATGGTTATGCAGTCACGCACAATGCCTGTCTGCAATAGTTTATTTGAACAGTCTTGTACATGTTTCCCTTGTTACCAGTCTGCAGTGTGGAGTGGAAAGTGTGGAGTGTGGAGTGTGAAGTAAGGAGTGTGGAGTGTAAAGTGTGGAGTGGGGAGTGTAGAGTGTGTAAAGTGTAGAATGCGGAGTGTAAA
>Ga0126342_10001299_pt1 | contig 34413 bp, 33 predicted proteins | sample Cyp1metagenome_FD_92528 | JGI IMG/M metagenome (GOLD analysis project Ga0126342, IMG submission 92528) | Coral microbial communities from Lord Howe Island, Old Settlement Bay, Australia - Cyphastrea 1 metagenome | ecosystem: Host-associated > Invertebrates > Cnidaria > Coral ...
AGTACCAGAAGTACCAGAAGTACCAGAAGTACCAGAAGTACCAGAAGTACCAGAAGTACCAGAAGTACCAGAAGTACCAGAAGTACCAGAAGTACCAGAAGTACCAGAAGTACCAGAAGTAGGAGTAGGAGTAGTAGTAGGCGTAGTAGGTGTAGCAGGTGTAGTAGGTGTAGTAGGTGTAGTAGGTGTAGTAGGTGTAGTAGGTGTAGTAGTCGTCGTCGTCGTCGTAGTCGTAGTCCTAGTCGTAGTGGTAGGAGGAGGAGTAGTAGGAGGACTAGTGGGACTAGTAGGACTAGTAGGACTAGTAGGACTAGTAGGACTAGTAGGACTAGTAGGAGGAGGAGGAGTAGTAGTTGTTGTTGTAGTAGTAGTTGTTGTTGTAGTAGTAGCAGCAGTAGTAGTAGCAATAGCAGAAGCAGTAGCAGAAGCAGTAGCAGTAGCCGTAGCAGTAGCACTAGCAGCAGCAGCAGTAGTAGTAGTAGAAGTAGGTGTTGTAGCAGTAGTAGTAGGAGGATGAGGAGGAGGAGTAGGTGGTGGGGGAGGGGTGCATTTGATTCAGACGAAGCAAAAACGCGCAGCAAGAGAACAAGGGAACAAGTACAAACCAAGAACAGAAACAAGAACAACACCTTCCAATCAGACACGCCGGCAGGCCGGCGGATTCATATATACTCATAGTATTCAGGATACCACCGAGTGCACATGTCTGTTCGCAATCAGGGAAGGATGTTCTTGGAATTCTTCGTAGTGTTTCTGTGACTCCAGGCTTTTCCAGAGGATGAAACGATCGAACATCAGGGGAAGTTTCTGGTCGTATTTTTGGTTCTCTATCTTACCTGGTAATGATGATCCTAGTTGACTTTCGTACTTCTGAGATGGCTTGAAACCACCAGCCAGTATCACAGAAACAACTGGATCCGCAAAACTGTTTGTCTTCTACTGGATCCTTGGCACGGCCAGGTAGCAGCATGTATGGGTTTACCCGAAAATACTGGTTGATGAGTTTAACAATTTCCATTACAGTGCCGTATAAAGTGAACATATGCCCCATTTTCAGGCATGCACATCTCTCCTTGCGAGGTCTTACCTGCTTACTCAGCCTTCGTCTATCAAGGTGCGGACAGCGGTTGAGACATGTTGAGACCCAGATCAAGCTGAGCTGTCTGAGTAGTTAGGGGATGTTGGGGATCTTCAGAAAATAAAAAAAAAAAATGATACGAAATGCACCGGGCCTCGATGCCCCCAGAAGTTGTGGCCATGGGCTTGAAGATTGCCCAGGACGGTGGCTGGCAGAGGATGGGAGAAGAGAAGCAGACTGGCCATGTACGGCGGTGACCTTTGATGTCCAGGCCAAGTCAGGTGACCTCCTGAGGACATTTTTGAACACCATGAGGGGATGTCTAGAAAAAGTGGAGTGTCCAGTACTGGAGACTTGGGCATATGGAATTTCTCCCCAAAGCTGGTCATTTTAGAGTGTCACGGCAATTCGGCGCTCAGCTTGGCAGGCCACTGAAGCTCTGCGTTTTGGGATGGTTTGGAGCACTCTGGGGCCCAGCCGCTTCCATCTCACAGAGTCTTGGCCATGTCAGTAGATGGGCAAGTCGGGTGAAAAAATTGGACATTGGAAGATTGGCATGTCTTTAGTATTCTTTAATGTATGTTAATGTGATTTTATGTAATTCTCTAGTTAATTTTGTCTGCACAAATGCAAACACACATATTCATATCATATATTGATATATCCAGCAATGGGGATAGCAAGAACAAAATGGGACAGGATCAACCCCGAAACCATGATCCTGGAGGTTTCGATATATCGTTGCTAGTTTAGCCATTCCAATATATTGAGTTTTGAGATGTTTTGGCAACATTTGCCATTAACCAATAATCAACAATTAACTGATTAACTCGTAGTAAAGTATGAAAAAAACCGTTAACTTCGAGTTGCTGAAGGTGGTTTTCCCCCACTGGGAAATCCAGTACTTGGGCAATCGATGGGAAATCCACCACTTGAGGAATCCCAAAAGGGAGTATGCTTTTCAGTTTTTGCGACTTTACTTAAGTTAATCTTACTAATAGCAAGATGGGGATGGGCCAAAACCTATTATTAAATTACCATATTTGAGGGAATAAACACCAGCTACTTTCGGTTTTGAACATTTTTGAACCATAACAGTTTAACATCCATAACCCAATTTTCACCAAGCATCAGGTGGGGCATTCCTGGCGTTCCTCCCACGTTGCATGGCTCAGCTCCAGCAACGTGGCGTTGGTGGAGATTCCCCATGCAGGACGCCGGGACCGGGCCGGATTTGAAACGGCGAGAGAAGAAATAAAGAGAAACATCGGATAGAAAGAAAACAATATATGATATTATCGATATGAATATGTAATATAATATATATATACACATATATCAGTCTAAATGATTACAGAGCCTCAGGACGTTTCACGGTGGAGCTGCAGAAAGTCAGTGGTTCACATCCGTTGGGCACTGGACATATTGGATCATACCTTCCAGCACGCTGGGTGTCCTGACAGTGTTGGGGAACAGGATGAAAGAAGGATATGCGTATCTGTAAACATGACCATCATGACCACCTAGACATTTATCCAGAACATGTATATGTATATGTATGTATATATGTACATATGTAGACCAGAAGTATGAAGTATGTATATAGAATATAGAATATACATGTGATACTATATATATACATACATCTGTAAAGCATATATGTCGAATTTGTAGATCAACATACATATGTATACTGTATTTGTACATACATAGTGGTTTTCATCATACTCTTTCTGAATATCTTAATTTGACTGACTTTGAGTGGTCATGCCAGTGTGTTCGGCCATTGAGGAGCCTCATCGGTTTTCATGCTTAGGGAGGCAGCTAGTACCTGAAATAATTATGTAGACGCTTAGACGGAATCTATTTTGTAGTGCAAACAAGGTAAAACACTTGTCATGAAATGTCTATGGTGACTGTATTGGCTATCCACCGTGTTCCAGATGGTTCTGGACAGTTTGTATGTCTTGGTGGCTTGCACACCTTATTTGATTTGTTTATAAATTAACCATTGCCCACGAGTTACAACAGCCGTGGAGTCAGAGCTCCCAGGCCTTCCATGGTCTGAACAACGTTCCGAAGGATATGAAGCTGCTGCGGCCGGTGCCACTGGAGCGTAGGACACACGAGTTGAACCGGGAGTTATCGGAATGGAAGTGATACCGATAGAGTGAAACATGTTGCAAGATGACATTTGGGTGTGATAGAAATGGTCAAGTGGGTTTGGGACCCATTGCTGGGGAATCAACACGACAGCATTTTTTTTGCCTCCAAATGCCTGATTTATTGATCTGCTCAAGGCACTTTCCTGCCACGACGTTCGGCACAGTCTTCCAACAGTCAGCCATGGTTGGTGCTGTGTGCTTGGTTTCAACAAAGGCTTCAATGAATGGGGATAAATGCCCAATCATGCCTAATCCAAACAAAATCGTAGGAATCGATAGTCCAACAAAGGCACCGCCAACCAGTTCGAACATCATTTCTGGGACTAAGGTGCCAACCTTTTTTCCGGGTTGCCTCACTTCTTGCGTGCAACGGTGGTTGCTAAGTGCCTCTTTGCCAAGAGGATCTAAGAGGGGCAACTTGTTGAGCCAATTGCCATGTCAGGATCGAGTTCGTGGGCTCTGGCGAAACGCTGGGCTGTGGTGTTGATGGGAAAGCAGCTCGGTGAAAACCGCTGGCCTATGATTGGCCTGTCGTGCGTTTATGACTGTTTCTGTTTATAGATGGCCAAAATGTGGTGGTTTCGGGATACATCGGGATACACATGTGTTGATTTTCATGTTTTTCTCTTTGACTTGAGATGCTTGTGCCCAATGTTTTTTTCTTGGGCACGGCAGCGGGGTTGAAACCAGCCACCAGACGCTGACCGCTGACTGTTGCTCTTCAGGAGCGAAGCTTTTTCCTTTCATGGCTGTGGCAAGTCACCGAGCAGAACTGTCAGGCAGCCTACCCTGCTTTGTTAGCCAAAGAGTTGAAGGCTGCGTATCAGCTGGAGGCGAGTGCCTTGTTGTCACTGTGTATGATCTCATCTTTTGGGGCTAAAAATGTGGTTGGTGGTTGACCTCCCTGGTTTTGGTGGTTAGAGCTCCATCCAGCTTTTTTGAGTTTGTTTGGATCTCTGAGTTGTGAAATGTTGGACTTCAGTCATTGACCAGACCTGAGTTTCGGCTGTGGCCGTGGGATCATTCCAGCCTCAGGCACTGGTTGGAGTTGGCGTGGTGCAAAACGCCTATCACCACGTCCTTTGGATCAACTTGTTGCTTCTCATTACGATCCAACGAGGGCAACAGAACCTCTCAGAAACGGATTTTGTTCTTGAAAGGATCAACAAGGACATTGGAAAAAAAATCCAAATGAATCCCAACGAGTACTGTTACCCAGATGGAACGAGTTCAGAAGTCCGTGTCGCGGAGCAAAACCTCAACAAATATATACAACTTATACAAATATATAATTAAGCATGAAGTTCTTGACCCTGACCCAATTTTTGTTTATATTCACCAGTTGATCGAGATTGACAAGATTAATTGGATCGCTTAGATTAGATGTGAATTCAACAGCTTAGATTAAATCCGATTGACGGATGGGACAGGTTTGGTTGGACTAGGTTAGTTAGTAGATTGATAGATAGATACTGGTAGATTGTCGTTGGTCTACGTGAATCAGATAACCTGGATATTAGATAGATACAGTCAATAGATCAAGAGAATGGCATAGAATAAAATATACCAGATTCCGAAAAACAAAAAGCAAAAACACAATAGACAAAATATTTCACTTCAAACACATAGAATATCATAGAATCATAATATAACAGAATAGCCAAGTAAGATGGAGATGAACAGATAGGATAGATACACAACCTCTTCAGGGCTCGAGTCCTGCCATCGGTTTCTCCATTTGAAATGACCAGTTTAACTTGGATGACCCAGTTCTTGGGCTCAAAAAACAATTCTCCATCGCCTTTTGGAGACGACTTATTTGAATCCAGGTATTGTAAGTGCTGAGAGTATATAACCCCCCCATCCCCTGTGTTTAATGATCAAGTCAACCGTTGATCCTTTCTATCTTTGGAGTCAACTCAGTCAACTCATGTTCCCTTTTTTTTGGGTTCAATCACTTCAATCCCCATGGCCATGATGGCTTGGTTAATGTCAGGAAGCTTCGTTTGGCCAGGTGGCACAGCACTTGTTGGGGGACAAAACCTGGCTGCACTACTGGCCCCGGAGGATGGCCTCAGCGGCGGCCGGTGCGGGTGAGCTGCGTCGTTACCGGCCGCAGCTGGTGGTGGTGACCTGGCGCATCGAGGAAGTGGGATTTTAAAAGGCGAAAATTGTTGGATGGTGATTGGAAACATGGAGTTGACATGTTACCTATACTGTGCTATATATGTAATATTACATGTACATATAATTATAATATGTATATATATATATTATTTGGATGTGTTCTTTTCCTATGTTCGGGGGATAAGGTATTTCCTATTTGACCTCTACTTGCCTGAAGTGTCCAAGCTTGCATAGTGGCATAGTGCATCTGAGGTTCACCTGGGTATCGATGACTTCAACCAGCAAGGCGGCTGTTGGTGCCAGATATCGGATGGTCATTGGAAAACCCAACCTCCATCTTTGGTGAGTCTTTAGAGCTATCAATGTGAGATTGGCCCAAACTGATGCACATCAGAAATGTCATCCTTTCCAAGAAAGGACAACTTTTCTGAATATCCATTGCCCCATGAGCCAAAGCTGTCCCGGACGACCTCCTCAGGAGCTGCAGTGCCAACCAACCACACCTTCAGGGTGGTCTACAAGAAGCTCTTGCATTCAGTGCCTGTGGCTAAAAACTCACACCAGGTGGACAGCTCCGTTGATGCGTTTTGGGGTTGTTTTTGATCATCAGGCCCCCCTGGTGATAGTAACCATTCATGAAGGAAAAAAACAACAGCTGGAACTGGGTATGTCATTCAGAAGCAAGTCATAGGGGGGTTCATGGTGCTTCAACAGGGATCCACTAGGATGTACTAGGATCACAGTTTGAAGGCCATTACTGGTTGATACTCTAGATGTGTTTTTTTCATGATGTGTCTTTTTCCAGCCTACCCGTGATGATTTGGATGATCATGGATGATCCCCATTCTACTTTCATATTCTGTACATTGTGTTTCAAGTGGCTCAATCACCAGTGGAAGCCGTGAATCTGCGGGAAAAACCTGGAAACAGCGCTGAGATCATCGAAGCCTACGGCGGCTTTGGGCAGAAACTCACCATCTTGGCGCTCTGTGGGGGACGGTCCAATGGCTCCAATGGCTCCAATGGTGCAGATCCATGCGTGGCCTGTAGTCGGGTAGAGGAGCGGCCATAGGAGTGATATCACCTACTCTTAAACCAAAGCAGGTGAAGCTTAGAGATGTTTCATGGATTTTCATGGTGTATAGTTCTAGCTCGAAAATCCAGGATGACCCCTCAGCAATTGAGCAATTTGATGCAATTTGAGAATTTTCTAGATCCATTTCTGGGAGAAGCTGAAAGACTCTGATGCATTTTGTTGGCTACTTAGCCATAGATGTCCTTTTCCCATTGGTTGGTTGATTAATAGAGGGCTTTGTTACCAAAAGGACATTATTGTAAAATAGATTGTCCTTAGCTATACTTAGCTGTGATTTTCATAGTTTTGGAGTTTTCACCGAAAATCCACCAGGATGCAGTGCGATACTTCCACGACACACTGGATTTGCACGCAGACAATGCCACCGTCCAAGTGGAGTACTTCTTTCTGCCCTGCTGTGTCGAGACCCCATGTGGCGGACCGGCGGACTGGGTCAATGCTGTTGGAGACTACTTTGACCTATCCGACCTATCCAATTTTCTGGTACCCACTGGTTTTACGTGGGTTTTCCCATGTTTGACCCGTCCTTATGTTTTGTATATGCAGTCTGACACTGGGGTCTAGCTTGAGATGGTGAGAGCAGGATCCAAAATGCATCCAGAATGTAATCAGAATTTTGAAACGTGGATAGTTTAAACCTTTTGGATTTCGTCCACAATGTGCTGACTCTTGACCATCTCACCTTATGAAATCAGGGCATGACCATGCTTTCAAACTGACGGGGTGTTTTCTTTGTCCGTAAATATCCTTCGCTGATCAGTTCGTTGGTCACATGAGGGTCTTTCTGGAAACTCGACATTCCACGTCAAATTCGTTTGATGATACTGATGTTTCATGTGTTTTTTCAGTCTCGCAGTGTGGACCCCTCTCTCTCTCTCTCTCTTTCTCTTTGGCACGCACTTACACTGAATACACAAACCGCTTGGGTATTTTGGAGTACTTGATACATATGTCATCATATGTCACCATATCTTAACTATACTTCAGATTGTGTTTGGTATTTTCTCCTACTCATTGTGTAGGTCAAACTTCTTGGATCCCTTGAAACTCTCAAAATGCGTGCTTGAATCTACCGATGACGGTACCAATTGCCCTAACATTCCGAATTTATGGACTCAATATAGTAAACCCATGTAGCCCCCAAAACGAATCTTAAAAGATAGACATTTACCACTATTTTAAGATACATTAAGATACTATTATCCACTACTTTGTTTGATTGGAACATATTGGAACTAAAATAGTGTCTTTTTGATTCTCAGAGTTTGATGCGTTGCTACCCCAGGTACGCCCTCAGACTCTGGTGCCCTGACCTCCTTGGGTGGCATCGGTGCTGCGGAGCATCAGAAAATGGCCAGCAGAGTGGCATCGAAAATCAGGCGCGAACGGAAGGAGTTGGTCTGGCTGCGGCTTGGCGGATTTTTCATGCTTTTTACATTGGAAATTGCCATAGGTCCAGTGGAAAATATGTGAAAATATGTAGTTATCCAGATCCCAATTTGTTTTGGGTGTGCAAATTGGGGAGTGTATGTTCCAATGCTTTTATGGTCCTATCAATGGTTAAAGTGGATATCCAGATATTCAACAGTTTAATGATCATGGAGGGCATGGGACCAAAATGGTTCACCATGAACAAATGGATGGTGTCAGATCCTAAAACTTATCCAAAAATCCTGAATTTCAGTTGCTATGTTCCAAGTCGTTGATGTAGGTTTGTTTAGAAATGAAGTACACCACACCCCTTGCTTTGCCAATTTAAACGGGAAAATGATGAACCCCAGCTAAGTAGCACGAAAAAAGAAACGGGTTTTAATTAGAATGTGTTAGGTATTCTTTCAGCTGGATCCAGAAATCCTCAAATCTCAGTTGGGTTTGTGTGAAAATAGGGTACCCCCAAAATAATCATGTTTGCTATTCTTTCAAATTACCCTTTTGGAACATGTTCCACTGTTTTTGCACAAACGCATAGGTTTGTTCTGTGTGTCGATTGTGTTTGATGTGATTTGTTCAATCAGAAATGAAGAGAAATGATGATATCCTTGAAACTTCATGCCTGGTCAGCTTCAAACCAACTGAGTGTTTTCAGCTTTTGTGAGGACGAGATTGACTATGAAGAATTGCAAATATTTGCACATGCAAGCTCGATAAATGTTTCTTCTTTCTGAAGTTTTGTCATCAACACACAAAATTACATGTTGGCACTTTTTATATTCGTTTTATACAGCTTCGTTTGGTCATATGATTGGCTGAACCTGGCAGGGCGCTAATGGATTGGTAGCCACCAGCTATGATGGCCGCAGCGCAACCGTGGGAAGCTGTGGCGTTGCTCAGTTCGTTTCTGGCAATATCTGGCAATATTATATATGATATATAGTATACATATGTCATCATATATCCATATGATTATGTATGAATGCTCGTGCATTTATAAATATATACGTGATTGTGGATGAATATTTATATATACAGGCATTTCAATGTTTAAACGATATATAGCGTTTACATTGACTACATTGGACACATGCACACACACAACTTAACTCCTTCAAACTTCAATCATTATGATTTTCCAGAGAAAGGTTTGAAACGTAGCAGCAGCAAAGCAACAACCATGTGGCCAAAGTGCCGCTATTTCAAGGGGGGAAACTGCCAAAGCTTGCGGTTCCTTCGGCAGATGACAGCATCAACATCAAAACCTATTGCGCGTCTTGGTGAACTTTAATAGATACAGGGACATGGACATCGTCCGCTTTTCCAATTCATGTGACGCTGATCATTATATATCTTATGTTTTCTGTTTCTCTGGCTCCTTTTCAGGATTTCATGAGTTACCAACACGTGGTGTTTCACGGGGATCAAGAAGAAATCAACGGAGAAGCCGATCGACCGATGCGGGTCACCTAGGAGCTGGTCTCCGATGACATTTTTGAATAGACCATTCAGCAGGATGTGTCCATTTGGATGTGCCGCAAAAGTGTCTAATTCCAGTGTTGCTGTGCATCCACATCATTTCCACTGACATCTTGTTTTCACGTGATACAATATCTATTCTCATGAGTATATATTATGATATATAATTTAAATCAACATCTACATGGAGAGTATAAATCCTATCACTCTCCATTTCTTTGTGACTTTGGGATTTTTTTTCAGCCCAATTCGCTGACTGGGTCGGTAGGTGGAGAAATTGCGCTCGGCTTTGGCACAGTTGGCCTTGAACCTCCAGTGGGGAGTCCAACCTTTTTTTTGCCAGGCTTTACTCTCTATGAACATGGGTCATTAAATGTCCCCATTGAACATCACCCAACCATTAGGTATATGGTCTATAATGGCTACTATAAGGTGAGGTCCAATATACCCAAAATGGGACAGTTACCAACCCCTGATGAATGTTAATTTAGGATGGATGGATTTACCATTATTAATCCATTTTACTCCACAAATTATGGATTAATGATGATTAATGTTAGTACAGCAATAGGATCCACCATCCCCAAATTATCCCCAACCTTTGTCATTGTTAATGGGTAATATAAACCATCGAAATATAGCTGGTTTATGACATTGCTTTACGACCATTAATCAAACATGGGAGTGGAAACGCCAGTCATGAGTGGATATGGATGGTGTACTTTCCATGGCCGGGTAAAAATGATGGTTAGTACGGGCAACTATCCCAAGATGACCTTATTTCAGGTTGGTGGATTATTATGATTTACCCAGTCTACATAATACATATGCACGTGTATATATATATACACACACATCGTATAGCTATGTGTATTCATAGTATTACTTATATCATATTATATATATATATGTGTATTTATATTCATATGCATTTATAATATGTGTATCATTTTACACGTATCTAATACATACATATATATATATACACTTTCAAAGTTTGGGAATGACCCTGTCAGGTCTGCCGCAAGCAGCTCAGAGGTCTCCAGCCGGTGGTCTGAAGCCTTTGTCGGGAAGCCTGGGTGTGGAAAACATGGGGGAATTTAGCCAGCAAAAAATGTGGTTTCATGGGCCATGGGATTCAATGGTGATTTCATGGTATCAAAGGCTGCTTTCATGGGATTTAACCATGTTTAATAGGGTTCAATATGGAATTTAACCAGCAAACATTGTGGTATAAAGCCAACTTAATGGGGAGATGATGGGGTTAAGATGAGAGATACAACCAGCAAAATGCTATTTAAGTGTCTCTGGAAATGACCAAATGGCTGCCAATAAACATGATTCTTAAATGTGGTATAAATATAATATTATATATATATGGGTTTCCTGTTTTTTAGACAAACCCCAAAAATGCTGAAATCAAGGTCGAATGCCAGGTGAAAGAAATGCAGTGAAAGGATGTTTTCACGATTTACCCCAACATTTTACTGGCGAACATCGGTTTTGGGATAGGCCATCCTGCTGTAAACTGTCCAGGGCATGCAAGAAAACATGTCACTGAAGATCCTCGCGTTAAAACTGAAGGGCTCTTGAGGCTCTTACACTCTGGTAATTTAACATAGCTATTGAAAATGGCCATTTATAGTGAGTTTTCCCATTAAAAATGGCCATTTTCAATAGCTATGTTAGTCATTACCAGAGGGTAGTTCATGGACACTACAGGATGGTTTCACCCTCGGGTGATCCCTTAGTGAACCAACTGCTCCGAGGCCTCTTTGCGCAGTTCTCTGGAGGCTGTGAATGCTGCTGTGAATGCTGCTGTGTTTTTGGATGTTTTTGGTTGAACAGCTAAAAACATCCAAAAACATCCAAAAACATCCATGATTGACGGTGTTTTTGGTTGAAATCATGATTTAGTGACTTTATTGTTAACTCCGCTGGGTCAACAGGTCCCACCGGCAATCATTGACTGCTGCAGGACTCCTCAAAGAGCCAAGAAAGTGAACAGGCCCATTCTGGGAATTTGGAATTGGTGATTTGGGTTGAAATTTCAGGCATGTTTGGATGGCAGTGAGAGTGAGCATTCTAATTCCTATGCTTGGGACAGTGCAAGCGCAACCAGGGCGAAGGCAAGGGCGAAGAGGCGCTTGGTGGTCACACCATCACACAGTTGCCGCTTGGTCGTGACGGGTCGTGTGGTTTCAACATGTTTCACGTGCCTTGGGTGATCCCCAAATGACCCATGTTCCACCAAGGGGCCGCGAGGTGGCGGAGTTGGCGAACCAGCTGTGTCTTGGTGGCCTCCATTGGTGTGGTCAAAACCATGGTTTCCTGTAACAATAGTTTCAATATATTGCCATGAAATAAGTTTATAACTATTTATAACACTCTTAGAATATACCTATGACATCTTATGACATCCTATGACATCCTATGATCAAAAATAGTTTTGTACCATCCATATAGAACTTTGCATGGTCGCAGCATCAACAGTGTTAATCATTTGTCGGGGGATGTGGTCAATTGAGCTGGTCCGGATACATAAATGCGAATGTCATTGAGGAATGGCCAGGGTGACACAGGTTGAAAAAACAAGAAAAGGTGTCTACCCTTTGATAGCCAATATGGATGATGGCGCATATTTATACATGATTTACTTCACCTGTCAATACTGTTCAAAAAATGTGATTTTCCGCTATGTTAAAATTATTGTTCACCGGTGGAACATGGCAAGAGTGTGGGTCAAAATCCTACGCTCATCTATACTTGATGCTGTCCATGCAAATTGATTTCCTTGTGATCGTTTCGACCCTTCTGGGATGAAACCATGAAGCAGGTCATTTACAACATACCTTGCTTCGTTCTGAAAAAGTGTTGCCAGGCTACAAGGGCCTGAAAAACATCTACAACAAAAGTATACAACAGTCCCACATTTGATCCGTGCCGAGGCATCAGATTCATCAGCAGGTCTTGGCACAGGATAGTTCTGCTATGCAGGCCACCGTGCGAGTGGGTTTTGCCCCGGTGGGTCTTAAGAAGTCTAGGCGCAGGGCTGCGGGCCAAGCTCTTGTCCCATGGCCAGCACAGTCCCTCCTCATCATCCCAGCACAGGTGGCTGCCAAGTTGCGGGGAGAGGTGCAAGCCAAGTCAGCAGAACTTCGGGGAGACCTGGTCTGGAAACCCAGATGGTCGGATGGCCACTGCTTGCCCAGTTGACCAGCTGGCGGATGGTGATGCAGAATCCATGATGGGAATCCCTGTCAGCCAGGCAGGAGATGAAAGAGATGGACATCCAGAGAAGATAATGTACAGACAGGAAGATGGCATTGCAGTTGATGGCTTCAGCCATATTAATATGAAAAAGAACACTACAAGCTGGTGGTTGCAATGTGGCCAGAAGACATGGACATGAAGGAAACGTCAAATAACATCGAATCAACATATCAAGATATATCAACTATATCAACATATCATATCAAACAGTATGACATTATGTTGAGCTTTGCAGTGTGACCTACCTGCTTCACTTTCATATCGTTTCGCATGGTCAGGGCACCTGGGTGGCGACCAGACTAGTTTTTCATCACCAGTGGTTTAAGCCCTCGTCGTAGCATCTCAGGCTGGACTGCGTACGGAGTTGCTTCAGAAGCTGGAGGATGTGGGGGGTCTGTTTGTGCGATGGGGAAACTCTATGAAACTCATGGAAGCTCCCAAATCCAAATCTCAAGGTCGATCGGCATTTTGCCCATCTATCATAATCTATCAATATAGCCATGTTGGTGGTATTTCTGCATTTTTGGACGAACCCATTTTGCAAAAGTTTTCACGTTCCAAGAAAAAGCGGGAATGTGTATATAAACAAATTGGGATTTAGGCAGCAGAAGTATACAAACTTGCTAGAATTTGGACATGAATGGAAAACAAGAATGCTTGCTATCGAGACAGGCCAAGTGCAGAACATTGCTGGCGCTATCAACGCTGAATTGACATAATTCGAATCAACTCGAGCATTACGAACAGGTGCAGTGCAGGTGCAGGTGCTCGTCCCGGGTTCGTCACATATTTTCTGCCCACCAGATGGGACCCTGAAGGATGCTGGCCCAGAGACCAGCCCAGCCGGACAACCAGGTGACAATTGCCGCTGTGGGTTGAAGATCTGGTGAACACATGGAGGATCATCCCAGGGATAGTAACTGGATGTAACTGTTTGATAACCCGATCGTCAATAAGTCCGCTAGCTATCCGTAACTGGGCTATCCGTCTATAGTTGGGTTACAAGTTATAACCCCTTGAGAAACTTGGAATAACTTGGAAGAAGGGCGAGGGCCCAGATCATCACAGGTGACATGGCGGCACCACATCCCTGTTGCACGAACATGCGCATGGCCACTTTTCAGAACTGCACAAGGCTACCGACATGTCAAGACAGATTTGGCATTCTCCAAAAATAGGTATACCATGGGATACCGGGTGGTCAATCATCCCCGTGAAAGATGGCCATTGATCGTTTGGGTCCCGTTTTGGGACCCAAGTGATGCAGGTGAGCTGCCCTCTTCTGGAGGCCAAGGGTCACCATTGGTTGACTGGGTGTGCGGTATTGTTTAGCGATGCTACTGTATCTCCAGGTATCCCAAGACCCAGTTGAATCCAGGCTTTATCATTTCGTTGGAAATTTTGATCCCGTTCTGGGGCACCAACCTTTGGGATCTTTCCTCTGGAAATCATGGAAATCTCACCAATGGGAACCCCCATCTTCAATCATCCACAAACGGGTGCATTTTCCATCACCAAGTTTTCCAGAAGGTATGCAGGCATGCTTCAGGATTCATAGGTGGTTTAGTGTGTGATTTGAATCTCCCCAGCATTGAGCTAAAACCCCCGACCGAATACACTGACCAAGCGATCATTGGCGTAGTTTTTTTTTTGCGGGGGTTTCGGAATCGTTCACTCCTAGAACTGGCCGGACGTGAACATGTTTTTAATTGGAAGCCCGTAGAAAAAGAAATCAAGTCCCACCATGGATGATGAACATACCCATTAGATCCCATTAGTGGATGGTACAACATAGCATTTACCCTCTGGTTATTTAACATAGCCATTGTATAGATGGCCCATTTATAGATGTTTTACCTGTTAAAAATGGTGATTTTCCATCGCTATGTTAAATAGCCAGAGGGTAATGTGGTCAGCCCAATACCTACATAAACCTAGCAAATTTGGGATGGTTGACATCCCAGCCATAAATTTCTGGTGATGATTTGGGGATGGTGTATGGCAGCCAGGGTTTACCACTAGTCCATTTATAATACCCATTAGTGGATGGTATAACTATACAACATACATAACACACCATTTATAGATATTAAATAAATTAAATGATATTTATACCATTCATAGATGCATATTCTATTGCCATCTGGTTATTTAACATAGCCATGGAAAATCACCATCTTTAATAGGTAAACCATCTATAAATGGGCCATCTATACCATGGCGAACTGTTAAATAACCAGATGGTATATTCTATTTATAGCATATCTTTTTGGATCCCATCAGTAAGACGGCCGAGCAGAGGTGGTCTTGCTCTGGCAGGGCAGATGCACGAGTTGATGAGGCGCGAGTGACTTGGGGATTTCACCAGGTATAGGGGGTCTTTTGGTCAAACATAGGGATTTGACCATCAAAAATTGGAATTAAACCATCATAAACAAATGTTAAACAATACCCTCTGGTAATTTAACATAGCTATTGAAAATTGCCATTTATAGTGGATTTTCCCATTAAAAATGGTGATTTTCCATAGTTATGTTAGTTTACCAGAGGGTAAATAGTGTGAATATCTGTGAATTACGTTAGTTCGTGTGATCCCCACCATACTAGAAACATTTTGACAAAAAGGCTGACACATGTCCTGACATCAATATATGAGGTTTGTTCGGACGATTTATCCTGACATATGTTCCGAGCTTAGCACGGGGTCGAATTTTGGTGGGGCACAGAGTCCGCTTGGTGAGTCGGAGTGCTTTTGCACAAAGAGTTCGGGAGCTTGCTATGAGACTCTGTGAAGATTGACACGAAGTCCGCTGATGCACAGATCCTCGAGCATGAGAGGAGAAGGATACGGAGAGGAAAGGAGGAGCCAGGACGGGCTGACATAAAATCTAGAGACCCTCACCTGACAGGCGGGGGAAAAAGGAGATTGAATGAAGACGTGGAGCGAATCAATGAAAAGTTTGGAGTCAATTGGGAACCTTGGACTGTTTGGAGATGATATCTTCATTTTGTTTTATGCATGCTTCGATTATCCAGGTCATTGAACTGCTTGCTACAAGTCTGTCCGCCTCAAACAACATTGACCAAAGGTTCGCAGACACCTGGGCCAAAATAGTGAGTTTTGACTAGTAACGATAATATGTAAAATGGAAGCATGCAAGACTCATGCAAAGAATATCAAAGAATTATAAAGACTTATTTTATCCAAAGCAGCCTGCGCTGAGTCCTAATATGAAAAGAAATCAGCGAGAATGCCATTTAAAGAATGAACTGCTCCAGTGTCATCTAAGTTGATATTCTCTAAAGCGCCTAAAACTTGTTCAATGATTTGTTTCATTTCAGTGGTACCCTTTGGTTATTTAACATAGCCATGGAAAATTGCCATTTCTAATCGGTAAATCATCAAAACACTTATAAATGGGCCATCTATACCATGGCTATGTTAAATAACCAGAGGGTACCCTCTGGTAAACTGACATAACTATGGAAAATCACCATTTTTAATGGGTAAATCCTTGTAAATCCACTATAAATAGTCATGTTCAATGGCTATGTTAAATAACCAGAGGGTATATACTATGTCGACATGAATTCTGTAATCGTTGGAATCCCGGTTCGCCCAAGCACGGCCTTCAGGTTGGTGCAAATCATCGCTCAGGGCACCGAGCATTTAGGGGAGAAGCTCTGCGACGAGGCCACGATGTGGGGCAGTGAATTATAGGTGATGTGATTGCCGCTCAAAATGGGTGATACCCAAAAAATAACCATATTAATTTAGTGGGAAAAAATGGGAAAAAGGATTATTAAGCAGTGGATTTGGTCGTATCCTATTTTCCGACAAACCCATGTGGATTAGTAAAATCATCGGCATTGGAATGGCTGCAGGATGTAGTGGACGGTGCATTTTCTGGCGGTGTTTCCATAGGTTTTATGCTTGGACGTTCGGTCGATTTTGGACATGTTCAGATGATTTGCGGATTTGCTTGAGAGGTCTCTGATCGCCGGCAAGCAGATGCGGGACAGCTCAGTTTTTTGTTGGTGCCATTGGATATATAACTTGTTTTATTGGTGGTGGAAACATTGTTTGAACATTTAGGAAGATATTCTGAAAACGAAGTTGACTGCTTATAACTGGTCTTCTGGGGTGCAGCAAGTGAACATCAGCGATTGTCGGTATGATATATGATGATTCGATGGTATATGGCTTCGAATATACTTGTAGTATCGTGTAGTACTTTGCAATGCGTACATTTATACGCATGTTCTGACGACGCATGACATATCACAGTTGCAGATTGCAGACATAGAGGTGTCCCTTTCTCTTTGTGTATTGCCTGACCCCAAACGTGTGAAGTTGATCCAATACAAGTGAAGACAACACCCATTAGGGTTGACTCCGCAAATTCGACGTGTATGTTTTCAAGTTAGCTCCATTTCAATTGTGAAATCAATGCTGGGGCCCCACCGGCTCGATGAAGCACAATGAACCACATGCCGCGACAGGCGATTACATAGCAATGCCTAAAATGGTGGAGCTTGCTCTACATATATATATATATACATACATATATATATATATACATATATAGTATATATATAATATATATATAAATTATATATATATATATCCACGACTTCATCAAGTTCATTAAGCTCATCAATTCATTAAGTTCATCAAGTTCATCATGTGTTTTAGTAACGGAAACCTGGGGAAACCATGGGGAAACCATGGGCTTCGGTATGCCATCCCAGCCTTTTCTGGATGGGAGGCTACCTTGGCTGGACGATTGTCCTTTGTACCTTGGTTGAAGCTGCTGGTTGGATCTTTCATATCCAACAAGGTGGAGGATTTAACCATCAACAATATTAATGGGATTTAACGGGATTTATAGAATGGGATTAAGCTAACCTACAGTATGGTATTTGGCTGTGTCTGAAATGAGGTAGACCTTAGGATACCCCAGAAATTGCTCAGTTAACATGAACAAATATGATTATGATACATGGAGGGCTAGTTATTTTTAGTTTTTTTTGATCAGGTTTAGGATTTGTTTGGATTCCTGCTTTTCTGCTGTTCCTGCTTCTCTTCTTCTTCTTTCCCACTTCTCTGCTTTTCTGCTCATTAGAATTGCCCACTTGTTGGAAAGGCACGCTTTTGCTGCTGTTCACGATAAAGATGATAAAGACATAAAGACATTCAGCTATACAAGGTTTGAGTGTACCTGCGAGGCGTGAGTGAAAGCTTGGAGTTTTCTGGGGTTCGTCGTTTCTTGTTGTACAATAACTAGCCCTGCTGGTTAGTTTGGTTGGAATGGGGATGCGGTGCGCCCAGAAGGGGGTACATGATTGGTTGGGGTACAGGATCCCATATCCAATGCAAACATTTGAAGTTGCAGATTATTTCCATTGATTAGCACAGCTGTCATATTTCTATGATTAGGTCTCACTCATGTATTTCGTAGTCCGGAACCTTAATAGACCAAGGATTGCAGTACTTGGATATTCTGCACTGTCATTCCATAGACTTGTAATACCTTGTATATGATTATGGGAAAGAGGATACAAATATTCAAACACACCGTCAAGCGATGCAACATGCTGAGGTCGAACGGTTCGTTGGCGAGGTCCTTTGCAAGGGGAAGGGCTCATGGTGACATCAATCCACCAGCATTCCTACTGTTGAGAGGATCCGTTTTATCCATTTTGGGTGTCCTGGTTAAAAAGTGGATAACAAGCATCCTTATAGCTATAACACGTAAAACTATTACTTGGATGCGCCCAGTTGGGTACCAGAGTGAACCAGCGAGAATTACTAGGATGCACCTCCAAATGCACATCGAACCTGGAAGTTTGGGTACAATTTCATGGAACCTGGATGTTCATGCAACCGCTGTCCTGAACGGTTCCACAACAAACAAACGCAGCATTCTCGCTGGAGAATGCGAAAAGTAAGTGTTGCCCTGAAGTAGACCAACAATGACTAAACCAGATTTTGGGAAATCCGTCGGTTTTCCTGGGAAAACGATCTACCCATGGGTTTTCCATCCTTTATCTGGCCTGATCGCTTGAACTGTCGAGTTTTGGCCCAAAAACTTATCAGTGAGAAGTTGGGACCCGAATTACAACATCTGAATTACAACTTTGATGTGTATTCTCAAATATTAGACCATATTAAACCAAAGTTGGGGACTCCTAATCTATATAATAAGCATATATTATTTTTTGGGTACACAAACTATATCTAAAAATAACCATTGGGGAGCCCTGGGCCACCAATGTTGGCAGGTGCCAGGACCACCAGAGGCGCCTGGGTATTTCGGAAGGGGGAATCCCCACCAGCTGGTTTAAAGGGGAAAATCCCCCGAAAAAAATGATGGATTTTCCCCTTTAAATGTTGGAAATTCATGGAAATTTTGGAAAAATGTTGGAAATCCCCACCAGCTGATTTGGGGGTACACCCAAAATGTTGGAAAGCCGACTGGGAAACGGAAATTCATGGAAATTCACCCGTTAGAAGTGGGCCGTGGGGTGGCAAAACTTACCGTTAAGCTTAAAGGAACTCTGCTGTACATGGTCAGATGAATTCAATGAAGGTGAGGTGAAGGTTTACAGGACTTGCCAGCAAGACACTTGTTGTGCCAGCATGAATAAAGACTCCAAACAAAGGAGAGAAAGTCTCTGAGAGAGATCTTGAGTTTGCCTAAGCATCACAGTCTGTGTTGCCGAATTCTTTTCAATTATTGTTAATTCTTATTGCTACTCCATGGCACCCAACGCCACTGAATAAATCCTTGAACCGTAGGGAACATTTGCAGAAAACCTCAACACATATTCAATGCTAGCTAATCGTTTCCTCCAATTCTTCCATTGAAGCAACTGAACTTCTGTTTGGTTTGTACGCTGGACCATGCAGGTGATGGGAGAAGTGGAATTTTCCGCTGGAAGCCCATTGCTACTTGGCGGTGCTGAAGTGGGTATCAAGCCAGGGGTATGAATTTCAATCATGGGAGGAAAGGGTACCAGTTGCCCTGCATTATATATACACATGTAATTGCATAATTGCTACGTCGATCAAAGACGGAATCTTCCTTGTTTCACCGATTCCCAGTCATTTACCCAGCTTTGAAACCCAACAGCAGAGCAGGTACCAGGGTTCCAGGGTACCAGGGTTCCAGGTTCCAGGGTTCCAAGGTTCCGTAGCGGTTTTCAGGGCATACAAAAAGTGCACCAATCACTCCCAGACCCAGAGATGGAAACCGCAACAGTCATTGCTGTTAGTAAATATCGTATCCTCAAATTCTCATAATTTTTGCTTGGTGAATAAAGATCGTTGAATCATTTGAAGTTGACAAGCTAGCTCAAGCAACTGTTTTCTCACGGGAACTCCTCCTAATGGGCCCCAATGATGGCGTGCTTCTAGAGTGGACCCTGCCTTCAACTTTAGCCTGAAGTCGTTTGTGTAAATTTCGACCCTACAAGCGCCTTCCACCAAAGGCCCAAGAGAACTTCAGTGGTACATGTGTCCCCAAAATTAGTTGACCCATAGATGTCCTTTTTCCACTGGTTGGTTGATTAGTATTAGAGAGTTCAACAGTCATCCATTCACCACTCTGGGTAACAGATGGTGACTGACCATCAATAAAGATAAATAAGTGTTTTTCGTAAGGAACATATTTTTCAATATCATTGGTATCATTGGGAAGGTCATCCATAATAATCAATTAATATGCCATGAAAATCGATTCCCTCACTTTGATGGCCATACGGCTTGCCACAAAAAACCTCCAAGGTCGCTCAGCAAGCCGCCTTCAGATGGAGCAACAGGTGCGATCGATTGATGGGTTGCACTGCAACTGATATAACTTCTAGCCGTTTTTTAGATCGTGCAAGCCAGTTCCCAATCCAAACATTATGAGACTGATTCCTAATCGACTAGCATTTGGGTTGAAACCATCGATTGCTTAACATGTTTTTTGAGGACAATGGCATGTCAAACTTCTTCCGGTAGTCACTTGAGCACGCACCCACAGCATGGTTGGACCAGCCGCCCTTCTTATAGGCCGAAATCAACAGAATTCGTCACTTCCTACAGGTTCTGGAGGTTTGCTACAACCTGGTGGTTTTCCTACAGAGGCTGGTGGTCGTTGTTGTTACCTAGACGATTGACACCCGGTTTGCGTGTGGAATGTTTGGCATGGAGTCGTCTGGTAAATGGTCGCCAAGCAGATGAATACACTGACTTGGCATTCTTTGTTGGAAACATGCTGCACCCCATTAAGTAGTATTACCCTCTGGTAAATTAACATAGACCCTGGGAAATAGGACTTGGAAGATTAGTTTCCATTAAAAATGGGTTATTTTCAGGGTCTATGTTTATTTACCAGAGGGTAAGTCCATCTGGGAATGAGACATTTAGCCATCGTGGAAGCCGCCTCACAGGGTGCCAACAAGCAGTCTTTGGTCAGTGACAGCCTAAAGGCGGGAACAAACCAGCTGGACTGAAAATGTCTAAAACCAATCATGTCCTTTGGGGAAAAAAAATAGATGGGTCAGCTTCCAGTTCACTGTCTTAAGTGGACGTTCGTTCCCCATTTTAAATCCACCAACGATTGGGAGGATGACATCTATGAGTCTATGAGTGTAAGATTCATCACAGAAGTCCAACGTGGTCAGATTCAGAGAACTTGGATATCAGAGAATTTTTATGGAGTTGCTAATTTCTACAGTAGCAATAAACCCCCACAATTTTGCACTAACAATTGTGACCAATTCATACATGTCAGAGTGCCATGTGATACCTGACATCTGGTTATTGCGTCTTCCTCAACTGATTTGTTCAACAAAAGCACCATTTTTTCGCAACAAATTCATAGACGATGTTTATTTGCTTTGCACAGATGTTGTTGCGTCAGCAGGATTTGATCCTTTTCGTCAGGCATGTCTTTTGCAAAGAACTGGCAGCATGGACGTGAAACGTTTGTCAACACAGATTTGGAATGCAGCAGTGTATGATTTGCCAAGCGCATCCAAGCGCTGTGTATCATGATCAGCCAGCACTACAGTATCAACACCTCCCTACAGTAGCCATGTCGATGTCCTGATGTCACGGCGCCAAAGAAATGCCGCTCAGGACTCCCTGGAACAGCTGGTGACACGGGTGAATCGCATGCTAAAGCCTGTCCGGATCCTCAGAAACCACTGCGACATACTGCGACGAAAGAAGTGATGAATGGAAAATGGATGAAAATGGTAAGTATTGGATGAACATGGATGAACCTATCTCTCCATTTCTTTTGCAATCAAAATATATCCAAATATCATTAAATGTTTGTAATGCATTGTAGCGCAATGTAGTGCAACGCAAACTCAGACAACATTTCGTTGGTACTCGTCAGTTATGTTCTGCATGTACATTAACAATATAAGCATGTATATATTAATTCAATTTATATGATATAATATCATATAGCTCATGAATATAGTCTACCATCATACAGTATGAGTGTTTGACGATTGACAGTCCAGGTTATGCTACTGTAATCAGCTTTGGGTTTCCAGCTATCCGCAACAGTCAACACCAGTTTCACCCTACTGTACATGAGGTTCTTGCGATGAGATGTTCATTCAAATTCCAGGCCAATGAAACTACTACTATCTGAAATGATTGAGTCCGAAGCTTGTACACGTACGACTGGATTTTGCATGTTTGTAGGTGGACCGTATGCCAGCTTGATGTTTCAGTATGTGGATGTGGGTCAAAATGGAAGACCGATGTGGGACCACAGATGTGAAAGTCTAGTTTAGTATTAACCATCCATAATTTTGGGGTACCTAATTTTGACCCATCCCCATGTTTCAGTAATATCTCTCAATCCGAGGGGCAGGAGAAGCGAACACCACGACAGGGCAGATCGCTGAACACGTCGTCACTCGGTTGTGGAGGGCTCTTGTTACGGAAAAGAGGTGGTTGCTCTGTAGATGCGTGTTCTGCAACATTTTACAAATTTTACAGCAACATCATCTCTTGAAGAATTTCCTTTCTGAAAGATTCTGAAAGTCTGTTCAGCCGCCTCATTCATTTAGCAGCCTATCCAGTTTCGCATTGAATGTGTATTCTGCAGTTATGTGATTCACACGCGAGAACATCTTGTATCAAGCAACTTTTTTGCAATGTATGTCTCATGCAAGAACCAATGTTGGTTCTTGTCTAACCGCGGATGTGTCATAATACTATTATTTGTCGGAATATCCCCATTTAGATCTCTATGACGTCTATTGTACCCCATCCCATTCTTCACAATCGTGGTTTATAATTATACCTATACTTGAAGGTGCATCACAGTTGCTAATCATCTAAGGGCTGCCGCCCCCTGCCGCCGACCCCAGGACTATTCAAGCTGATAGCAAACACCCTTTGGTACAACAGAAACGCTTTAACACACCGGCACGTTTGGTACACAGCATGCTTGTTTCAGGCGTGAGAAGTCTTCAGAGCACCCGATGCAGTGAGCCAGATGGATAAGAAAGATGGATACGGTGGATATAGATACATTGGATTGGATTAGATTAGATAGATCGAAAGAACGATAGAACGATGGAACGATAGATAGATAGATCGATAGATGGATGGATAGATAGATAGATAGATAGATGCATGGATAGATAGATCGATAGATAGATAGATAGACAGACATATAGATAAATAGCCAAGCAACGCTTGACGCCATTGAGAGCGCGGGGCAAGCGCCACGGCATGAATCAATTTTAGAAGAAGTTCGACGTGAAATTCAGATAGTAGCTGTGCAAAAAGCAAGCAACTATATGTCCGCGGCGCATTCTGCACTGTGCCTGCCTCCGTTGGACGATTTTGCAACCCAGTGACCCAGTGTCCATCCACGAATACACATGCCCCTTCTGTAACGGCATTATGACGAACACTGTCAAAACTGGCCGGGTGGAGCATCGTCGCAGTGGTGGCTGCGGTAGGCAGCTTCATTTTCGTCATGGCGCGTGCGAACCCATGCCCCACCTGCAGGACGATTGTACAATTTTTCCTGAAGGACAGGCCTGGTGCTTCGATGGCCGCCTCCACTGCGATGGCCGCCTCCACTGCTTAACGTTGCCTTCTGAAATCCAAAAACTAGCTCCAAATCCTCTTGCCAAGCGTCCAAAAAAGCAGCCTCCGCCCGTGCAAAACTGCATGTCCCAGAACGACGGGCCTTGTGCTCGGATGGTGGTGCTGGTGCTGGCGTGGTGGTGCTGCTGGTGGTACTTTTCCTCTGGCGTGCTCCCCCTTGCTGATGGCCGGGGTCGACGGATTTATTGTTGGAAACCTGAAGGATTCAGGGACCAGCAACTAACTGGGATGGGGTGACATCTCCACTATATCATTGTATATCTCTAAATGTATGCTTTTCGTTAAGGCAACAGTAAGATTATCCAATTGGGATTGGGATCAATTGGGTATATATATATATGTATTCCAGGTGCACAGATCAACATCCCATGGTATGGTGAGTGTGACATATCATTCTCCCCATGCTTCGTGGTCACCGTGACGCGATTTAGAAAAACCAGGACCGCAGCCGTCAGGATCTCAGTTTTCCGCCAAGGGACGATCAACTACCACAGCTCTGTTGATTGGCGATGTTTCGGGTACTGATTGATTGTGGATATTTTTAGGATTTCCAGAAGATGATACCTGTAGACCAAATCAGACTCACCAGTATTCCAAATTGATGCGGATGAGTTTTCCCTCTCAAGAAATGGCTGTAAAACAGGGCAGCCCCATGTCTGGTCAGACGTGAAATGGTATACATATGAATCTAATGTAATGAGGTATAATTAAATAAAATTATATAAATAAATCCAGTAATTTTTACCATTTCCAATTGGGGTTTATGAAATTGGGAATACCCCTCAACATGATGATTTCTGACCCCTAGTCATGGTTGGTTGGGATGGAAACAGCCACTGTAGACCACTGTAGAAACGATTTAAATATATATATTATATATATTAAAACATGTTAAATCTATAGAGTTTGAACAACTGACCCACTGTGGCTGTTTCGGAATTTGTGAAGAGTGTGTTTTTTGGATCTTTGTTGAAACAAAACATGATCGACACTCCAACTCCCCGGCCCAGTCTCGTGACAACTCAATGCAGGGATCCCAGTTGAACCAGTTGACAGGGAACATACAGGAAAACAACCAAGCAACGAGTTGTGTGGACTTTGGGGCAGGGTTTCCCTTGTTTATGGGTTGTTTATGGGTTGTTTATGTCATGCTGTCCCCAACTCCACCCCAAAATTGTTCATACTGTAGCTGAGAGATGTCACCAACAAATCACCTCGTATTTGATGGTGTGGGACTCTGACACCATACCAAGGTGACTGGATTTCTATTTCAGTGGCTGGTATGAGCGGAATCACTTCTTCCTTTTATCTCCCTTATACTTTGCACGGAAGTGATTGATTCATTTACTGTATATGTATCGTAATCAGATAATATTGCGGACACCCAGTGCAGTTTGTGGCTGTGGACTCTGGTGAACTAAACCCACGTGTGTCTTACTAAGATTTTACTTTCATTTACCTTCCATCCTTCCTTGGATTTTTTCGAACATGGGGTGCCCAAACCCAAGGTGTTATTATCATTTCCCCTTTAGTGATTGCATTTTTTGGGGGAAAAACCTAGTTGGGACAAACCCAAATCTCATGTTGTTGGTACATGTACCAAATGCCCAATGTATATCAATGTATCCCATTTTATCTCCTTATGTCCCCCCATCATGGTTGGTTTTCTCGCCAGGCAGCAGACTTCAGGTGACTTTGGAGGTGGGACATGATGGACATGGCTGGCTGGAAAGTCCGTGGAAAATCCCCTGGGTCCCTGGAGGTTGTTTAATGGGAATGCGATCTACAAATAGTTCGATGTTTTCAATAGCTATTTTGTTAGATTACCAGAGGATGTATTTCCGGATTTCTGAGCAATGCTTTCAAGTTTCTATAGTTTCGACTTGCATCTGGCGGCAATGATCTTTTCGGGGTTCCCCAACTGCGTGGCTGGTCTTTTCAACACAGACGTGTTGGAGGTCCAAGGAGGTCCAAGGAGGTCCATTTCTAGATTTCTTATGATTTCTTCATGGAGTACCCCAACAGCCTGAGAATCTGAGATCTATATCATCACTTCCACATTAAAAAACGTTGACATTCGATCTTTGGAGCCGATTAAATGGGGCCCATAAATGGGCATTTCAGCTGGCGCCGATCAAAAAAATGAAGTCAAGATGACAGGTTCATGGATCGGATGAATGAGGCAACATGATATTATATATATATAGAGGAATCATGACAAATCATTGAATGGCAATTAGTAAATTAGTAGCTGGAGATCACTTGGATGATAATGTTCGATGATTGGATGACAACTAGATGGAAAATGAAAGGATCATTGAGTGACTTCTATCCCATCCCATCCCATCCAAAACTGGTTGGTTGGTAGCTATCCCGATATCCTGTTAATTATGGGTTATCACAATCCGCAAGAAATTCTATGAAATCAAGTATATTCCCCTAAGATATCCCATCACTGGACAATGGACATTTTGTTCCGGGCAAAGTAGCCAGGATGACTAAACTCTCCACCTCTCCAGAAAGCAGCCAGGTGCATTGCGACCTAGGCAACAATTGGATCGTCAGGCGGCTGGTCAACTCAGTGGTACCTCAACTGGTCGACCAGCACGGCTATCTGGGATGATCCACCAGCCACGGGCCCATTCGGCTGCCGTGGTAGCTATTGTGTCCACGACAAAAAAAGCACATCAGCTCCCCCTCTTGGGATATTGATTGGATTTGATTGGTAGTTTGATGGTTAGTTGTTGGCCGTACAATGGGCATACACTCATATACACTACCCAGATGTGTTTGCCAGGACGGGATTTCAAAGGTTTGAGTTTGAGTGCGCATTTGACAACCAACAATTCACATGTGTCATAATTTGAAAGGACGTGCCAGCATGTGTCTATTGCAAGTACTGATAGTTCATTGAAATTGAACTCACCTTGTGCCAAGCTGTGTAGCCAGATCTCCAATAGCAAGATGCCCAACAGTGGTAAGGCGCGTCGCACATGTTGTCACGGCTCGCTCCACATGATGCAGCTGGGGGGTATGGCTCGTTTTTGGGTATTCTATCACCAGAGAAAAGTAAGACCATGATGAGGGAATGTGTTTGATTGCAGGGACCATGGTCCACCTTGCTCAAATCCAAGAAGTAGCTCCTTCTGCCCGAACAAGATTTGTTGGTGGCTCCAGGTAGCTGCCCCTGGCCCAACAAGTCCAAAGCCAGAGGCTGGAAGCTGCCAAAATGGGGGGGTTCATAGATGGGGGTACCCCAATAGCTGGATGATGCTGGATGGTTTATAATGGAAAATCCATGACAATCCGAAAATCAAACGGATGATTTGGGGGTACCCCATTTCAGGAAACCTCCAAAATGTGGGTGTGGGAATGTTCCATATTATCAGATATGATATTGGCTCCTGCTTACTTGGTGATAAACGATATTTATAATCATGGTGAAGCATCAGAAAATGGAAGTTGGAAGCAACCAGGCCAGATGTATAAGAGAGCCAAGAGGGCATTGGTATTGTGCCCCAAGGCTTGAGAGATAGGGAGTAAAGACATATCATGTGATGATCAATGGCTTCTTCACACAGCTTTTATTGAAATTTATGTAGCAGTTTATATCAGTTTATGCCTAACGAAGCAGGTGAATGAATCTACTTGCCAAGCACCTGTACAGCCAGAATTGGATTTGGATTTGTACATGTGTAGCAGCTTGCCAGCTTGATATAATGTAAGTTGTAATATGTAGCAGCTTGCCAGCTTGAAGCTTGACTCGTTTCAACTCGTTTTGGGAGCCCTCTTTGCCACGCAGACACAATTGCACGAGGCCAGAAACTATGGAACGCCTCAAGTTGGAACGCCTCAAATTGGAGGCGAGTCCTGGTATGAGATGCAGAAGCTGGTATCCCCAGTGGATCATGTTATATCCACAACAGGCTTTTTCGAATCATGCCAGTACCCTGGTGCAAAGATGTTTAGAGTACCATAGATATGCAAAACCCAAGCTGGTTGGTGGTTTCAAAATGTTTCAAACATTTGTTTCTTTTCCATCATATATATATATATATTCATATATATTCATATATGGGATAATCCTTCCCATTGACGAACTCATATTTTTCAAGATGGTTATTGCACCACCAGGCACCTTGGATCAAGTCTTGGAAGTGAAAAAAAGTCGAACTGTTCGTAGCTGGACGAGCCCCGGGGAGAATGCGTCGTGATCATGAAAGTACACTGTATTTACATACATCATATATGTGTATAAATATGTATAAGTTATAAATATTATATGTGGCTATAATATACATATGTATGATTAATTGCGAATATATGTATATATATATATATGTGCATGATTTAGTTGTGCATTGATTTTGATGAACGATACAGATACATAATGAGCACACACGCAGCCGGCTCAAGGACCTTCAGGAGTCCGGAGCTGAGATACCGTGATGAGTTAGTTCATGGCGAAGGATTGAAGGAAGCCTTTGCAGTTCGCTGGGTGTAACAAAAAATACCCTCTAGTAATGACTAACATAGCTATTGAAAATGGCCATTTATATTGAGTTGACCCATTAAAAATGGTGATTTTCCATAGTTATGTTAGTTTACCAGAGGGTAACAATCAAGGTACGGTGAGTCGACTGATTCACTGTGGACTGATTGATGTTGAACAGCTAAGATGATGTCAGACCCTGCGAGCTTCCAAAAAAGGATAAAAAAGGTGTCTCCCTGAAATGGAGTGCAATGCGGAATGATTTCTTGGACAGACGAAGTGAAAATCTTCCAAGACTTTCTGGATACATCTGGCCTACCAAGTCTCTAGATGACAAGGCAGAGTGGGTCATCCCACAAATCAACACATGGGTGACAGCCATGGCAGATCTGAGAATGAACCCCCTGGGAACGGGGTGAAATTGGTTGAAACATGTTGAAACCACAAACCAAACTGTGTTTGTCACGTTTGTCTCGACCCTGTACCCAGCACAACTTCTCTATCAACATTTCAGGTTAATGAGGTGATGTTGAACACCCCAAAATTGGAAAATTGTCTTGCTCAATCCACATGTCGATCTGTTAAATGCCTGTTTTTTTCAGGCAAAAACCGATTTGTTCGATACTTTTGGTGCTAGAAAGCCCCTGGTTCGACCAAGGGCCGAGCGAGCTTTGTAGCTGGTCAAGGTTGGAAGCCTGAAATGGGAGTTGAAAATTGTTAAAGAGTGGTTGGCCCCAAAAAATATGAAACATGGAGAATAGGTTCGGAAGCCTGGTTGAGAAACCCATGTTCATTGGAGTTTACTGACCCCATGGCAGATGATACATATATATATATACATATAAGAGGGAAATATTGTTTTGTGATGGGAGAGTCTTCAAGTACGCAGTGCTTCGATCTTCAATGGCAACCCAGGATTAGTACCCCCCCAAAATGCCGAACTGAGAAATTGTCATCATCCCAAATGCTGACAGGCAGTTGCTAAGTTACCGACCAACTATTGTTTCTACTGCAGACTTACAACATCGACAATCATGGTAACACTAGTGGTAGTGATAAGTTATAGTAACAGCAGCGATGGTGTTGTATGATGATGATGATGATGATGATGTTGCTGTTGCTGTTGCTGTTGCTGTTGCTGTTGCTGTTGCTGTTGCTGTTGTTGTTGTTGTTGTTGATGGTGTGGTGTGGTGGTGGTGATTATGATTAGTACTATTACATACTCGTACTATTATAATCTGGTACAGTATATACTATTATTACACTTATTATTGTTGTCTTTTTGAAGTTTCCTAATAAATCCTAACCTAGACTTCTAGTGGCAATAGAAATTGTGGTCCTTGCAGGCCCCACGTCGGTTATTGCTCCAAGCCAACCACGTCAAGCGAACCCACAGCCAAAGCAGCTGCAAAGGGTGCGCGGCTGCGGGTGTTGGGCAAGTTTCTATGATTTTTGGCTCCTAAAATTGTACTTGGGTTTGATTAAGCACCAAACATATGAAGGTTTAAGCAGCCCTGAATTTTGAGATCAGGCGAAAATTATTGATGTTTTACTGTTGAGAAGTCAAGCTGCTTCAATGACTCATAAGACATACTGTTTTAATCTTGTCGTAAAACAACCAGGTTTGGGGATGGCGAAAGGTTTGGGGTACTCGGATGGGTCAGGATCGAAGCCACCTGTGTTGATGTGAAAACAAACAAACCAGGTTTGTGATCCGTAGCCAGATAGGCATTTGCATCATTTGCATTGTGGTTTCACATGGTTTCACTCTTTATGTTCACTCCTACTCGTACAGCTACAAATGATGATGCCAGTGGACTAGTACAATGCGGATGGGTTGCCACCAATTAGAGACTCATTTGCCAAAGACTTTCTGCTGGTGCCGACGATATGCTGACGATGTATGTCTCACATAGGCTTTGGCCAGGAGCCAGTGTAACCACCACGTAGCCACTTGATGCCCACTGGTCACTTGGACCTCAGACTTACTGGCGGTGTAAAAAACTCTTCCCAAGTGCTCCAATTTGATTCCAGCCTCCAATCAGCCGCATGTTGATTCCATTAAGGGACCCATTAAGAGTATTTAGGAGTCATATGTTTTTATATGTTTTTATATGTTTTTATATGCTTTTTGTGTTGAAGTAGATCTGCATTTTCCAGTTAATTACAGATGTGTTATGTGTTCATAACTATGCGAACCAAAAAATGGCCTGTCCATGTCCGCCTTGATGATTTTGCCAGGTTCCAGGTACGACAGGCTACGCCATGCCAGCTGCCCCGAGCATAGCATGGTGGTGGTGGTGGTGACGATGGCAATGAGTTGTAACAATAGTTGTACATCATCAAAAGCCAAATGCACATTGATGTTCCACAGTTGATCTGTGTGTTTGCTGCAAACAAGTCAAAGTGACTTGCCATTTTTGCCTTGCAGGCTTCTGGTCCCCATGCACATAAATCCCATATATAATGTAGCAGAATTTCTGGTAGAGTCGGACGTTGAAAAGCGTGGTTGCCAGCATATGGATACCCTGTTCCCTCCCAAAGGCAGGTGTCCTGGCCCTGGCTGTCCTCCAGTCTGGCTGTCCGAGGCTGGATTTCCAGTGTTCCGAATGCCAACGCAGCAGCCACAGGCGGTTCGCTGTGATGTGAGGCTAAGCGGTTTCCCCTTGGCGAACCTACCAGTGAACTTACAAATTGGAAAAAGAAAACAATACTCAGAGGAACACCATCCAGGCTGGCTGACCCTTTCATTGTAAACATAAAAAGCCGCATGCCTAACGGCTTGTCATAGAGTTCTTGGAAGTGGCAAGGACTCGTGGAGATTGTGGAATGAAGTAAAATCAAAGCATCCAAAACTATGTCTGGTGTCATGCATATATGAAATATTATATTAATATATAATACATATTACATATTTGTCTGCGGGTCACCTGACATTCCCAAACTTATCTCCTAACTCCAATCTGTCAAACCTCCCAAATCCCTAGGATTTGGACTTCCAAAAACACTTCCACCCCGCTAGCCCACCGCAGGTTGTACCCATGGCCAAGGCATGGTGCCAGCTGGGTTGTTCACCATCTTGATTACTCACAATTATGTGGAAATATGTGTGAATTATATATGTAAAATTATACACATAAGCGACATAAACATAGATACATATACCTGTACATACACATAGAATAGCTACAAGAACATATATATATATATATATTTAATAGTTCTTATATATATATACAGGTGCATATGTATGGCCAAATGTATGGTCCCTTTTTTAGATCCTGCGAGCCAAAGCCAATTTCACTTCTCGAACATGATCTTCAATCTCCAGGCAGCGCGATGAGTTCAAGATGGAACCGGCCCGGGAAGGTTTTGAATTGGGTTCCTGGTTGGTGGTTTCGTTTGGGTTTATATGATTTCATATGATTTCATATGAACATGAACATGGAACATCCATGGATAAGCCATCAAAATCCGATGCTGAAAATGTTGTCTTCCCTACTGGTGCCAATAACTTCGGGGCCCCGCTTTCAGACACACGCATTTCTTCAAATTATAATAGTCTTATGTAATGTTATGTAATAGCTTGGGTGAATATGAAAAATGAGTTTCGTTGGTGGGCCAATTATAGTGACATCACCACTGGCTGACCCCACCACTATATTATTGCTGGTTAGTAGGGGGGCAAATATGGCAAAAGTGATAATTTTTAAGTATGCGAATTATGGTAATTTATTCAGATTCCATCGAAGAAATTGAATGCGTTGGGATGATCGAAAATTACGAAGATTCTTCAGTTGAAACCACTGACCAAGGTTCTGTCTTGTTTCTCGAGACGTTAATCTCTAGTCCACGTCTTTATTGTTCCAATGAAAGATATGAAAGTGCGCTGAGGTTTGCGTAGGAGTGGCAGCCACGGAACAAGGAGACATGCATTCGCATGCGAGGTAACTTGATGACTTGACTTCAGAAGGCTCGGGGTGCCAGATTTTTTTTTCCCGTGCGTGGACTAGTCCTGGGGTAGTCGTCCGATGGCCAGTTCGACCTGTCCAGCGAGCATTTTGTGCCTGTGTCGTGCCTGTGTCAGCATGTCAACGCGTGGCAAACAAATGAAAGAGATCAGTTTGTAGTTCGCTGAGGGGCAAGCGTTACAAATTGCAAAATGCCAAGCCCACCCCGATCACAGCCAGTTCTAATTGTTTGAAGAACAAGATAATGCAGGAGTTGAGAATTTAGGTACTGGCAGTGACAATCAGGGGGTCCCCCAAACAACAAGCGGGATGTCCAGAGATATTTCCATCCAGGTCTAAGCCGTACTGTAGCACTGAATCCTTGAGGGGTGACACCAGCGACCAAAAATTCAACAGCAATTCGCCATGATAATTAAGGGTTTTTTTTGAAAATGTATAGAAACTGTTTGAATCATGATTCTTGATGATGGTCCAATGGTTCGTGAATCACGATGATGAGATTGTAGCCAAGGAAAACATGGCTTGTACTGAGAAACCGCACAGGCACAGACACGTTCCGAATCAGGGACAGCTCCCCGATTCGCAATGCTCAATGCCCAGTCGCACCTGCGGCAACAGTGACACCAATTGCGCAAAAAGAACCGTAGAGGTGTGACCAACACACATGAAGATTTCACATAACTTCGTCAACATGATGAATATACAAGAAACATCACGCAGCTGTAGTGGTTGATGATTTGCATTGAGTTGTTGCACTTTGCCCTTCAAGGAATGCTTCCAATTGGCTCACCTTTGGGATTGGTTGAAAGCACCAACCTGCTACGCCGCAGCCAGCTTTGGGGCCAAGGTAACATCCCCATCAGCTACTTCTATCTCAAGTGGTAAAAAGGAGGAGTTGGGACCATGCAGCAAGTAGACAAGTGCTAAATCAAGAAGCCACGCCTTTTTTTCACCAGGAATTGCCCTTGCTTTCTTTGACTTGTATCTAGCAAAGCCCACAACCAAGAACAGGGAGGGGCTCAAGCTCCTTCCAAAAGTCACTATTTGCGCAAACGGCATATCAAAGCAGGAAGCACCTCGAGGCGTAGCTTTTGTCGATGTCATAAATTCGCTGGATCTGTTTATGGCAAATTTTCAGGAAGGGACCCATATTATCTCCATATACCTCCATATGTGGCAAGTAGATAGATCCATGGTTTATGTATATATATATATATGTATATGTATATGTATATGTATGATAGATGTTCCCTTAAACCAACCCACTGACCCAGTGATGAACTGATTCCTTTATGTTTTGATTTGCGATGACAACCCAACTGATGGAAGTATCCAACATTCGCTTCACACAGGACAGGTGTGGAATGGTGTGGACAGGTGGCCTCTAAAATCTCTAAAGCAGTGTAGACCTGGGCTTTCCCAAATGAAGCGAGCCATTTTTCTCAAAGGTGTTGGTGATTTGATGTCTATGGATCTACATGGTATATGTTTTTACATATGATTGCTGTATTATGTTTTTCATGTGCTGATTTACTTTATGATGAAGCCGTGCTTTCCAACAGCGAAGGTTCGGTCCTCCTAGCCTTGTCTTCGTTGGCACACAGGGATGGTGTTTAAGTTCTCACTTGGTGAATTTGGAATGATTTGGGGAAATCAGTTTACCAATGATCAGCATTCAAGATCCACAGATGTTGGTCATCTTACGCCATATTTTTTTGAGAGCTGGCCGCTGTGGGAGTGCAATTTGTTCCATGCAGTCATTACATTAATCATTATATTAGTCATTATATTAGTCATTATATAAGTCATTAAATGAATCATTATGTTTATCATTAAATGAATCATTATATTTATCATTATATGAATCATTAAATTAATCATTAAATGAATCATTAAATGAATCATCATTATATCAGTCATTATATAATTTATTAATTATATTAATCATTTTATTAATCATTATATTAGTCATTATATATATCATTATATTAATCATTATATTAGTCAATAAATTAACAAGTATATCAGCCATTACAAAAATCATTATATTAATCATTATCTTTGTCATTATAAAAGTCATTAAATGAATCATGAAATGAATCATTATATCTATCATTATATGAATCATTATATTAATCATTATATTAATTATATTAGTCATTGC